>Ga0180433_10006611_pt1 | contig 15111 bp, 11 predicted proteins | sample SS_ome_8_FD_132980 | JGI IMG/M metagenome (GOLD analysis project Ga0180433, IMG submission 132980) | Hypersaline lake sediment archaeal communities from the Salton Sea, California, USA - SS_1_D_1 metaG | ecosystem: Environmental > Aquatic > Non-marine Saline and Alkaline > Hypersaline >... | reverse complement strand
TCTGTTGCTCCGTTATTGGCAAGATCAATTGCCTCCTGGTATAAGGCAGAGCTTAATTCCCTTACACGTCGAAGTGGGGATAGATCTGTGCCGCAACCCGGACAAGTATCACTTTCGTCCGGTATATTATTTGCCGGGCAAACAGGACAGTTCATCATGACTCAAATACCTCAATCGTGTTTCACATATTACGTCATCAGATATCAATTGTAAGGGAAATATCCTGTGTTATCTGTTCCGGCGTATATCCCTTTCTCATACCTTTTTCAGCTTTCTCCAGAATGCGAGAGACCTTCAAAGGATTGAAGCCGATGGCCAATGCAAACTTCGTGCAGAGTTCTCGTTCCTGCAAGTCAATCTCACCATCCGCACGCATCATAACGATCATATCAGTTAGCTGGCGTGTCTTTTGTTTCGGATCCTTCGGAACAACAAGCTTCAACTTGTCTTTATTGTTTAGCAGTTCCTGCATGATCTCTTCGCTGGCCCCCAGTTGTTTTCTGATCTTGTCGAGCATAACCTCTTCCTCATGTGTGATTTTACCGTCTGCCAGCATAACCAGGATTGTGTTTGACAAAGCGATCTTCATTTCAGATTCTGAAAACTGTACTTTCTCGTCGGTTTTTTCCCGACTCGCCTTCCTTACTTTGTCTTCCACCTTATTGAGAACCTGGGATATCTTTAGAGGGTTCAAACCGATGGCCAGCGCGTACTTTGTACAGATATCTTTCTCCTGTGTGTCAATATCGCCATCAGCCCTCATCATATCAACCATATCGATCAACTGTCGCTTCTTTTCTTTGGCTGTTTCAGGAACAACCAGTTCGAGTTGACCTGAGTTCTTGATCAGTTCCTTCACAATTTCTTTGCTCGCGCCCAGACGCTTGCGGACTTTATTGAGAACCATCTTTTCTTCACGGGTGATTCTTCCATCGGCAAGCATAACCAGGATAGTGTTCGTCAGAGCAGATCTCTGCTCTGCTTCAGAATAGAGCTGTTCCTGCATAATCCGGCTCCTTACCATCCGTATATTTCAGATAAAATACTGGTTGACCTTTTATTTAGGAACGAGATAAATAAACATAAATTATCATTCCCATTATCCAAACTGCTATGATAATAATGAAGGCCGCCAACACTGGATTCACCTGCTGACTAGCATCTGCAGACAGCCCCTGTCGACCCTGTCGAACCTGTCTGCGCGGGTAATCTCTCGGAGGCAAAGACACACCCAAATTGCGTGCCAAGTTGCGCAAATCATTGAGGGACTTTTTGGGATACTCACCTGTGGGATCCAAATCCACAGCTTCATACAATTCTTTTGATACAGATTTAAGAAGGTCAATCAGGCTTTGATCGGGTTTTGGCCTCCGGTTTATAATTTCATTAAGTTCTTGAGCGCATTTCGGACATAATCGAAATGTTCCACACTGAGGATGATTAACCTGAGCAAACTGAGAACCATAGCCAGACAACAGATCATCAGCAGCTCCACAATGTTGACAAAAACGAGCACCTCCTCCAATGCGATTCGCAAAAACATTGCTGGGATAAAGAGATTGGGCATTACCGAGACGCAAAAAGAGTCGAACCATATTATCATGCAGCTGTATTTTTTTCTGAAAATCCTGCATACCAACGTTGAGCTTTGCTACAGCGTTATTCGTCAGAGAAGCTGCAAGGTTTTTCTTAAGATCCTCCGGTGCTTCATCCTCTACCATTTCCAGAGCCTGCCGGAAACAGTTGACAGCCTCCTGCCATTGCTGTCGTGTAGCCGCTTCGGTCCCTTTCTTCACGTATTCCAGAACCTCCCGAGGCAGACTCAGCATGCCGGACTCTGCAGATTTGAGAGTGTTCTGTGCCGGATCGAGGTTGTCCTTTGCCGTTTTCGAGCCTAACAATGAACCTCTTTTCAGATAGGCGACTGCTTGCCTTAAGTCCAACACACGCTCTCGGCTGACGCCCTTTTCCTGAATTTTTTTGTAAGTGCGATTCAACACATCTATCGCATGTACAGCCAGTGTATCACCCAGCATACGTCCTATATCGTCGTCCTCGACGATCTGATATGCTCCATCCAGAATGGTAATTGCCAGATCGGGCTGAAGACGTTGAAGTGAAGCCGCACGACTCTTGCAACGCGAAATAATGGTAGATCGAATGTCGTCGATGAGCGACTGCTCCTGAGCGGTTTCCAATGCAACTCGCCAATTTTCAAGGGCCTCGTCGTATCTTTCCACACTTGCTTTGTGTTTGGCCTTGATATGGGATGCCCTTGCCAGTAAATCCTTGACTTCTTCTGATTCCCGTTGTTCATCGGGCAGACATTCAATTGCTTCAAGGGCTGCATCGGCCTTCTCTTCATCTAACAATAGAATTATGTAGATGTGCGGCGAAAGGTGTCTCTTAAGGGAATTCAATTTGGGATTATCTTTTATATGCAAAAGCTTGGCCTCAAGAGCAATCTTTACTGCTTCCAGATACCCCAGATCCGTCAGCATGAGAACACCGCATCGCACATCCTTACCGTTTCGTCGCTTGACACCAACCTCAATGACTGCCTCTGCTGTTTGTTGCTCGGTCCTAAGCAGTTGGGCGAGCATATAGTATTCTTGAGGTAAATCAGCATTGCGACGTCTCATTTTTCGCGCATAATCGCGGATCTTTTGTGCGATCTCAGTGTTTATCCCTTTAATCTTAGTCAGTTTCTCAACGCTGATTCGCAGAATGTCACCTAACGAGTGAATTCCTTCCTTTGCCAGGGCTTCCTGAAGAGCTTTACTCATCCCACCCCAACTAAGTGGGACACCGACATCCTTATCTCCTGACGTGTCACCTACACCTGTTTTGAGCTTATCGCTATACTGGCGACTGAGATCGAGCAAATGGCCGTGCATCGTGCCCATAAAGGACTTCTTCAATCCCGAAATGTCCCACGTCGAAAGCCCTTTTAGTCTCAGCCATAAGTCCGGCATTACTTCCAATGTGCTCCAATAAGCTATCACCTTTTGCCACATCTTTTCCAGGGGTGGGGCTGGCGGACAACAGTCATTACGCCACTGACAATCCGTTTTGTCACAAATGCTCCACGCCTCCGGATCCGGATTGCATTTTTTTGTCTGACAAATTGAATGCAGAATAGCTCTTTTGCTTGTTCTGCCGCGTGCCAATGTCTTGGATCTGTCGACGGCATCCAGGATGACGGTGTATCGCTGTTCTTCGTAGTGCGCCCACCAGTACCAGAACACTGCAAGGCTGTGAATGGTTCCAACGTCGGGAAAAGACTCCCTCAACCGTTCTTCCCAGGCAATGGCGGTCGAGATTCTGTTCTCAAGCTCGAGAGAAGAGAGATCATCCAGCGGACAGGGAACCAGACACTTGAGCGATTCAGGATCGTACTGGGTCAGACCGATTTTTGCTCGTTCGGTCGGTCTCAGTAAGGTGTTGTAAGCTTCTCTAGCCTTGGCCGGTTGGATTTTTTTCTTGATGGCATTGAACAGCGCAAGGCGCAGATCCGAGTCACTGACACCCGGCTCAACACCAAGGATCTCATAAGGTGTCTCAGTTTGCTGCAATGGGTCTTTCATTGTATTTGCCCAATATTATTTTATGCTATATCGAGCCACCTAAAGCTATCCCTTTTTGTGAACTTACGTTCGCAGTACCCACAAGTCATTCCCACAGTTCGGACAAAACCTTTTCCCTGCGGGCGCTTGACAGCGACATGAAGGACACGTTATCTGATTACCCGCAGGCGCTAATGAACCGGCAGCTCCGATTTCTTGCTGGACTTTCAGGGCCAATTGTTGCAGTTTGAAGGAGCCCGATGGGTCTTTTGACTTCAAAGCCTGTGCCACCTGTTCCAGCTCAGCAAGCAAGTCATCCGCCTTTGCCGGCGCCATCGGCCTGATTTTTGTAGCGATCTCGTTGCTGATCCATACCATCATACTAATGGTTTGTGGAAGCTTTTCTAAAACTTGCGTAAGTTTTCTAATACACGGCCTGATCTTGGCCATATCTTTATTTTGTACCGCCTCGGCGGCACTTGAAATCGCCTCCTGGAGCATCATAGAGAGATTCGGATCTTCGATTGCCCAGAAATAGCGTTGGTAGATATACTGGGCATAGGTGACAATGTTTTCAGCCTTTCGGATTTCTTCATCATCCCGCCCCGCGTCGGATTCCAATTTGTTCTTTATGTCCTGACACCGATTGTCAAAATCATCCATATCGGAATCGGAAACGCTATCATCGTCCTCCATGCCCTTAATGTCATTTAAGACGTCTTCGAGCGCGTGCTCAATTCCTTTGGCCTTTTGTGGATTCGTAGCCTTGGCCTCAACCAACATCTCCAACAACTCTTCCAACTTCTCGACGACGCGCTGAATTCGACCGCCTTTTAGAATAATTGGTCTTAGATCTGTGCCATTCTCCAGATGAGCTGACAAGTCAAATATGCCGTTCTCATCAAGCCACATGCGGATGCGAATCTCGGCACCCTGTGGTATATCCGCCGGTAGAATCGCGAAGGCCTCACCCTGTTTCTCGTTGGCACTGGCCTTCACTAGATTATCACCCCCATACACAGGAATGCTGATGATTCGTTGGCCGGGACTGTGAGTATGGAAGGTCAGCACCTTAATATCCTGCGTCGGAAATGAGTCGTTCTTGTTGATGAATACATTAAACTGATCACCTGTTGATTGTGTTCCATAGGAGAAGGGGGCAATGTCATCCGATCCGAATTCCTCTTCACGCTGTTTTTTGACTGCTTCACGGTCTTCGTCCGTCATTTCGAATGGACTTCCACACTTGGAGCACGTGACAGCATCAAGTGGATTGATTCTTCCACACGGCTTGGTCGGTTCCTCCGGATCAGGCGCCTCGCAGGAAATCCCGTTAAGTCTCGCTGCGACAGTTGCAGCTCCCAATGCCACACACTCTTTAGGATGGGTCTTGCGCAATACCTTGTCTGCGCCGAATTTCTTCTCCATTGCCCTTTGCACCATTGGGATGCAGGTTGAATTCCCTGCCATAACCACGTAATGAACGTCCTCAACAGCCAATGCGGCATTCTCCAGGGCCTTGTCGACCAGGGCAGCGGCCCGATCCACAAGGTGCCCCGCATTTCTTTCAAACTCACTTCGCGTCAACTCTAGATCCAGGTCAATGTAATCTCCATCTTCGTCCTGCAATGCCGCCGGTATGATCAGATCTGCTGCCTCCGACGAACTGAGACGTTCTTTGAGTTCTCGCGCTTTTAGTTTCAAGTTTGCCATAAAGCGAATATTCTGCCTGGGATCGATTCCGAATTCCTGTTCAATGTAACCGACGACATGATCCATGATTACCTGATCAAAATTGTCACCCCCCAGCCACATATCCCCCTCTTTGTTGAGCGGCACAAATGTTCCCCCGGACCACATAAGCACAGAGATGTCGAAAGTCCCTCCACCCAGATCGAAGACAAGTGTGATCTTGGCGTCCGTATCATCTCCAGGTTCCTCCAGCCCGAAGGCAATTGCCGCCGCAGTTGGCTCATCTTGAATCTTGATAACCTTCAATCCGGCCTTCATGGCTGCTTTTCTGGTGGCGTCACGCTGAATCTGACTGAAATATGCCGGCACCGTAACAACTGCGTGGGAAACCTCTTCACCCAGCCGAAATTCGGCATCCTCTTTAAGTTTCGTGAGGATCATAGCTGATATTTCAATCGGAGAGTACTCCTGTCCTCCTACCATGACTACGACGCTGTCCCTTGTGCCATCCGAAGGCTCCTTGACTTCATAAGCATATTCTTCCCGCACTTTCTGTACATCCGGATCGGAAAAAGCACGGCCCATCAGACGTTTCACCGATATGATGGTATCCTTGGGGGCCATGACCATATTATCTATGGCAGCATCACCAAACAGCATCTCCGCTTGACCGCTGCTTGACTTACCTTTCTTCTTCCTGAGGCTGACAGCAGAAGGCGTCTGATTCTTGGCTTCCCGGTTCTGTAGGACTCTGGGCCGGGGGCCATCAATAGTAGCGGTTACACTCCGACATGTCCCAAGATCTACTCCAACAATCCGTCCCATGATGGATTTCTCCTTAAGTTCAATTCTTGTTTACTCACTTTCTCTGCATAGCATCTCTCGCCGTGTTCGGTTGAGATCAACACTTAAATTGTTGCTCTATGTTTCCGTAAGCAATTATTCATCCTGTTCATTACGTACAACCACAACCTCCGTCTTACGTAAGACAGTGTTGTTCATTATATAGCCTTTCTTTACTTCTTCGATGATCGTCCCATCCTCTTTTGTCGAATCTTCGACGATCTCAATCGCCTTGTGCCAATTCGGATCAAATCCCTTCTGAAGATTGTCTATGGGAACAATTCCTCTTTCCGAGAGTATCTTGTGTAGGAGTTTGTAGATGGTTCGAAAATTCCCTATCCAAATCTTCGTCTTGGGAGTCAAGTGTTCCTTTCGCTTTTCAATAGTGCCAAACACTCGCTCAAAAGAATCCGATAGATCGTTGATCAGCGCCAACAGAAGGGATTGCATATCAGCATCTTGTTGTTTTGAAGCTTCGGCATACTCCATTTTCTGCTCGGCCAACTGTCGCATCAATGCCCTAATATCACGTTCAATAACCGCCAGATAGTCTCCACGGTCGTCTTCCTCGAATGAACAAATTGAAGGACGCGTTTCGTTGATCTCATACAGACTGTCAGGTTCGGCATGCATTTACTGCATAACTCCATTTAACAACGGCATTAATGTATTATGGGACCTCTTCATGAATATGTATGGCAATAACCGTAAGATCATCATACATCTGATGCTTCATGACTGTCTCAACAAGCACACAACACATTTTCTGGGCACTCTCTCTGCAATTTGCTTGAATCAATTGCTCGATACTCTCATTGTCAAGTACTTCAGATAAACCATCTGTCATTAATAAGAACCAGTCACCGGCTACGATGGTCAGCTTCCCAATATCTGGTTTCACAGTTTCATTCGCACCCACAGATCTGGACAACACATGCCGATAGGGATAGTGCTCGGCCTTTTCTGCGCTGAGATGGTTGCGTTCGAGAAGTTCTGAAACAAGCGTATGGTCCGTGGTAAGCTGCTTCAGATAATTGTCGCGAAACAAATAAACCCGGCTGTCTCCCACATGAACGGTTCGACCCTGGTTCTCGTGCACGATGAAAGAAGTGAGTGTCGTACCCGCACCCGTCATATCTGGGTTGGCTTGGCTTAACGCTCGGACCTGCTCATTGACGGTTGCAATAGCGCTATGAATTGTATCCTCTTGTAAGCGGGCAGGACCTGCTAACCGACCAATCTGAGCAACAAATGCGGTTACGGCCGTCTTGCTGGCAAGTTTGCCGCCCGGACGTCCTCCCATACCGTCGGCAACCACAAAAAGCCCCTTCTTGGCATCTACATGGCAGTAGTCTTCATTGTTGATTGAATCCTTGCCCTGCTCCGACCGTAAAGACGACTCAAACCACATTATACATTCTTCCTTTGCATTATTTTAAGCAAATTGCGTGCATGTCGCTGACGTGACGAATCCAATCCCGCGTCGATGGCTTGTTCTAAACGATTGATTGCTTTGACATGTCTTTGAGCACCGTAATAGGCCAATGCCAAATCCCACAACAATGCTGGATTCTTCGGATCCAAATCGACTCCCTTCTCGAACACATTGATAGCCTTGTTGTAACGTTGTGATCGGTTATAGAATTCACCGAGTGTTTGCCGCACTCGGACATCTCGAGGAAACTTCCTAACTGCATCATTCAACATAGCTTCAGCATCGGTATTACTCTCGCTGCGCCGTACCTTCTCTAATATCTGCTCGACCTCATCTTTGGTACTCTTGCCCACACCGGCCCGGGAACTTTTAAATCGCTTGAGAAGGCTTTCAGCGCGAACCTTTAAAGATCCTGCCAGGCCGCACAGTATTGCCTGTTCAAGGTGATGGCAAGCTTGTTGTTGGTTCTTCATGACCAGCAACGCTATAGATAAATTCCAATGTAACAGGTTATGATCCGGAATGTGCTGGATACCTTGACGATAGACTTCTATCGCCTCACCGTATCTGTGATTTCGATTAAGAAATTGACCAAGGCGAAGGTAACCCATGGACGAATCAGGATTGGCCAGGACAGTCAAGCGGAGCTCTTCTTCATTGCAGGGCCGGCCCTCTCTTTGATCCTTGTGAACACTTTCCGGGGGCGCCTTTAGTGTTGATTCGCTTTGTTTTGATTGATCCAAATGCATCAGGGCATCGCACATTTCGCCGGCTGTCTGATAGCGGCGGCTCGGATCTTTCGCGAGTGATCGGTCGATAATCTCACTCAATACCCTGGGAATGTCCGGCCGTATGTCAATGGCAGGCACTTGGTTTTGGCCACGAATAAGATCCACCATCGTACCGATAGGTGTACCTGAGCCTCCAAACGGGAGCTTGCCCGTAACCATCTCGTACAAGGTTACTCCCAATGACCAGATATCCGCAGAAAAAGAAGCCCCCTCGTCACACAGTATTTCCGGTGCCATATAGTAGACCGTCCCTGTAGTCGTGGATGCCAATTCATTCGATTCCAGCATTCGAGATATCCCAAGATCGCTGATCTTTGGCGTCTGATCTCGCATAAGGATGTTCTCAGGTTTAAGGTCCCGATGAAAGACATGAGCCTTATGCATAGCATCAACACCCTGTAGAATACCCCTAATTATTTCTGTGGCTTCATCCACATCCATAGGCTTCTGAGAACCGATCCTCCCAAGTCGATCACGTAGGCTCCCATCAGGGATATACTCCATAACCATGACTATCTGGCCTCGAAAGATGCCGAATCCCAAATAGCGTACGATGTTGGTTGATTGAGCGGAGGCAAGATCAATATGCAAACGTGCATTCAACTCAACTTCTTTACGAAGTTGTCGTTCTTTCTTTGCATTGAGTGGAATCTTTATCGCCACTATATCCGTACCATAGTCATCAACGGCGTCTCGATCCAGACTTCGCGCTTTGTAAGTATGTGCGAAACCACCGGATCCCAAATGTTCAATCAGTTCAAAGTGTTCGTGTGACTTTTCTTCAGTCGCCTCTATTTCTATGCCCATTGCCAATACTCAACTTAACAGATGGAGTTGGTGGCCTTGCCTCAGTCACTCATCCAAGGTGCAAATTATGTGCCAATCTGGCTCGCAATCATTGTATAGTTCTATCTTCATATTTATCAACGATTTAGCCTGTTGTACAAGAAACCCAAAAAATGGTAGTCCTGTAAATAAAGTGTATGAAAATCGTATTCTCAGTCCATAAGTAATACTTACCACACTTCGCTTCTCCACACTAGATTCCCGTAGATCTCATTGACTATAAGTCATATTCTTTTTTCCGCTGAAAGAATTTTGATCTTGAAATGCCAAGTAGTTCTATTGCCCGATCGGAATTTCCTTTTGTAATTTCCAGTGCCTTTGTGATGTGCTCTCTTTCAAGGCGTTCAATCACGGCATTTAGTGGTTCAAAGAAAGATGCGGAACCTGATGATGCTTGATTCTTGCATATGCGGTTAGGTAGTTCCTGAACGCGAACGACGGGCTCATCAACTAAAGCATCTATCGCCTCAATACAGTTCTTAAGTTCACGTATGTTGCCAGGCCACGAGTAGTCTTCCAGGTAGTTCAACACATCCTGACTAAGTTTCTTTTTCGAACCGATATGACTTAAGAAATGATCTATCAACGGCCGGATATCGTCTTTCCTTTCCCTCAAAGGTGGAATGCGGAGAGCAACTATGTTTAGACGGTAGTAGAGATCTTCGCGAAATATCCCATCTTCAATACATTTTTCAAGATCCTTGTTGCTGGCACTGATAATCCTGACATCGGCTTGTCGGGATTCAGTGGATCCAAGTCTTTCAAACGTGCGCTGTTCCAGGAATCGTAGCAGTTTTGGTTGTACCTCCGATGGTATGTCCTGTATTTCATCTAAGAACAGAGTCCCTTTGTCAGCCAATTCGAAACGCCCCAGATACTTCTTTTCAGCGCCGGTAAATGCTCCTTTTTCGTGTCCGAATAATTCGGATTCAACCAGTGTGCTTGGCAACGCTCCTACATTGATTGCGACAAATGGCTTGTCTTTGCGAGAGGAGTTCGCATGAATGAATCTTGCTAAGACCTCTTTTCCCGTCCCTGTTTCTCCATGAAGCAACACTGCAACGTCTTTTGCTGCCACTTTCTTGGCCTGGCTATACAACGATATCATCTCACGACTGATACCGACTATGTTGTATTGGCCGTAAATTTCATCCAACATAACTGCAAGACGAGTTTCGGCCAGTTCCCTTTGCTCTGTCAAATGCGTTCGGTCCTGGGCGTTCTTCACCGCGAAAGCAGCATAGTGTGAGAGAAGTTCGAGATACAGCAAGTCGTCTCCTGTGAATGCCCCGGCTTTAAGCCTGTTGTCCACATATATCAGACCAGTTCGGGTAGAACCGGTACCTATCGGACAGCACATGACGGATCGTATTTTGTGCAGGTCCACACTTCGTGCCTTCGTATATGTCTTCTCATGTTTAGCGTCCGTGGTACGAAGGCATATCCCCTCCTTGAGAACGCGACCAAGCATTGTCTTGCTCACTGGCCACTCTTGCGGATCATTTGGAAGCTCTATCCCATGGCTTGCCTTGACAAGCAGTTTTTGCCCCGAGGTAATCGCAATAAAAGCTCTCTCCAGAGTGAATGTGGCCCTCACTGCTGAAAGGATTCTTTGAAAGACTCCGTCTAGGTCAGTTTCTGCGGATATCTCAAGACAGAGATCATATAAAAGAGCGAGGCGTTTGCACGTAACAGGCAATTCGGATACCCCTAAGCTTTCCGCATATCTTTGAAGGTCAAATGCACCTGAAGGTCTTACCTTATCGTCTAAATGCTTCAGCACTGAGGCTGCTCTCATAGAATGCTCGTCAGAAGGCATCAGTAACTGTCTCCACACGATGTCGCACAATTGTCCCCCCTTATATCGAACAATCAAAAACAAATTATGATATATCGCAGCAGATACTTCAAGCGCAATTCCAGTCAAAATGAAGACGTAGACGGGTATTTGTCTCTTTAATTGTTTAGTACGATATCCGTATTCCAGTTTGATATTCATATTCTTTCGCCATAGTGTCCTTTGAAAGAAGATTCTTTTCCAGTTCCCACAACTCATTTCCAAAACAGGACTTATATATTTTTTTGACGCAAATATGCAAGCTGGCACCTTGGTTGCTATCAACGTTATTAAAACCTGCTCAGGCCTGATAGGAAACCAAGAGTGGAAAGACGGAAACATCAAAAAGCCCGGATATCTTTCACAAAGATGAGTAGAGAAACGACATACATTTATTGAAATTGGAGCAAGAAGAAAGGAGAAAGAGATATGAATCGAAAAGGCAACATTCTTACGACAATTCTCATGCTGCGACAGTTCTACACTATTTCGTTGGTGGCAGATGTTGTCTGCTCTGAGGATTCAACCCTGCGGTATCATGGAAAGGAGGTTAGAGAATGAACTGCTCAGCGAGAAACTCCTCCTCTTACGGTGCCACAAACAACCACTTGTCGCGAGCCTCTGGCGGCTTCACTCTTATCGAACTGTTGGTCGTGATCGCGATTATATCCCTGCTGATGGGAGTGCTCGTTCCCTGTCTTCAAGCGGCCAAGAAGAAAGCCTACGAGCTTAAATGCAAGTCCAATCTCAAGGCCGTGGCCACTGCATTCCGGATGTATGCAGATGATAACGGGGGACGGTTCCCTGAAGTCACCGATCCCAACCAGGCCCCCCAGCAGATTCGGGAGAAATTACTGCCCTATGTGAGCAGCGAGAAGATCTTTTCCTGTCCGGTCTCGAAGCTCGCCTATGACTTCTGTGTGACATTTGACCCGAAGACAACCCTAAGCAATGTGCGCCTCGATCTGATCTCTCAGCCCCATCGCGTACTCATTGGCGGTGAATCAAGTTTCGGAACACACGAAAACGACATGCTCTACGTCATTACCGGGGATTTTAGAGTCGTTCAGATCTCTATGCAGGAGTGGTTCGAGCTTATCACGACTGGTCGGTCGTAGAGATCCTTTATTACTCCAAGTTGGCGGGATGCCGCCAAGAAAGGAAGTGTATCATGAGAAGTAAGAAGTTGGCAGTACGGTTTGGGTTACTTACAGTTTTGTTGATTAGCCTCAGTTTGGCAAGTACAAGCAACGCGTGGATAATATGGAGACCCAAAGTCGCAACGCCAAAGTGTTCCCCCCCCATCAGACCATATTGGCGTGGGGGACTCCTAGTCTATCTTAAGTGCGATACCCCTGGAGCGACTATACGGTGGACTTGGGCTTCTGGGTACAGAGCAGCGGCGCCGAATCCGACGTCCTCCGCGCGGCGATACCGGTGCCCGATTTGGGTGACCAGAGAAGGGCAATTGAGGGCGAGAGGCTTTAAAACTGGCTATTGGTCCAGCAACACCCGGGTAGTCAATTTTCAGTATAGTTCGCGTTCCTGATCCCGCCGCGAGCCGAGGTCAAGGATGGCGGGTGACTTGAGGCAGTAAGTAATCCCACACACGGGGCTGTAAGCATCAGGCTTGCAGCCTTGTGTTATTGCACCAGTTTACAGAGTATGTGGTAACGAGTTATATAAGCTGCAAAATTGAACCGTCTGGAATAGGAGTAAGGAATTACCTTACTGTCGAACGTCGAAGCCCGATCTATCCTGATAGTCTCGGGTAAACTCTTTGACAAATCAGTTCACCTTGAGTTAGACATGTTGGCCTACATTCTTTTCTCTTCTGCCAACGAGATGTATTTCTTGAGTTCTGCCATGATTGGAACAGGAACAGGCCGCGATCCCATGCTCTTTTTGGTCTTTGTACTCCTCGTTGTTACGGAGCAGTTTTCGAAGTCAAGATCAGATACTTTCCATGATTCAGTGTCGCCACGTCTAAGACCTGTGCCTAACGCCAGAAGGATTCTCATTCGAAGTGCCGGGTACGGAAGCGACGCTGTAAGCATTTCTTGTATCTGAGTGTGAGTTAGAGATATGACAGGCCTTTCATCTTCTTTTACAGACTCAGCTCAATTTCGCCATTCAGATATCGATTCTTCCTGCACCAACGAATGAAAGCCCGCAAGTTCTTTATGTCCTCCTTATTGAGTGTCGACCGCTTTATCTCCTTGCCTCTATCAAGTATGAACTTGTCAATGGTGTTTTGGGTGATCTGCTTAGAGTTAAGTCTTCCTATGAGTCGTTCGAAGTGACTGAGGGTGAGAGCGGTTTCGTAGAGCGTGGATTGCTCATCGCCCTTTATTTTCTTGCAATGCATATGTTCTTCGTGCATCTGGGGCCAATCGATATTAATGGTTCCTGTAAAGACGTCCGAGTTCAATTGCGCATATTTCATCTGGCGATAATGCTCAGCGAGAGCTTTGGTTGGCAAGGCTTTCGCTTTGCGTTTGCCGCCTTCTTGGTCTATTGTGTCACCACACCCCAAGCCTTGTTATTTAAAAAAATGCGCGGCGCAACGGATCAAATCTCCGATTTCCGGACCGATAAATAGATCAAACCACGTTTTTTGTACTTGACAGCGGTCTTGCCATGGACAGTTTTGACCGAAATGTCTGGATATAGTGTCAAAATGGAGTCAAGATTTTCCGAGCGGTCGGTCTGCTCAACACTCTCAATAGATAAGGCTCTGATTCTGACAACAACAGATATAGAACAACAGTTTGCTTTAACTCAAAAACCAGGAATATGCAAAGAAGCCAAACAGACGCGCAGCGAGCTATCACGTCTGGACTCTATGGGCAGTCATTGCATGGCGGGTGCAGTTGGCTTGACGGTATAAGAGAACGCTAACTCGCCATTCTTGACCATCAGTTGATGGATGGGCAGTTCCCAATCCGGGCGTTTCTCATCGAACTCCCAGGTTCCATTGCTGTTCTTTCCACCCCATTCATACAGGCCCGTCATCTCGACTCCGCCACGTCCGGTCCCCAGTACGTGATGTGCGAAGACGAATCTGTAGCGGGCATTGCTCTGCTCAAGCGTCTCCTTGAACCACTGATACTGCGTGTTGCCGAGCGTCCGGTTCCAGGAATCCTGTCCATCCCTTGCACGCGACGTGGTGGGCCAGTAGGGATCGAGGACGACAAATAGTGCGTCTGCCCACTGCCAGCAATAGTAATTTTCGAGTAGGCCTGCGCCTTTGATATGCGTGCTATTCCCCGAATAGAAGCCGTTGGGATAAGGATTAAGGAAGTATTTCTTCCTGGTACTGAGGGCCCACGATGAAACTGCCCCGTCTCTCGCAGATCCTGATTCACCATCGTGGTTTCCCAGCGTCAGAAACAGTGGAGCCGAATGGCATAGCAACCCGAAGTAATAGCGTTGTGCAAGATACTGTCTTTCGGCTGCGATGTAGTCTCGACCGTACTTGCCGGTCATGAAGGTGTCGCCCAGGTCAACGTGGAAATCAGGCCTGTCGGCTAAGGCGTTCGCCAGCGTTCGCGTGTAGCGTTCGACGCTGGTGTTGTAATCGAGATGCGAGTCGGCTGTAACGGTGAAGACAAAAGGATCGCCAGCGGCTCTTTGCGTATGAAAAGTGTATTGCTCGCTTTGCTTGAAGGCGGTTGCATCCCGCGTGCGCCAGCGAAATCGGTAGTAGCATCGCTCGTTGGGTTGGAGCGAGTCTAGCAGCAGGGGCAATGGTTCACCTTTTCTAAACTGGCGAACCGTGGTCTTGCTATCGTAGCCTGACGTCTGTTCTCCGTACTCGATGTAACCTTACATTTGTTCGTAGGCAAGCACGCTCACCATTACGGAATATCGAGTCGGTCGTCCCAGAATGATGTTGAATAGATGTTCGGGCACATCCGTGTAGAATCCCGGTGGCGGGCCACCTCTATCAGAGGACTGCCCTTGTCGACCTCGTTGGCCTGTACGTGGTCCCGGCCGGCGACGGCCGCCAACGCCGCTCCGGAGTCGCGGATTCTCTGCTTTGTTGCGGCCTCTTTCCGCCGACAACTGCGCCGTAAAGCCAAGCTCGACCGCGATGGA
>Ga0180433_10006610_pt1 | contig 15113 bp, 17 predicted proteins | sample SS_ome_8_FD_132980 | JGI IMG/M metagenome (GOLD analysis project Ga0180433, IMG submission 132980) | Hypersaline lake sediment archaeal communities from the Salton Sea, California, USA - SS_1_D_1 metaG | ecosystem: Environmental > Aquatic > Non-marine Saline and Alkaline > Hypersaline >... | reverse complement strand
ACAAAACTACAAAGAAGGTGGCGTCCGAGGGAAATGCGCGAGCCACGGCGGGTATCCACGGTGCACCGAACCAGAGTGTGACACGTCACAACACTACAAAGAAGGTGGCGTCCGAGGGAAATGTCCAAAACATGGCGGCTGTCCAAAATGTGTGAGTTGTGTGTTGTTTATTGTGACGAAAGAGGGCAAGCGCTGTTCGTACTGCCGGCCCCAATCCGCGAAGGCAAAACGCGCGAAAAAAGAAGAAGAAGCTGTTGCAGCGGTGTTGAAGGCGGACGGAATGATTTTCGAGCGCGAACGCCACATCAGCTACGAGTGCATCACGTCGGACGACAAAAAATTCGCCAAGTTGGATTTCTTGATCGAGCGACCCGACAAGCGGGTGATTTTGGAGGTCGATGAACGCCAGCACAAGAATGTGGCGTACGACATCAAGTGCGACCTCTCGCGCATGACGTACGTGATGGCCGCGATCGCCTGCACGGACAACGTGCGACCGACGCTGTGGATCCGGTTCAACCCCAACGGCTACTCGGTGGATGGTTACCCCATGCGGACGCGGAAAAAAGCCAAATACGCCAAGCTGTTGAGCGTGATCAAGGACACCAAACCACTGGACGGGACGCAGGTGATCTACATGTACTACGACACCGAAAGGGGATTGCCGGTGATCTGCAAGGATTCGACGTACAGCGCACGCATGAAAGCGATGCTGGGACCAAGCATTGTTTAAATTCTGTTGTGTATCAAGTCGCTCGCTACGAGCGACTTTCTATAAAAAAAAAATGTTGGCGTGAAGTGCTCGTGTTTGCGGTGGGTGTGTGTGTGTGTGTGTCAATAGTAATTTTTTATTTCAACACTACAAAAAAGCCACAACACAAAAGTGGCTTAATGGAAATTTTGTGCGTTGATGGGGTTCATTACCAGCTCAAGTACTTTGACCAGGTTGCCAAAAAACTGTTTGGTCCACGGGGTAAATCAGTGAAACGGTCCCGGAATCCTAAAATCGTGGTTTACAGTTACTGGGGCACGGCGCATAGCCGGTACGTTAAGACGAAGAACGCGCGTAATCGGCCGCTTCTCGTGTTTTTTTCCGGCGAGCCCCGGTGTTGTGCGCAAATGCGCTATCAGCTGTTGTTGGACACGAAAGACGTCCAAGCGAAAAGAGCGAACAAAGGCAAGTTTTTGTACCTGCCATTCTTTGCGGTGAGCTTCTGGGAGCGTCGACTTCACCAACCGCGTGACTTGCTCAATTTCCGGGCCCCGATACCGGCGAAATCTGAGTTTTGTGCGTTCATGTATTCTCACTCGGTTGATTTCCGGAATGCGCTGTTCGACCGCTTGTCAGTGGGTTACGAACAGGTCGCGGGCATTGGCAAGTGCCGCAACAACGTACCCGAAGCGCCGCAAGACCGGAAATTGTACACGAGCGCCCGGACGTTCTATGACACAGCGGTGTTGAAATATTTGCCGTACAAGTTTGTGATTTGCTGCGAAAACAGTCGCATGCCCGGGTACATTACGGAGAAAATCATTAACGCCCGATTAGCGCGGGCAGTGCCTATTTATTTGGGTGCTCCCGATGTTGAACACTACATTAATCCCAAAGCTTTTGTTCATGCCGCGAATCCGAATTGGGTGGATCAAGTCAAAGCTCTTAATGAAGATCCTGTTCGTTTTGAAAAAATGCTTCGCGAACCTTTTTTTGTGGGAAATAAGCTCCCTAGCTACTTTGATCCTGCGTACGTTGCAAAACGTTTCAAATCGCTGCTGCAAGAAAGACGAGTACGCAAAAAAATTTAAGTTGTTGTTCCACTGCTCATGTTACGGTGTGCTGGTTTTTTTTTAAATATCACTCCAATACAAAAACAAAAAGAAATGGTGCGTCCGCTTCGTATTTTTGCCCACCGAGGTCTGTTTAACGCCAAGCCCGGTGTTGTGGAAAACTCAGCCAGTGCATTTCGGGCAGCGCTCAAGCGGCGAGTCCTCGCTGGTGTGGAAACGGACGTTCGGTTCACCGCGGATCGGGTGCCAGTCTTAATGCATGACCCAACTGTCGAACGAACGACCACAAGCTCCGCACCGCTTCGGGTGGCAGATCTGCATTTTACTGATGTAAAAACTCTTGCGATGAACGACGCAGACCGGTCGCCGGTGGTGACTTTAGCCCAAGTCTTGCGGCTGACTCGCAGAGTCAACAAAAGACTTTTGCTCGACATCAAACCCCATTGCCGCCGTGCCTACAACGACGTGGTGGCGTGGGTTAAAAAATACGGCATGGAACGCAGCGTTGCTCTCTTGGTTTGGCACAATAAAATCAAAAAAGATGCGGGAATTTTGACCTATCGCGTATTTGCAAGCCATTTTATAACTGCGCAAGAATTTTGGCAAGTCAAAAAAGCCCACTTTGATGGAGTGTCGTTCAAGTATAAGTTGACATCTGAGGAAAGTCGGAACTCGGTTGTTTCTGCCAAAAAACATGGACTCCTTGTGAACGTGTACCTGGAAGAAGCGTTGTCACCAACCCATATTCGAGAACTCAAAAACAAGGTGAGCAGCATTACGTGTTCAAGTTGGCGTTCTTAAAATGTCAGGTTTCCAGTTTGAGTGAGAGAGACGGCAATTTCATATTTGTTTCTTCACACTATTTGGAATCCAGGACCCAAAAGAAAAAGGTAATTTTATTTCATTTCATTTTTTCGCACCCGCGTCCCTCTAAACTGCATTAGGTGTTCAATTAACTCATACGGTAATCGTTGTAATAAAATTAAATAAGTCGTTCGGTGGCGTTTGCAGAGTTGCTGATGATTTTCAGTGAGGAGCAAACAGTATTTGCAAAATCGAATGGGTATTATTTTTAGCAGCGCTGGGTAGGCCGATTTGCTAATTTGTTGTTTAATCACGTCAATGAGGGCACGGGTAAAACCTCTCCAGTCACCTTGATCAATTTTGTGGAACCAGTAGGTGTTGTTTCGAAGAAATTGTAAGAGGGCAAGAAATGTAGCTAAAGAATTGCGTTTGTTTTTGTGTGCGGTGATTTTATTGTGGACACACGTGATAAATTTGCTTTCGGATTGAATGCCTCTAATGGTATGATCAAGCGCATTGCTATGAAAATACCGGCGCAGGTCCATGTGGAGGTGGGTAGGCAGGCAGCGGCTCTTTATGGTTTACAATAAGCAAATGATTTAAGGAGCCGTGCAGGTTGTTGGTGTTTGGTGACGGGGAAAAGTGGTTTGGTGATTGGCACGAAGAGAGTGGTTGTGGGGATTTGCATATTATCCGGAGCGCGAAATGCGGGCGCTCGGAATGCTTGTTCTTGCAGTAGTGTTGGGCAGAGAAGGTGACGTGTGGTCATGGTGGTTTTTGTTTTTTGTTTGTTTATTGAATGATTATTATTTATTTATTGTTTGATCACAGTGTTTAAAATTCGTGTGTGCAGCGAAACTCCTCCCCTTTAACAAAAAAAGAATGTCGACCCTCGTGCTGCAAGTTACTGCCAACATTTGGCCTTCAAGTCAAGTAAAGCATCATGCGAATTATGTAAAAGCTTATTTCAGGGCGCTTGGTTTTCCCCTTGTCGAGAACCGCCAAGGGTTTAAATTAATTGAGCACTACGAGGACGCCGAGTGTATTCGACAAGTGGTTGGTGAGATCCCAGTCATGGCAACCCTGGAAAACTCGGCCGTGAATTTGACGAGCTTGGCAACGCGTGCGAGCGAAGTCTTGGCCCATATCACAGCCGAAGGCGAGGTGTCTGTGTTGGTCGTGGATTCGGCAAACGGCGCATCGTGGCGGTTCAACACTAACACGACCATCCTGTTGTGAGCCCCGGGATTTGAGGATGGCTCACAACAGGCGACCACAGATTACAATGTGTGTTTTGTTTTTATTTTCGCGTTTTAAGAATAAACTCTCTTTGTCACCCATCTGATGCCACGAAAAAAATCAAAATCCGAACGGCTGAAACGGCATGTCAAAGCCGCGAGTGTCGGTTTGTTGACAGGCGCTCTTTCCTTTTCACTCGCGTGGACCTTGTCGCTGGTGTATTTACAGTATTGGATGAAAAAAAATACACAACTTGCAAGCGCCATGGAACAACAGGCCATCGACGCTGAGCGAATATGGGCGGTTTACGTGCCCGATATTGGACAGAAGTTCTCGCCATTGTGGCACACAATGGTCTATGTCAGCAATCATGAAGATAATAAAAACAAGAAATCATGCGTCTTAAAACCCGGTTATATGTACGACATCATGAATGAGGTTACGGGAGAGCTCTGTTTTCAAATTAAATATTTACCATCCGACACACTGCGCGATGCAAAGCGCATTTACCGTTTGAAGAAAGTCAACAACCCGGAGAAAGCATTATCTCAGTTATCCACTACCGTCCAAAAATTGTATGCCATTAAAAAGCATATTGTCCGGGAGGTCAATTATTCATTATGCAGCACAGACCTTGATGATAAAAAACAAGCAGAGTTTTTCAAGATCCTTGGGCTTTCTAAAAAAATTTTCGGGCAGTTCAAGAACTCCACTGTTAGCGCCTTAAGAAATTACCTGAGGATTGTCGTTAGCGCATTGACTTGGAAAGCCATATGTGAGCAAATGCTTCCGGCAGATACGGTACTGTATCGAAGGATTGCGCAATTTGCGACTTTGGCCGGTGCATCTGGGACAGTCTTGGGAACGCTTGGGTACTACAAGGCCAGCCGGAAGGCTCGCGACCAGCAAGGTGGCAAGTTTTCCATAAACGGATAAAAAACAAGAAATTTAATTTTAATTTAATTTAGTAGTGTAAATTATGCACAAGTCAAAAAACTTGCGATGGATTTGACGAGATCGATTCCGCCACCTTGAGCCACTTTCCCCCAAAAACTACCAGGCTCATGACGCGCGGCCAACATAACAAGTGGGATATTCTTCCTATCCTTGAGCTCATTTTCCGTTTGGTTTTCCGCCTCGGTTTGTTTATACAAGGTATTGCGTTTGTGTTCCTTTTTTGAGTCTCGCACAAGTGGATGTCCTCGGGCGTGACAGTCCGCAGAATTACAATCTCGGTTCCACGACAGTTGACAAAAGTATAATTGGGGGTCCGCAAATGCCGCTCCGGTAACGGCTGAGAATTGTTGGCCGCAACTGCACTTGAGAACGTTCCCGGGCCCGTCTTTGAGATAAGCGTTGGAACAGGTCGGTGCAGGGCACTTCACCGCCTTAAGCTGAGCGATTCGATTGATGCGCCAGGTAATCTCGTCGGCGCGGTCGCGGCAACTCATCGCCCCATGGGTCGTTCCCAGATTACATCCCGAACAGTACTCGTGGCTGCACATGCGGCATATGACATACAGTCTAAACTGATTGAGATTATACATAAAGCATTTGGGACAAGCCGACGACGCGCTTTTTGACAGAGTAATGATCGCAGGGCAGTAATCTTTGCCTTGGCGGAAAAGACAAGGGGTTTCTAAAGGATCCTTGTCGGGATCGAGTGTGCGGCGTTCCACGCGTCTCGTGATGCACTCGAAACAAGCGATATGGTCGCCAGAATTGCATCGCAGTCCTTGATCTTCTTTGACCTCGCGTTTGCATCCCGCGCACGCGCCATTGCGTCTTCGCTTCTGGGGCTGATGGTTGGGGCTATGACTTCGCTTCATTTTTTTTTCTTTCTTTCTTTCTTTTTTGACAAAACAAGATAGATAAAATGACGTTGTTGTATGTTTTGTATAAAATTATGTGACCGAACAAATTAAAAAAGACACACACACACACACAGACACATGAATTACATTATCAAGTGCACGCACTTTTTGGAAGGCGACGCTGCGAGTTATTTTGAATGCTTCATTAAACGGAAAACCGGTCGCAAAAAATTGGGCGTCGTCGATTTTGAACACGACGCGTCCACGATTCAGGCCAGTGCACGTATTTTTAAAATCAAGAATGCGAGCACCAGCATCCTGTTGACCAATTTTGAGGCAAAAGAACGAGGATTGGGGAAAAAACTCTTTTGTCGCGTTTTAAAAACCCTAGCTTTGCAAGGATTTACGCACATTTTGCTGAATGCCGTGCCAAAACCTGACATCCGGTATGATGTGAAAAACGCGCGGCAAAAGTTAATTGCAAACTATCGCAAACTTGGGTTTCGTTTAATGGATCCAAATTCTGGCGCCATGAAAGCGACCATAACAACCTCTGTTAAAAAATGCAACCGGTTGTCCACCAAGTGGTTCGATCACATCCTGGGTCTGCGGACCTCGGTGGAGTGAACAACCACCAAAAAAAACAAGAAATTATATGTATATATTAGGTTTAAAAAAAACAAAGCCAACTCCAATGAACGTGCAATTTACTCAAGTCAAGACCACTGACTTATTTTTATCATCATCATCATCATCATCACAAAAGTCCAGTGCGTTTCAGGATTTGCTGGATCAGTTTTCAGGAAGTCCCCAAAGTTCAACATTCCCCCCAAGTGCAGTCGCGGCACCATGGAAGGAAAGTGTGATTGTAGAAGTTGATGAGAAACCTGTCGGTATCGGATGTATTATCATAGAACCGAAATACACAGGTCGGATCGCTGCGCACATTGAAGACGTTGTTGTGCACAAGGACTATCGAGGACGCGGTCTGGGCAAACGTTTGATTCAAGAGCTCGTGCGCGTTGGAAAGCAACATCGCGCCTACAAGGTGATTTTAAATTGTTCCGACACTAACGTGGCGTTTTACGAAAAATGTGGCTTTGCACCTCGCGAAGTGCAAATGCGACTCGACTTGTAACCTGTTTTATTTCGTGCTCGGCATGATGAGTCCGACGATGCCAAGTATAAGCCCCATTGGAGGAAATACGAATGCAAAGACGATCGCTAAAATACCGATGGCGACATTTTTGCGTTGCAAGGCCACGATTCCACCCCATAGGGCAATTGCCAAAAAAATAAGACTTAAGATTAGGATAAAGATGAAGGTGCCAAGACTGACCACGGTAGTGTTGTTAACATCATCGTTAACATCCGCGCTGAAAAGACGAACAGGCATTTTATTTGTTTTTTTTAAATTAGCCAAGTTTTTTTTCTCCCTAATCCCACACATACTTTGGTGGTTTCGTAAGTCTGTACATACCGGGTGGGAATTCCGTGTCATTCACCAAGGTAATGGCAGCGTTCAAGTGTTTTTTTAACATGTTCATGCGTTTTGGCGTGTCAACGAAAAGCAGCGGGGGTGTTCGGAATAATGTGCACGTGTTTGTTCCCAAGGATTCAAAGAAGCGGTGTTCCGCGCGCTCGTGAAGGGACCCAGGAAGAATCCCCCTTGGGGGGCGTTTAAAAAGCGTACCCAAAGCATGTCCCCATGGCAAGTTCCAACTGCGTCCATGGTTGAGGAGTTGGCGCACGTCGCGTTTTGTTAAAGGACCCAGGGGCGCTCCGGGGCAGCAGCCCGTGGGGTCGTGCCATGTGCCCACAAAGCGGTAGCATACCAAGCAGCGCATTCCCATTATTCTTTTTTTATCTTAGCACTTATTTTGCGTGCATTTGTCTTCTTTTTAAAAAAAACAAAATGAATAAATTTATATGTCGTCATGAGCACGTTTTTTAGAAGGGCGGTATGTGCATTGGTACGTGCAGCCCGTCAAGAATGAGAAAATAAAGCAATCGGTCCTGGTCACGGTGGGGAACTGTCGTTCCAGCAGTTTCTTGTAAAGAAAAAGCTGGTGCCACCCGCTGAAGTTGCTTTCCTGAATGCGGTCTTCAGTGCGGACGCACTTGAAGTCGAGCAGAATCGCGTGGGTTTGGTCTTCCGAGAGCCAAAAAATGTCGGGGCGTCCCAAAATATTGATCTCCAACGGCCCCCACCGCGCGGACATCGATCGCAACTCTTCCTGCCAGTGGTGCTGGTAGCCCGCGTCCGCGAACTGCTTGAACGTCTTTTCGAGCGTCCGCGGAAGCTCGGTCCAAAAGTCGGGGCCGATGGGCGTGAGCTGGTCGGAGGGAAAATCAAACAACGGCAACAGCGCCTTGCTCGGGTAGCGTTGAATCCGAGCGGCGTTCCAGGCGATCGCGGGCGTGAGTTCCCGCTTGCGGTCCCGGTTGTAGCGCGCAAAGAGGCTGTTTTGAGCGGCCAGGCTGCTGGCCGGTACCATGACCACCGACGGGCGCGGGCGCGCCGCGTCGAAGGAGCGTCCGGTGAGATTCTCGTAGCGCCGCTTGACCGCTGCGCTGACGGTGAGATTCTTGTTGTAGAACTTGCTTTCTTTTCGATTGATAAAACACGGAAAGGTCTCTGGAAACGCAAAAAAACGCTGCACGTAAATCTCCAAAAACTGGCCGTAGAGGGTGATCAGCATCGCATTGCCCAGCTGTTGGTTGAGCGCGGGGTCCTTGAAGGCCGTAAAAGGGTGGCGGTAGGTGCCGTAGCCTTCTTCGGACACCCTTTCGATCGAGAGCTGCAAGTCGACGAGGAGGTCCACGGAGTGGCCGTACGCGCACAGGTGCTTGTCGACGGCGTCGCAGACGGAGAACAAGGCAATCGATGGCGGAACCGGATCAAATTCGGTGAGTTTTGGCGCGTCGCTCTCGGGCGTTAAGCGGGCTTTGATGTCGTCCACGGGGCGCATGCAGCGGGTGAAAGCCACCCGATTATCGATGAGTGTGAGGGACCGCTTCGCCCGACTCGCGGCGACGAAGAGTTTGATGCAACTTTGGACCGAATGCAGTTGAAAGGACCAGTCGATGCCCTTCGCGTCCCCGGGCCCGCGCTGGCATTCAAAGAAATTGATCAAAAAGACGTGGTCGATGGTCAAGCCTTTGGACGCGTGAATGGACTGGATTTCGACGGCGTGCTGTTTCGGGGAGATGACCACGCTCCGACCTCCGCCCTGGCCTCGCCGAAACACGGCGAGCGGGCCAAACTCCCGGCTCAGACACAGCTCGATGTCCATCATCATGTTCTTGGCCCGGGTGCTCTTGATTACGGGGGACAGGATGCCGATGCTGTGGTTCGGCTCGGCGCGCCTCATGTTCGCGATTTTCTCGCGCACGTATGCGAGCAATTCGTCACTGGCCCAGAGCGAGCCCGTCAAGAGCATCTTGTACGTAACGTTGACCGGCTCGGGGTCCAGGGTGCGCAGGGGCAATCGGAAGATCGACTCGACGGCGGCCCATTTGGTGTTTTCCGGGGTGCTGAAGTCGCACTGGGCGAACACCGCGTTGCAAAAATCGACGACGCTCCCCGCGCAGCGGTAGGTGCTGCTGATCGTTTCGAACCGCCAGTTGCGGAGGGCCCGGACCGCCATCGGCTGAGCGCCCATCTCTCCGTAGAGCGTCTGCCGGATGTCACCAGCCGCGAACCAGCGGGCCTGGGGCGCCGCCTCCGCGATGAATTTGAGCAAAAAAATGTGTTCTTCCTTCAGGTCCTGGTACTCGTCCACAAAAACGTACTTGCACGCGCGCAGCCCCGCGAGGTGTTTCTCGGAAACCTTGGCGGGCATGCGACTGCGCTGGTTGTCCATGAACAATTTGCAGTAGTTCGTGAGCCCGACGTTGCGGTTGATGAGCTTTCGGCAGAGGGAATCGAGCGTGGACATGTGGAAGATCGCCGCTTTGGTCTGCACCTTGGGCAGTCCAAATTTCTTGAACTCGGTTTCGTACATGTCGGCCAGGGCGCGGTTGTAGCACAGCAAACAGATGCCGTCCTTGTGAATGCGCTGTTTACCGCTGCGTTTGAGCAGCGCCGCGATAATGTTGATCATCAAAAAAGTTTTCCCGGCCCCGGGCGCCGCGTCCACCAGCATGTCCTGGTTGTACAGAAGAAACTTGGAGTACAGCTGGCGCTGTTCGGAGCTCATGGCCATCGCTTCCGAGAAGATGTCGGCAAATTTGGGAAAGCGCTGTTGAATTTCCGAAAAGACGGCGACGGTGGCCTTGATGTCCGCCAGCGCCGTGTGCAAGTTGGTAAACGTGCTCTGGGGGAAGAAAAACTTGAGGCATTCGATCAGCTTGCTGGGGAGCGGTCGGCCGTTGCGGGGGTCTCGTTTGTTGACGATTGGCATGGCGAGGTCCATCACGTCGATCTGCTTGGCGGACTGGAGGAACCCGAAAAGCTCTCTGTTATTGAGGCGAACAGCGGCGGCCATCAGGACTTTAATGTCAAACCGGACGTTATACCCGAGCACCGCCACCGGTTTCCATTTTCGAATCATGGCCATCACCTGGGCGAGCGCGTCTTGGACAGCGACCCCATGCTCTTCTAAAAAATCACCGGTTAACTTGTGCACGGCCAACGCGCCAGGGGCGGACGGGGGGCTGTCGGAAATGAAGAGCTGCAGGTCGGCGAGTTGTTTGCAGTCCTTCATTTCCAGGATGACGATACCAATATCGACGAGGTAGGGTAAGCACCGGACGTACTGGCTGATCTTGTCCCACTTGTAGGGCCACCGTAACTTGCCTTTGCACTCCGCGCTGGGGAGTCCTGTCGTTTCCGTATCGAACGCCAAAATAATCATATTCCTCTTCCCTTGGCAAAAAAAAAATTTTTTTTGACACGGTTTTTGTTTTTTTTAAATGGATTATTTCGTCTTTAAGATAGAATCTTTTTTTTCCGGAAATGCGATTGTGATTTTCAAACCACCGTATTTAACTGCCACGATGGGCAGGAGTTGTCCGCAGGCTGGACACATGTGGTCAGGGCGAGCAAGTAAATATTGTCTCGGAAATACTCGGCCACAACACGATAGCTGGTGGACATCTTCGTTCCGGTCACTCATTTATTTTGGATGCGTGTGTATGTGTGTGTGTTTTTTTTTGTTGTTACAGTAAATAGTTTGAGAAAGCAACACAGGTGGCAAGTGGAAGTGTTCATAATTTAAATGATGGCCTTTAATTTAAAAAAAAACCAAAGAAACCACTGCAAAAAAAGAATGTGTTCTTGTCAAGGAAAGCGCCAGTCGAATCGAGTTCTCGTGAAAAAAAAGAAGCCCCGAAAACCCTTGACCAAGCGCCCCGGTCGTGGTCACCGCCGCCGCCTGTCACCCGCTGCTGTGCTGGCCCGAGCCCAAAAACGGAAAAAATTGAGGCGCCAAAGAGCACGACGGTGAATTGCTGTTCGGTCTCACTTAGACGGTGGGGGTTGCGAGTAATTCGGACAAAGGAACTTTCCGGGCAAATTTTTGCGGACTGCGTGTGGCCAAGGTCTCTAATGACACAGTGGAAATGATTTTTCCGGTTTGGGGATCATAAATGCAACTTGCGTACTTACTAGTATCACAAGGTTCAAACGTGACGTTTTTGTCGAAATACCAAAGTAACACGGCCGTCAACACAACTCCCGCTCCAAGAAGAATCAGCACAATATTTACAGTGATTGCCAATTGTTCTTCCCTCACGTCCGCGATGGCCATTAAACTACTGGGCACAATGATCATCACCAACCCGAGTATCAACAGGATCAGTAGCAGTATTTGTTTACGAGACATGGGAGTTTGTTTTTAACCGAAAGCTTTTTTTTTCTATCTGAGAAGACTCTGTCAATGTTTTTTTTTGTTTTGGGCCCGGTCAGTCACCACAGTATGGATGCTAAATATTACTCGAACTGCGCCGGTGATTATTGGACAGAAACCGACTCGGAGCGACTGTCCTGGCCCACTTGCCGAAATCCGATTTGCATCCACGTACCCATTCAAGGCACCCTGATGTGCCATTGCTGCACGTCACGTGATGAAAAAGTTTTTCGTTCGAAAGAAATAAAAGCTCCGCTCTCGAAAAATGCTGTCCACCATCGTTCATCGTCTCTGCCAGCACCGTCGCGCCAATAACATTGTTTTTCGGATCCAGTTTGCACAAACGAAATGGCGGTCCGAGTCCACGGCGGTTTCCCGCTCGCATGAAAATTTTATTATTCATTTACTGCGCTCTGTTTACAATCCAGGCGTGTAACAGAATGATCATTTTTTTTTAATTAAAAATATTTCGCCCCGAACCACGCTTGTTGTGCTTTTGAATTCCCTTGCATACCCGGACTCCAGAGATTACTGGCGGGGGTCCGCGTTGGTGTTATTTCTTTGGCCGCGCATGCCAAGTAAAACAGTGCCAGGCATCCCAGAAATGTGGGTAAAACCAAGTAGCGGGTCCAGTCCTTTTTTTCTGTATTTTCTTGTGTTTTCCAGAGCGCGTCAGTGCTTTGTGCAATAATGTAAATCATTAAGCACCACGTCAATGCAAAGCACCAGCTTACCCGAAATCCCTGCATTATAATGACACCCGCGCACCCGATGGCGAGGATGCCAATCATAAGTTGATTATGATTATTGGTGATATTCTCGGTGTTTACAGGTTTTGCATAATAGCACACCGTCAGGACGTAAGCCAAGGTTGCGGCGAAGGCAAATGCAACCGTAGTCATTATCATCCCCGAGTGTTTTTTTTTAATATTTTGTTTATAAAAAAAAACCGAGCATTTTTTTTTGGTATTTTCACATGAGTTCGACCCCAAGGGTGTTGATCGATGCAAAGAAGAAAAGCATCACCAGAATCGAAGCCACCGGAGTGAAAATACTGCCTCTTCCGTCTGGTCCGGGACCTTTAGCGCGACTGATCCGAGCATTGATTCGACCCAGAAGCCTCGAACGCAAAAGGTTGATTGCAGCCTTTCCCCAAGTATTGGCAGACAAGACGATCCGATACCAAAAACAATTGCGGCAATATACTCAGGCAGTTTTAAAGGAGCAGAAGAATTACATGGAAAGTGTTTGTTCGTACGGGCATCGTCCAGTTATGTTCTTTGAGCGTGCGACCCCGTCGGAACCGTACTTGAATGTCTACGACGCCCGCGACCGCTTGACAAAACCCATTGACATTGACCTCACAGAGTTGCAAGGTAGAGAGGTGCAATCCAGCGGAAAGTCCCCCGAGTTAGCTTGGAATAGCCCCGCGACGATTATGACCCAAGTGGCCAGTGCCATAGAGGACAAAAACCAGCTGCGACAGTGGTTGCACGAAATAGACCAGCCCTTGTCCGCTCGCGAACAAAAACAACTTGAAACGACCGGCGGAAATCGGCGGGGGAAAACGAAAAAATTAACGAAAAACCTGGAGACGGCGCTGGTAAACCAGGTGCGAGATGTAGTTGCTCGAACGACGGTGATGGGAGAAGACGTGGAAAAAGTTAAGTTGCAGGACTTTTTGCTAACTTTGCTTCGCATCAAAATAGATCAATTGAAGGCCAAAGCGAGGGTGGCGCGGTCAGAAAATGTCCAAGCTGAATTTGTGGCTTTTTTAAAATACCGGTTTGTGAATGAATTGAAAAAGGATGTTCTTAATGCATTGATCACAAACGACAAGGCGATGGAAGCGGGGGCCAGCTTTAATCAGTTGTACCGACAAATCGTGGAAGAGGACAATGACAGCGGCAAAGGGACCAGTCCCGGTCCTGATAGACACGACCTAACGGGAGCCCAGTTAGCGAGAGCGTGTACTGAAGTGCCCACCATTCACCTCCTGGGGACCAAGGCAGCCGAGGACGTGCCAGACAAGATCCGGCTGAATCACAAATTCTGGTTTGTCTTAAAGCAGCGACGGAAGGTGAAACAAGAGCTGCGGACGCTACTGCGGCTACAGGCCGTGGCCGCGTCGGGTGACAGCACGGAGCTGCACAATCGGCGCGTCGATAAGTTGGTCTGGACCCTCGTGGAATTTATGGAACAGATCACCGGCACAGCCCGCGCCAACATCCGCGCCGAAATTGCGGAGTTCGTCCGCGCGTTCATTAACAACCCGACCGTTTACAGCACTGCCTATTTGAACTTTGCGCTGTTGGGGCCGCCGGGGTCCGGGAAAAGCACTGTAGCAAAATTTCTGGGCCGAATCCTTGTTTCTCTTGGCATTCTCTTTAAAGGGACCTTCAACGTCGAGTCCGGGGCGACGCTGATCGCGCCTTATGTTGGACAAACCGCGCAAAAAACGTTTGACGCGTTGGTGGCCGCAACGGAGGGCGTGTTTTTCCTCGACGAGGCGTATTCCCTCACGCAAAGTGATTCCGACTATGGACAAGAAGCCATCAACGAAATTGTCGGCTATTTAGACAAGCACCGGGGCGAACTTTCCGTGATTGTCGCGGGGTATGAAGCCGAGATGCAGAAGTACTGGTTCGGGGCCAACGTGGGCATGGAACGGCGATTTCCGTACCAATTTATTTTAAAACCGTACTCACCGGAAGATCTGTACACTATTTTAATCAAACAATTGAGTTGGCAAAAACCTCCCCGACAAATCGAGGAAGTCCTGACACCGGGGGCCATTGGCTTTCTCAGCACCATGGTGCACAACGTGCCCGAGCTGTGGACAAACCAGGCCGGTGACATGGAAACGCTCGCTGGCAAGATCAACAAAGCCTTTTCCGGGGATGAGAAACAGCGGCCGCTGAGCAGCGACCGGTTGAAGGAGCTCATGGCTTTTATTCTTAAAAGAGGCGAGCCCAAGGTTGCGGTGGAAGAAAAACAGCCGCTCGAAATCCTCGGCTTCCGGGCGTGGGTGGACTCCGTCCAGCGTGGAGAACCAACGCGGCCACTCGAGAAAGTCCATCCGCGGCCAACCGAGACTGAAACCTTGGCCGCGCTCCAAACGATGTTGCAACAACAACAACCCAGCGCGTCCGAGGAGGAGAGGAAAACACGCAGAAAACAGCGAGCGCGATAAAAAAAACAAATTTTTTATTGTTCACGTTCACCAAGGTGAGCAAACAGGAGCACGCACATGAGACATCCTTTGAGAACTTGGACCCAATGAAAGTAAATCAAACAAGCTAAAATGACGTTAATGCCTTGTGCTCCGGCCGTAAGGTGAATAACCATTTGCTGACGTTCAGCGACCGGAAGAGTGTTGAAGAAGTCAATCCAGCCCGGGAAAAGATCCTGGGTTGTCTGGGCCAAAACATCGTCCACTACCGGATGCATCAGCGCGTAAGCAAGCAACGCCTGGATGTTGATGAAACAAATGAATCCGATTGCAAAGAGTAAGAGCATTTGTTTGTTTGTTTTTTTGGGGGGGGGGGGGTTCAACTTTGGGTGGATGGGGTTTTTTTGTCTGGAATGGAAACTACTGTTTTTTTTTTATTTTTTTTTT
>Ga0180433_10006609_pt1 | contig 15113 bp, 15 predicted proteins | sample SS_ome_8_FD_132980 | JGI IMG/M metagenome (GOLD analysis project Ga0180433, IMG submission 132980) | Hypersaline lake sediment archaeal communities from the Salton Sea, California, USA - SS_1_D_1 metaG | ecosystem: Environmental > Aquatic > Non-marine Saline and Alkaline > Hypersaline >... | reverse complement strand
TGTGAGTAAAAGAAGTCAATATTTTTTAATAACTCAATATTTCATTTGTTTCATTTTTTACATATATTTCCTTTATAACTCATCTATATCAGACATTGTAATCACCGATTTTGGCACTCATTTCTATTTTAATTCTCAAACATTTTTCATTGGTTTTTACATCTGTTCAATGCTGTTTCTGACTGTGATTAGCACCCTCTATAGATATATAAAGGTAAAGAGCACCATAGAAAAACAACAAATTAACAATATATTCATTGGAGGCTCTATTGCTATAATAATCGTCATTGTACATATCACACTTCTTTATTTTGATATTAAGACCTATTTTATGATACCTCTTGCTGTATCTATCTTTTCATTATTTGTCACTGCAGCCATACTTAAATTCAAGGTGTTTCTCTATAAACCCTTGGAAGAGCTGATACTTGATAAAGAAAAAGTATCTTTATTGAGCCGTGATGCATTGGAAAAAGAAGTAGAAGCAAGAACATCAGCACTCATCGCATCCAATGAGAACCTTGAGAAAAAGATAATGGAACTACAGAAAACACAAGATGAGTTAAAGAAAACAGTTCATGATAAGGAGATATTGCTAAAGGAAATTCATCACAGGGTTAAAAACAATCTACAGATCATTTCAAGTCTGATTTATCTACAAAACAGAAAGATCGATGATAAAACACTTCTTGAAACGCTCACCGAAGTAAATACCCGTATCCAATCAATGTCTCTTGTACATGAGCACATCTACAAATCCAATCAATTCGATAGGATCAATTTGTATGAATACGTCCAGACGATTGCTAGAGAGCTAATAACTGTTTATAAGATCGATACAAATGATATCGCCCTCATAATCGATGTTAACAAGGAGCTCCATCTCTCAATGGACTCCTCCATTATATGTGGCCTTATTCTTAATGAGCTTATAACAAACTCTTTAAAACATGCATTCCCTGAGAAAAAGAAAGGTGAGATCATTCTGAAAACCATTGAAGATGAAAAATATCTTATATTAATCGTTAAAGACAATGGAATTGGATTGCCAAAAGATATGGATATTAATAAGACGAAAACATTAGGTCTTCAGCTGGTCAATAATCTCATGAGACAACTTGGCGGATATTTAGAGATAAAGAAAAATGAATATACAGAATTTAAATTATTCATTCCTAAAGAGTAAGTGAAAGGAGGGTAAAGCCTGGTTAATATATTAATCGTTGAGGACGAATCGATTGTTGCAATGGCATTACAAGAGATGATAGAACAGATCGGATATACGGTAATAGGAAATGTTCTTACTGGGCAGGAAGCTGTATCAAAAGCCTTGCAGCTTTCACCGGATCTGATTTTAATGGATATTAAATTAAAAGGGAAAATCGATGGTATTGAAGCGGCTAGAAAGATAAGAAGGAGCATTGATGTACCAGTAATATTTCTAACTGCATTTGGTGATAAGGAAACAGTTAATCGTGCAAAGCAATCAGAGCCATCAGCTTACATCATCAAACCTTTTAATGAGCTTGCTTTGAGAAGTAATATTGAGGTCGCATTACATCAGCAGAAATTAAAGAAAGGGATTGTTGAAACGAAAAAACATCTTGAAGAAATCATTAACAATATCTCAGATATGCTAATCTGCTTTGATAATGATAACCGTTTGATCCTTTTCAACTCTGCCGCTGAGACCATAACAGGTTACTCTCAAAAGGAACTATACCATTGCCTAATACATGAATTGCCCTTTTTACAAAATCAATCTCATTTGAAACAATTAGTTGAAGATATTCGTAAAAATAACATGGTCCCTTCAAGTAATTCTCTGCATATTCGATCGAAAAGTGGTAAAGATAAAACAATTGCTATATCCTCCACATCACCCATTAAGAACATTGAAGATGATTCTATTGAGGTTGTACTTCTTGGAAGAGAGGTGCCTGCAGCGTATCAAAAGGTTAATGATCTATCTAAAGGACATAGTTACATTTTATTTGAGGAAAATAAGGAATCATTTTTTGGTATTTTGAGATATTTAAATGAGTTTCGATACAATTGCCTCATCATTTCAAGAATTCTAACTGATATGGTTGAAAAAAAGATTTCATCTAGTAAGATTAAAAAATGTTATCTTTCAAACGAACACATTGAAAACGAGTGTTGTATTTCAGATCTTGATGGATTATCTGATACGATCCTAAAGTTTTGTAAGGATAATAAAAAACCATTGATCCTTCTTGATAGACTGGATTATTTTATCGTTAAGTTCTCTTTTAAGGAAGTGATGTTGAAAGTATATGAGATAACGGATACCATAAGGAAACATGGCGCAGTTCTTATTCTTCATATTATTCCAGGGATTCTTGATGACAAACAGCTAATGATTCTTGAAAATGAACTTTCAGAGCTACCTGCATATAATCTTGAAAAAATCACAATTGAAACTGATTCATATAATATTCTAAAGCTATTGCATAATGAAAAACAAAGAAAACATATTGTAAATTATAAGATGTTGAAGGATGAATTATTTCTATCCTATCCTACAATCAATAGAAAGATAAACGATTTACAGAGGTCTGATCTTGTTCGAGTTTTTAGACAGGGTAGAACAAAAATAATTGAAATTACATTGAAAGGAGAAACATTGCTTAAACAATAATTAAGATATGGTTGATTTTCACAATATTTTAACAATTTTTTAACAATTTTTTAACAATTTATATATACTACGAAGTTGATTATGTTTAGAAAGCATTAACCTTTCAATTCCCCGAGGGAAGTAAGGGGAAAGTGATTTGCCCAGTACAAAAAAGGGTTTTTCTTTCCCCCCTTCAAATCCATAATTTTTTGGTTTATCCTAACTTAGTAAAACAATAAGAGGTGTTTTCTGCAAAATTTAATATTATTATGCTAGTTTCTTTATTCATTAAAAAGCATTCTTGAGATCTCGTATTTATTTAACAATAGGGAGCGTGAAAAAGAACGTACTGCCTTTTCCAGGACCTTCACTATTTGCCCAGATACGACCACCATGCTTTTCGACAATACGCTTTGAAATAGAAAGTCCTAGTCCACTACTATCAAAATCATGACGGCTGGAATCAGCCTTATAGAAATCATCAAAAATTCGTGTTATCTGTTCTTGTGTCATACCAATACCATTATCTTTGATCGATATTGTCACAAAATCCCCATCATCCATTTTTTCCTGAATGAGTATCTTATTCTTACCATTTGAATATTTTACAGCATTGTTTAATAAATTATTGAAAACCTCTTTAAGCTGAAATGAGTCTGCACATACCTCGCGAGCCTTTGATAGTTCGTTTTGAACAGTGATTTGATTATTATCAAACATAAGTTTGTTGATGCTCAGTATTTCCTCCACATCATCATATAGATTAATTTGAGCTATCTTAAATCTACTTGATGGTGAGTTCAATTGAGCAAACTGTATTGTTTTTGCTATGAGGTTCTTCATGTAATTAACATTTCGATTTATCACATGAAGCATTTCCTTTTGTTTTGGATTTTTCTCAGTTCTTTCAAGAAGAGGCAACAGAGTGATTAGAGGCCCCATTGGATTCTTAAGATCATGGCCCAGTTGATTGATGAATTCATCTTTATGTTTTAAAAGCAGTTCAATCTCTTGTGTTCTCTCTTTGACTTTTTCTTCCAATTCATCATTTAACCGGTTCAATTCCATTTCTGCCTTTTTTTTATCTGTGATATCATTGGTAAAACCAAGATATCTGTTATCCATTAGTTTCACTGCTTCAACATTCCACCAGCGTTTCGATCCGTCTTTATGAACGAAACATGCTTCACCAGAGGAAAATCCTTGTTTCTTTACTCTTTGAAAATGCTCCTCAGATACCTTTGAATTATCTTTGGATGTTATGTCATAAAGATTCATTGAGAGCAGTTCTTGTTCTGAATATCCAGTTATATTGGTTGCTGCTTTATTGACTTCGATATAATTCCCCTCTTCATCAGATATGAATACACCCTCTGGTGCGTTATCGATATATGTTCGATATTTTTCCTCGCTTTGTATCAATGCTTTTTCAGCCTTTTTTTTCTCTGTTATATCTCTTCCATGGCCAAATAATACATTTTTACCATTCAATCTCATTGGATTTATTGAAAGTTCAAGGATCTTGATTTTTCCATTTACATAATACTCTGTTTCAACAATTCCCCCTTGCTTCCAGAATGGCTCATGTTGGCCCATTACCTTTAGTTCTTTCCCTGGGGGTATATAATCACGTACGTTTTTTGTTAAAAGCTCATCCTGGCTGCATTCTAATAATTTCAAGGCCATAGCGTTACAATCAAGATAATTACCAAATTCATCGATGATCATGATGGGGTTTGGTGATTTTTCAAACAACGTTCGATATTTTTCCTCACTTTCTTTTAATGCACTCTCAGCGTTTTTACGAGCAGTTATATCCCTCCATATGGTCGCAACCTGCCAAAGTGTTCCATCCTTTTTAAAAAATGGAAACATGGTTACTTCTTGTGTCACAGATATCTTTTGTTTAATTCCATATTTTTTATCAATTAATTGTAAAGGTAACTCAATATATGGTATGTAGACAATTTCTCCATCGTATACTCTCCTAATTTGTTCGTTTATACCTAATTGACCCATCAGTGGATCCTGAAAAACATTGTATTTTCCTACCACAAGCTCCGCTGATGGTATTTTGAACATATTGAGAAATGCTTGATTTACCATTCTTGCAGTACCATTAGGATCACAAAGCTCAACAGCATATGGCATTTGATGGATCAACTGATAAAGACGTTGTTCCGTTTCATTAAGTTCCTCTTCAAGTTTCTTCTGTTCTCTAAGATCATGTGAAATAACAAGAATCAAATCAGGTTCAGGCCCATCAATCTCTATTGGTGTTAGTACATTTTCATTCCAAAAATTCTCTCTTTTATCTATAAATTGAATTGTTTTTCGTGTTTGAAAAACTTCATTAACCTTTTGTTTCCTTTGTTCTGTGACAGTCAATGGAAAATAATCCCAAATGATATTTCCCTTCATTTCTTCAACTGTTTTTCCAAATCGTTTCGCCGTGGTCTCGTTCAGATCTACGATTCTTCCTTCTTTGGTAATCAAGGTAGCAGCATCAACGGGTGAGTTCATGAAGGCTCGTGCTGTCTGCTCCCTAACCCTAAGATCAGTTTCAATATTTTTTATATCGGTTATGTCCCTTGCAATCCCAACAATTCCTTTTACATTCCCTTGCTTGTCATAGAATGGGTTCTTACTTATAGAAAACCATTTTTTTGTTCCATCGGCAAGTTCGAATTCCTTTTGTACATTTTTTTGAGGATTACCCGTTCGCATTATCTCTTGTTCTTCTTCATATATTTTTTTTGCTATATCAGGTGAATAGTCAAAATCGGATTTTCCTATAACATGTTCGGACGATTTTTCACCCAATAACAGGCTAATATTTTCGTTTACCTTTATGTATCTAGATTCGCGGTCTTTAAAGAAAATATAATCATTTGAATTTTCTAAAAGAATATTTATTAGATTTTCCTCATAATATTCTAACTTCTCAGGGCCGGCATCGGGAGATGACAAATAAGTAGCCTCCATCCTATTGCTTTATACTATCTTTTGATTAGAGTGATATCTGGGATAGCTGTGTTGAGATTCAACATTATCTTAACATCTGGATATATAGGATAAGTTTATATTAAGTATTGCGAAAAAATCTTATTTCTCTATAACACATATAACAAAATAGAAAACAATATAAATCATCATTCAAGTTATGAATAGTTCTCAAATAAAGTGTTTACGTATTAGGATATTTTCAAAAAAGGAGAGAAAAGGATGGGAGAAGACAATAAAATTGAAAAAAGGGTTGCATGCCCCTATTGTAAGAAGGTCATAACTGTTCAAGGCAGGTTAGGGGAAACAATTGAGATAACCTGCCCATCTTGTGCAACAAAAGGTATCTTTTCATTTCCAATGCAGAAAAATGTAAGCCCTCTGAAAGATAGCTCCACAGCAATCACGGTCAATAACCTATCTTTTCAATACTCAAAAGCCGAGAAAAAAGCGGTAGATGGTGTAACCTTCAGTATAAAAAAAGGAGAGATTTTTGGGTTTCTTGGCCCTAATGGTGCAGGAAAGACCACAACCCAAAAAATCATAATAGGATTATTGAGACAGTATACCGGAAATGTGGATATTTTAGGTAAGGATCTGAAACAATGGAAAACTGATCTGTATAATCGCATAGGTGTTGGTTTTGAACTTCCAAATCATTATCAGAAGCTCACTGCTCTGGAGAATCTTGAACTATTCTCCTCTTTTTATCGAGTTAAAACAACTCCGCCCATGGACTTATTAGAGATGGTTGAACTTGAGAAGGATGCTGATCATCGAGTTGCAACATTTTCTAAGGGCATGAGGTCAAAACTGAATTTTGCTAGGGCTTTGATCAATGATCCTGAGATCCTATTTCTAGATGAACCTACAACGGGTCTTGATCCCGTGAGTTCTCGTTTGATAAAAGATATAATCATAGAGAAAAAGAAAGAGGGAAAAGCGATTTTTTTGACGACGCATAATATGAATGATGCAGATGTGCTCTGTGATCGCGTTGGTTTTATCATTGATGGTAAACTTAGTCTTATTGAAAGTCCAAAAGAATTAAAGATACGTCACGGTAGAAAGATCGTGAAGGTAGAATATCTATCAGATGATGTGCTTTTGAATAAGGAATTTGATTTGAAAAATCTTGCAGAGAACACCAGTTTTTTGGATCTTTTAAAATCTGGAAAGGTTCAGACGATCCATACGGCTGAAGCAACACTTGATGATATCTTTATCAAAGCAACAGGTAGGAAATTAAAATGAGTAATCTAAAGAGTATGCTCAGATGGGAATTTACTCTGTTATCTAGATATAAGATCATTCATATTTCGATTCTTAGTGTCATTCTTTATTTTCTTACCACTCAGGCTGTTGAGTCATTGAAGGACCAAGTGCAGGTTCATTCGATGCTATTATTCTTTGATCCTGCACTTATAGGTATTATGTTTGTTGGTGCGTTGGTGCTCTTTGAAAAATCGGAAAATGTTCTGCAAGCTCTTGTTATAACCCCAATGAGAACAGATGACTATCTTCTTTCCAAGATCATCTCACTTACCCTGCTATCACTTTTATCCGCATTTCTTTTTATGGGGCTTATGGTGTTGTTCAATGAGGCAAGTTTTAACCTTTTTTATCTTGTTGTTGGGATTTCTCTTACTTCTGTTATGTTGATCCTTCTTGGTTTTATCCTTGTTTCACGTGTCAATAGTATCAATGGTTATTTGTTAGGTATGATGATTGGTTTTATTGGTCTCTCATTCCCTCCGCTTTTAGAATTGTTTGGTTTATTTGATAGTCCCTTGTTCTATCTCTGGCCAACGCAGGCGTCTTTCATCTTGCTCAATGGTGTGTTTCAATCAGCGAATCTTGAACTTTGGGAGATCATCTATGGCATCGGTTATCAGTTGTTCTTTATAGTGCTCTTGTATTTTCTTGCTAAGAGGGCATTTTATCAACATATTGTTTTGAAAGGAGGATAGGAGATGGTATATTTACTTCGGTTGGCGGTGAATGATTTTAAGAACATAATTCGAGACAGATTTCTTGTTTACGCTGCAATCGTCCTACCGTTCATGTTGATATTTTTTTCAAGGATCATTCTTCACTGGATAGCCCCCACATTAAAAGACACGATGCCATTAGCGAGTAATTATTCAATCATTTTCATGTTGTTTGCAACAATGATACCATTGGTCTATGGTTTTATTGCAGCCTTTCTGATACTTGATGAACGTGATGAACATTTGCTTACGGTACTGAGGGTTATGCCCATCTCTCGAAATGGTTATCTTATTTATCGAATGTTATTTCTTTCTGTATTCTCATTTATTGTATTGTTAATTTTTCCTCCGCTTTCAGGGTTGGTTGAGAATACTCAATTTAACTATATAGAGTACATCCCTGTTGCTCTTCTATTCACGCTATTAACACCTTTTTCTGCTTTGATGGTAAGCTCGTTTGCTACAAATAAGGTTCAAGCTTTTGCGATTTTCAAGATATCTGGAACAATTTTCTTAGCACCATTGTTCATCTTTTTGCTTTCAGATAATCTTAGATATATCTTTGCGCCGGTTCCTAATTTCTGGGCGTTCATGACCTTAAAAGAGGTCATCTCAACAGGTTCCAATGATTATATCTATCTTCTTGTTGGATTTGTTTATACATTTGCTTTGATTGGCATCCTATTTTATATTTTCAATAGGAAATATTAGTAATGAATTTGAAGATTTTTATATTGTTGATGTGTATCGTATTTTGATGAGTTTATTATGAAGTTTCTTTTTTTTGAAAGTTTGAAAAAAATTGATATTTATGGAATAAACTGTGACACTAGGCAAAACATGAATAATATTTGAAAAGATTTTTATTATATTAATAATGTAATTTATTATATATTTTATTGTATGGTTCTTTTATTTACTCCAACAAAAAAAGAGATATTTTATATATTTATTAAACATAAGTTTCATATGATGTCGATATATTTAAATATTAAAAAACCATATGATTATTGTAATATTGTTAAGGGTTATGAAGAGGACCAGTTAGATTTAGTCACTGCACTAGTATGCCCCCTTTTAGAGCAAGGAGAAAAGGATGGAGGGAGCGAGGGAGAATTCGAGTTTTTACCAGTTCCCTCCTTTGCCTCCTTAGTGACATTAGAATTTCCATCGATTCGTCAGTACAATTGGTTTTTATTGATGTGATTTTATCAATTATCGGCAATTGACTATTAGAAAAGACATAAACTTTAAATAGTGTTTAACAATTGTTAATTTTGGAAGGTCATGGTAGATTTTGACTTTTATTTTTCTCCTCCCTCCCTTTTCTGCCTCCTTTTTAAGACCTTCCACTCCCCCCATTATTAACAATCGTTAAAATTATATACTAAAGAAAATATTACTAATATAATGGCGAAAACACCTTGTGAACAAAACCACTGGCATATCATACCAACCATACGACGTGAAATAGCAATATGTCTAGTTGAGGTATTTGATCTGACACAATCAGAAGCAGCACGAAAACTTGACCTAACGCCCGCAGCAATCTCACAATACATGAGCGGCAAGAGAGGCAATGGTGGCTTTGACAAAGATATTCAATATGAAGTTGCCTACTCAGCGGAATTGATACATAAAAATGGGAAAACATCTGTTCAAGCTGAACTTTGTAGATTATGCGCCCTGATCAGAAAAAAAGAAAGATGAAAAAAACTGTTAGACCTTTTCTTTTATCTTCCCATTATCGTATTGCGATAGCCATCATTCTACAAGTGGCATTTCACCATCATAATTATCTGATATTGTTGGAAAAGGCAAGGTGAAAAAACCATATGCAAGATAACAAAACATCTGTAGTGGTATGTTCAAAAAACCCTTTAATGCATATCTTCTGAAGTTCTCCTTAAGATACAGATAAGCTTCTTCCGCAGAGGTGATACCGTCATCATTCATATCATTACCCTCAATAAGCCCCTTTGCAATAACCGATGATGGTGAAATATCCACGGTCTGTTCACCAGTTAATGGATCCACATCAATCCAATGAACACCTAGCCCATTGGGCATGGTCCCCATAATGACCACGCGGTTATCTGCATTTAGTCCCGATATAACCTTTTCTTTGAAACGCGCTCCACTCACTGTATTTTTAGAACAAAATTGACTTGGTTCAACAAACGTTCCAGAAAAACAACAATCAAAAATTAAACAAATCCCTTCCGCGGTGATCTTGTCAAACGCACTTTCAAGTTCATCGATGGTTACAAAACCATTACTATCACCATCGGAGGGCCAAATACCATAGTCCCCACCAATATAAACTCCATGACAATCAACAGAGAAAAGTACCACATCATTTTCATCAGATCTAGATTGAACCCACGAAAGAGCATCAAAAATATTTTCCCTTGAGGCATCTTGTTTCCATAAGAGCCTTATATGATCCTCATCCCAATTATTAGCCTGTATCAATGCATCATATACATACGGATGAAGGGTTTCAGCCAAACTGACAACAATAACACCCCAATATTCTGTTGAATTAGTATTACATACAACAGTATCTACAAAAGGCATTGTTTGAACTGAAATCAATGTAGTGAGCGCTATAACAAAGAATTTCGATATTCGTTTCATGAAAAATAATATTAAAAGATATGAAATATTAACTCTTCCCCCAATATTTTGTTCATTTAAACAATAACCTTTATAAAGCTAATATATCTGAACAAATGATAATGAAATTAGGGTTAAAAGACAGAAAAATACTGCATCAACTCGATCTGAACTCAAGGGAATCAGCATCCAAAATCGGAAGAATCGTTGGACTCAACAAGAACACAGTAAACTATCGAATGAACCTTTTTGAGAAAAATAAACTCATAAATCACTACTATACCGTGATAGATTCGTTCAAACTTGGTTATGAAGTATTACGATTCTACATTAATTTTCAATATACAACCCCATCAGTTGAACAGGAGATAATCGATTATTTCAAAAAATGCCAGTTTATCTGGGCATTATACACAATAAATGGATGGTTCGACCTTGATTTAATTTTCTGGGTACGTGATCGTCAAGAATTTTATGAATTCTGGAAAGCAACTCTTCATCGATATGGCGATTATTTCCAAAACCAAACATTATCCTTTTTCATCAGCTTAACAGCCCATAGAAACTCGTATCTTATGGATAATCCTGAAGTAAGCAGGGCAGAAACATCATTTACCTATATCGGGGATCAAAAGACAATAACTAAACTAGATACAACCGATTTCGCCATCTTAAAAGTCATAGCTCCAAACGCAAGGATCTCAATATCAAACTTAGCTGAAACACTCAATCACCCAAGATCATTAATAGTATCACGTTTAAAGAAACTTACAAATCTCGAGATAATCAAGGGATATCGGGTAAATATTGATCTAAGTCAAATAGGATACAAGTATTATAAAATAGATATATTCCTAAGGAATTTTTCAAAGAGAAACGAGATCATAAGCTATGCCAAACAGAACCCTCAATTGATGGGAATTGTAGAGACCGTTGGTTTTTCACATATCGAATTTGAATATCATCTACGATCTGAAGAGGAGCTTCACGATATTGTAAATGATATTTCAAATAAGTTTCCGGAGTCAATTCGAAGCTATAAATATCTCTCTGTGAAACAAATACATAAATTGTTGTATCTGCCTGAAAACATTAGAGAGTAAATATGTAACTGTTCTTTATTTCAAGGGTTCTATTGATATCCGCCAATCATTAGACTTGGATCTCCTAAAAGTATGAATTCATGGATACATTTGCATTGAACCTTATTTCGCCTAGCATTGTTCTTCTCTATAACATTGGTCAATGCATCAGTATAAATGTCCCCTAAGATCGTTTTTCCCTCTTGTCCATATATTTTGAAAAATTCGGTACATATACCTGAAGTGTATCCATATTGAGCAGAATCAGGGATACCATCATTATCTGTATCGCCTGTAGAACCCCATGCTGTTGAACTGCTCCCAAGGTGGGCAATCGATCCACCCATTGGTTTTTTGACCATGTTCCATCCAAGACATTCAGATACACACTCATATCGTACATTTGCTGAATTGTAGTGCTGTTTTTTATTATTGAAGAAATCTAGGAAATTAAAAATGCTTGTATCAAAATCTGTTGTTTGACAACAACCAACCACAGTGACAGGTAGTACATCATTGGTTAATTCAACAACGTTATCATTAAGAACAACTTCGACCATTTCATAACTATCTGGTTTATAGGTTGCTAATCTATCCTGCAAGCCATGACCATGATAAAGCATGAACCCGTAACCCTCATTGAATGCTGAAATAAAATCATCAGGCCCCGTGATCGTCTCATCTGAAACATAGAGTTTCGTAGCAGCAAAATCGGGGAGAAGAGTTCGTGTCCAATCACAAAGTGCTTCTCCTTCTAACGGAAAAGGATCTCCAATGCCTGGGTTCGTATCCCCTCCGATCAATAGGAAAGTATTGAATCTTTCCTTTGAAGATATAGTGTTTTCATAGGTAATTATTTTTTCTACAATATCTTTAACCTCTCCTTTAGATCGGCAAGGTAGTCTTCCTAATGCTACATCGGGAATCAGATCCATCTTGTCAGCTGGAATCATTGAATTTCCAGTCCATTCAGCAAAAATATTATTGTCATTTGAATCCCAACTATCAAACTCCCCCTGTTCATCATAGACATCAGCAAAATAGAGATCACTGAGGATCTGTTTATGCATATAACCATCATCAACATTTGAATATCGAATGGGCACATACCATCGAAATGACTGACCAATTCTTCCCCCTATTAGTAGGACATAACGTATCTCCCATTCTTCGATTGCATGGAGTATGAAATACTTGATTTGTTCAGCTTTATCCCGACCTTGAAACTCTGCATATGTGTCTTCGGTTGTCTGTAGAATGGTCCGTATATTATGTTCATTTTTATGTTGTATGAGTGGTTCGATCTCTGATGTAAAAAGGGATGGAGCTATGATTACCATATCATATGTATCTGTAATACTGGATATCTCGATCTGAGTATATTCCTCTGATGCACCCATCAATGTAAAACCTTGCAAAAGTATTGAACAGACGATTAAAACACTTAGATTTCTTTTCATTATTTTTCTACCCCATAAGAATATCGTGATTTGATTACATAAAATAGCGTATGATTTTTTTGTATTTTATGCATAAATATTCAAAATTAATGCTATTTTGTTCAATTTATGATAAAAAAAATGCTTATCCACCAATGGTATAAAATATAAATATCATTATTAATTTATTCAATAGAACATACTTTTAAACAGTAATTTATCTTACGTAACTTAGTTTCATACCGGTATATGAATGAAAAAAAGCATATATATCGATCGGGCGATCACATAATGACTAAGGAAACCTTTAAAAGGATCCAAGAGGAAATTCTAAGTTTAACCGCGCTTTCAATAGTCAATGTCATATTTGGAGCACTTTCCATTGCAACAGGAATTACCACAGTTATTAACCGTTATTTTTCAATGAAAGAGGCAGCACAATTCGAACTGTATTCTGCAGTATATATAGGAATTGGCGGCATTCTATTTCTTATTGGTTTATGGTGGATAATTAATAGTGCAAGCATAATGGATTTTAGTACAGATCTTCAAATAGACCATTATAAAAGAAGGAAAAAAGTGACTGAAGAGGTCGTTATTAGCTTGATCGTACAGATGGTTTCTAATTACCGGGAGAATAAGAAAACTATCCAGCGGATGATCATTCTTAGCAGACTTGGAGGATGCTTCTTCCTTTTGTATGGTATTATGTTAATGATATCGATTGTATCCGAAAATACTGCAAACTTTGTCTGGTCAGATAATCTTTTTTCAATTATTAGGACAGTGTTGATTCTATGTCTTAGTGCTGCATGTTTCCTAATACCCTTTTTCTTTTCAAAATATGCATCTATTTGGGACAGTCGTATAAAAGAAGTAGAAAAAGCAGAAATTGCCCTGAAGAAACAAATGGAGAGTTACTGAGATGAAGGTGAGAAGGACTCAATATGAGATATATTGGGAGATTCTTACCTTTTGTAGAAGCCAAAGAAGTTTTACAAGCATCATTCAGAGATGTAATCTCAATTCTAAGATAGCTCAGGAATATCTAGATTTTCTGCTTGATAAAAAATATCTTATCATTACAGGAAAAGAAAGTAAAAAACTATATATTACAACTGAAAAAGCCCAGGAATTTCTTTCACTTTTTTCGCAATTATATCGGAAATTATTTGAAACAACACCTGAAAAGAAATTTTAGATGATGCATTTAGATCTAGTTTTTTGTTTATTGATTTTCTTTTGTATGTAACTAAGTTTCATTCCTTTATATATATCCACAAACCCATGCACCATCTAGGAGAAAAAAAATATGAAAAAGATAATTATGTTTGGTGTTTGTTTAACATCATTGGTTTTGTTAATAGCACCCTCAATATCAGCACAAGAATATACGCAGGTAAAAGAGACGTTTGAAACAATGATGCAAGAGAGAATGGATCAAATGATCATCTCCTTGGAACAAATGGATATATCAACGGAATCGATACAATATAAAGAAGGATTAGTTAATGCATTGGAGTCAATGAAAATATCTTTGAGTGCAGAACCGGCATTTCTCGGTTTTATATTAAGCACACTTATTTCATTGTTTTTTGCATTACTTGGCACGATTTTCGGAGTTGTTTTTGGCCCTATCCTCGCATTTGTGGTAAAAGTATTGACGGCCCCTGCAGTATTTTTGGCAAAGATCATATCGTTTCTTTTAGGTGAAACAGAAGTTATAACTGTATAGATCAGAAGGTTTCCCAACCTTCCATACTTATTTTTTACTCGATTTTTTGTCTTATTTATTTATATCTAGCTTCCAGATAATTGATTCAAGTACCTTTTCATCCATTTTATTTGCCCATTCAAGTCTTTTATCTGTTGGAAGTAAAACGATACGCAGATAATAATAAAAATCACCGATTCCACCGGAAAGATTTACCAAAGGAAACATTGCAAGAAAGGGATCTGATGGGTTCAGAAAAATCATGAAACACCATATGAGAGGCAAGAAATGAAGAAGACCAAGAACCTTCTTGTCGTGTATGTATCTTTCATTTTCAACAAGAAAACCAATAGCACTCCACTTTGTAAGAACCACTGCTTTGAATGGTATTTTATAATAGATGATGATTAGAAGATGTGTGAGTTCGTGTAGGATTAATGCAGCGGTAAAACCTAGCAGGATTTTTAATATGGCATCCATTGTTTTGTCACCTGTCAACGCACAATATTTTAAAATTGTAATAATTATATATTTATTAATATTTTACTAACTTGTTTCTGGCCTTTGTTAGCCACCCACATCAAACAAAATTAACAAAATTTATTCAAAAGAAATAAATATATT
>Ga0180433_10006608_pt1 | contig 15113 bp, 9 predicted proteins | sample SS_ome_8_FD_132980 | JGI IMG/M metagenome (GOLD analysis project Ga0180433, IMG submission 132980) | Hypersaline lake sediment archaeal communities from the Salton Sea, California, USA - SS_1_D_1 metaG | ecosystem: Environmental > Aquatic > Non-marine Saline and Alkaline > Hypersaline > Sediment... | reverse complement strand
TATCTTAATGCTATAGGAAACTGTCTGAATTGTAAATAGATATAAAAAACTCGCTTTGCAATAAAGCAAAGCGAGTTTGAAAGGAGGTATAAAAATGAAAAGAATATTTAATGGTTCTTAATTTCATCAAACCAGAATAATTATAGCATCGATATTTAGATTGTCAAGCAAAATTAGGAAAAAAATTTGCATACTTTTTAAATGCTGAAAAAGTTTTTCTATCAGTCATTTTTTATTTCTTTTTCTCTTCTGCATCTGCATCATCAATGATTTCTGCATCAACAGTGGTTTCAGATTGATTTTCTTTTTTAGTATGATTTACTTCCTCATCAGATAAAGGAGCACCTCCTTCTATTGGCTCTAAGGGGATGATTATCCAGGCAATAATATAAGCAACAATTCCGCCGCCACCAAAAAAGATCGTTAACACCGCTAATAATCGAATGATAGTGGCATCAACATTAAAGTATTCAGCAATTCCGCCACATACCCCGGCAATTTTGCTGTCTCTTCGAGAACGATACAGTTTTTTCATATAATTTACCTCCAAAATTGGTTGAACAGAATGTTAATAATCTGATGATTTAGCTTTATCATAATGGAAATTTGGGCAAATGACAAGCTTGAGTAGGAAGAAATATGAGTAGATGTCCTGCAGGTAACGATTGACCATAGGCTTAGATTATTATAATATATTTTAACACTATGAATAATTTAGTCAAAAGGAGAAATTAGTTAATGAAAGTTATTATTGTTGGTGGTGTGGCCGGCGGAGCTTCTACGGCAGCACGTTTGAGAAGACTGGATGAGGAAGCAGAAATTATTATTGTAGAGAGAGGAGCTTATGTTTCCTATGCCAATTGTGGATTGCCTTATTATCTAAGTGGTACCATTAAGAAAAAGGAAGATTTGGTTGTGCAAACTCCTGAATTATTAACCAAACGTTTTAATCTGGATATTCGTAACAACCAGGAAGTAATAAAAATTAATCGAGTTAAAAAATTGGTGATAATTCAAGACCATATAAATCAAAGAACCTACGAGGAATATTATGACAAGTTAGTACTTTCTCCGGGAGCTAAGCCATTTATCCCACCAATCAAAGGATTAGATCCCAAAAAAGTATTCAGCTTGAGAGATATCCCTGATGCCCTGGCAATTAAAGATTTTATTGAGAAGAAAAAGCCTAAACGAGTTGTATTGTTTGGGGCAGGTTATATTGGAATTGAGATTGCCGAGAATTTGAAAAAAAGCGGGGTAGCTGTTACGATTATTGAGTTAATGGCTCAAGTTTTAGGACCTCTGGATTATGAAATGGCAACTCTGGTTCATCAGCATTTAAAGGAAAATGAGGTTGAATTTTATTTAGAAGATCCGGTTCAATTTATTGGACATGAAGGAGAATGTCAGATTTTAGGCCTGGCTAGCGGTAAAAAGGTAAAAACAGATATGATTATTATGGGAGTAGGAGTTAGACCGGAAAATGATCTGGCAAAAGATGCTAATATAGAACTTGGAACCACAGGAGGAATAAAGGTTAATGAATATCTGCAGACTTCAGATCCAGACATTTATGCTGTTGGTGATGCCATTGAAGTAGTTGATTATATCAATGGTAATCCCGCTTTAATACCTTTAGCCGGACCGGCTAATAAACAGGGGCGAATCGTTGCCGGTAATATTTATGGTAAAAAAGAAACATATGACGGAACACAGGGTACTTCGATTATTAAAGTATTTGATATGACTGTGGCGACTACCGGAAATAATGAAAAACTTTTAAAAAGGAATGGTGTTGCTTATCAAAAATCATATACTCATTCACCTTCTCATGCCGGTTATTATCCCGATGCCTCGCCTATATCTTTAAAAATATTGTTTACTCCTGATGGTAGCAAGATATTAGGTGCACAAGCTGTAGGCAAAGATGGTGTGGATAAACGTATTGATGTGGTTGCTACGGCGATTAGGGCAGGGTTTAAGGTTTCAGATTTGGAGGAGTTGGAACTTTGTTATGCACCACCTTATGGGAGTGCTAAAGATCCTGTAAATATGGCCGGTTATGTTGCCAATAATATTATTAAAGGAGATGTGGAAATCTTTCACTGGGATGAGTTTGAACAGTATAACACTGATAGCATTATTCTTGATGTCAGAAAACCGGATGAATGGGAAGAAGGCATGATAAAGGGGGCAATCAATATCCCGTTGGATGAATTAAGGAACCGTTTGGACGAATTAGATAGAAATAAAATGATTTTGATTTATTGTCAGGTGGGATTAAGGGGATATTTAGCTTACCGGTTACTGAAATTAAATGGATTTAGTCAGGTAAAAAATCTTAGCGGAGGATACAAAACATATTATCCAACAACATGTAGACAATCTAATTGCCCTCTCTATAGCTATGAAAAAATATTAAAATCAGGTATTTTAGAAGCTGATTCCAAAAAATAATACAAAGAAGTATCTCAACACCTGGCAAAATTGAGGGCTAGGGGGATTAAATATTCTATTCTTTTTTTCGCCCCTGCTTAAATATAATATACAAACCTAATATAATCAATAAAATAGGCCAAAGAACGGGATAAATTCTACGGATGATAGGAATATGAGCTGTTTCGGTAAACAGTATAAACAAGCTAAAAGCCATTATAACAAGACTGGTATAAAGCGGCCATTTTTGACTTCCGGAATCTTTGTCTGACAGGTGACGAGTATGGATGACATAAACAGGTAAAAAAGCAATTCCGACAAAAAGGAAGAATAAGGCACCTTCAAATGGTCCCAGGTAAAAACTGTCATTTATAGCAGCAAAAAGACCAACCATAAAGATAATACATCCGGCAATGAGAAAACCGATGGTTCCTCTTTTTTGTGTTCCTCCACGATAGAGATAGGCAGAGAAAAAGATAATACCAGTGAATGGTAAGATCCATTGATCGTTAATCAAATGAAAATTAGAAAGTGTCCAGAGTACACCAATAATAACTAAAATTATGCCAAAAAAAGTATTTCTATTCATCATTTTAGATGGTTCCTCCTAATCTGGCAGTATTTATTTCTAACTTAAAAGACCCTGGATAATCAGATCTGTTGCCCTGTTCTCATTTAAACCCCTGGCCATTAAAGTTTGTAGCTGCTTGGAATCTACACTTCCTAATGCCGCTTCGTGGGTAATATGGGCTTTGGGATGATTGACTTCTACAACAGGGATAGCACTGACTACACCATTATCTTTGATAATTTCTGTACAGTCTACATGCCCCCGGGCATAGGCAGCGGAAGCAGTTAATTTGTTATATACTTCAGCCCTGGTGTTTCCGGTAGCTGCTACTCGGGAACTTAAAAATCCACGTGCTTTTTCCCCGATTAAATAAGCGATTTCCTTTATATTAATTAGATCATCTCCTTTACCGCTAATTCTGGCAATCATTTCTAAGACACTGGCTGTTTCACAAGTCGCTTCATATTTGATATCGATTAACCCTGCTCTTCCTTTAATTAACTCAAATTCAGAATAGTAATGAGCATTCTCAAAAAGATGAATAGTAGCATGGGGATAGACCTTAACACCCCCATGATCACCGTGAACATGTTTTTCCAGATAGCGGTATCTGGCATTCTTGCCTACTTTAACCGTACCATCCATAATATGCTCAATATCAACCGCATTTGGGAAGGCACAGTGCGCCAGAAAAGAAGCTGAGGCATTTTCATGAATATCAATATGAATAATCATTTTCTGAATGCCCTTTTCCGGTATCATGCCAAAACACATATGCACCGGTTTTTCAATTTTAGTATTCTTTTCCACCACGGTGTTGACTTCGATGTGATCTTCAAATTCTTTTACGTCAACCTTCAAGCCGGGTAAAAGATGGGATTGTATCACCTTATGATGATGGATAAAAATATGGGCAATATCGGGTTGCCTAAAAATGTCATCTGTTTCTGTTATTCTGGATAATTCTTTCGTTAGATCAGTCTCATTCAAGTTCAACACCTTCTTCATCTGGAATATTTTTATGTTTACAGGGAATACACTTATTTGCAAAATAGGGGATAATCTTTTCAGCAGCATCCTTCTTCAAGATTTCACCATTACAGAACATAAAGGCATGGTCTGCCTGTTTTAATACTGCCAGGCTATGAGTAATGAGTACAATCGTCCTTTTCTTTCTCCTCTGCTCTTTTATGACCTCAAACATTTTGTCCAGTGTTTCTACATCAATCCCCGAATCTGGCTCATCTAACAATACCAAATCAGGGTCCATGGCCAGGATGGAAGCCAGTTCTACCTTTTTTCGCTCCCCGCCGCTAAGTGTTTTATCAACTGCGCGATTGGCATAATCATCAGGATCCAGTCCCACTCTATTCAATTGCTCAAAGATAAAATCATCGTTTTTATCTTTGGCTGCTGACTTTAAAAAGTCTTTGATCAGCAATCCTTCATATCGGGCAGGTTCCTGCCAGCCAAAGGTAATACCCATTCGGGCACGCTCATCAATAGTTAGCTGGCCAATGTCTTTCCCTTTAAAATAGATGCTGCCCTTGAAATTTCTATATCCTTCCAATCCCATAATTGCTGAGGCAAGTGTTGATTTTCCGGCACCATTGGGACCGACAATAGCATGTACATAGCCTTCCCAGATATCCATATTAATGTTTTTTAAAATAGATTTTCCGTTAATTGATAATGATAAATCTTTCACTTCCAATAGGTTATTCATATTCTCACATCTTTCTAAAAGGTTTTCATATCTGTTGTTATATACGGTTCTTCAAGTTTTACAGAATAATAAACTATATCATATTTTCCATAAACATAGCAATAGTTTCCGCATTAGGAGAGGTTATGATTTTTTGGATATTTTTCCTCTACCGTAGGTTTGGGTTAATTCCTTTAATCTTGGTAAGGCATAGTCTTTCATTTCAGTCATCTGCTCGGTGGTTAAACACCATTGCCAGTTGGAATTGGCATGAGAAGGATAATTCATTCTTGCTTCAGCTCCCAAACCCAGGATATCCTGTGTGGGAATAATAGCCAGATTTGCTACGGAAGCCTGAGCCATTCTGATTAAATCCCAGTAAGAATTTACAATCCTAATATTTTTGCCCAGATATTTTTTAAGGTTTCTTTTTTGTGATGCTTTTATCTCTTTTTGTAACCAGCCCTGAATGGTATTATTGTCATGCGTTCCGGTATAAACCACACAATTTAATCTATAATTATGAGGTAGATGAAGGCTATGTGGAAAACTATCTGTATCAAACCCAAATTGCAATACGCGCATCCCGGGAAGTCCCAGTTGATTGATAACCCGGACCACATCTTCGGTAATCACTCCAAGGTCTTCGGCTATAAAGGGTAAGTCAGGAAACTCCCGGCTTAGCATTTGGAAGAAGCTGTTTCCTCCACCGGTTACCCATTGACCGTTTACGGCAGTTTTTTCCTTTGAGGCTATTTCCCAGTAGGCTACCAGCCCTCGAAAATGATCAATTCGTAATACATTAACCATTGACAGATTATGATGGATACGTTTTATCCACCAGTTAAATCTTTCTTTACGATGTGCCGGCCATTGATAAACAGGGTTACCCCAAAGTTGTCCGGTTTTGCTAAAGTAATCAGGCGGAACACCGGCCTTAAATAGAGGATTTTTATTTCTATCCAGTTTAAAAAGATCTGGGTTAGCCCAGACATCAGCACTATGATAGATAACATAGATAGGCATATCTCCGATAATATTAATATTTTTTTGATGACAATATTTTTTCAATTTATTCCATTGTCTGAAAAAAAGGAACTGAATCATTTTTTGCTTTTTAATTTCGTTTACCATTTTCTTTTCAAATTTTTGCAAGGCATTCGAATCCCGTTCTTTAATTGGGGAAGGCCACTGATTCCATTCTGTATCAGGATAATAAGAACGTAATACTTCAAACAGGGCATAATCATTTAACCAGAAAGTCTGTTGTTGACAGAAACAATCGAATTCCTGCTGTAGATCAGGTATTTGTTTAAAAAAATGACATGCTTTCTTTAGCAGTTTATTTTTTAACGGGTATATACTGTCAAAATCAATATTCTGTTGTTCAGGCAGATAGCTGTCATTTAAATTTTCTTTGTGCAGCAGTCCTTCCTGATAAAGCAGTTCGGGGCTGATAAAAAGTGGGTTACCAGCAAAGGCAGAATAGGAGTGATATGGAGAATTACCATGTTTAAATTCTGTTGGGTTCAAAGGAAGAACTTGCCAGAAATATTGATTATTTTTTGCCAGTAGGTCGACAAACTGATAAGCCTGTGGTCCAAAATCACCAATACCAAACCGGGAAGGTAGTGAAGATATATGCATTAACAGGCCGCTGCTTCGATACTTTAACAGTTTTTAAACTCCTTTATAAACAAAAATATGAGTGGTGTAATATTTCCCTTAGAACCTATTATTTTAAGACAATCCAATATTGAGTATTACACCTAATCTCTTAAACTGTTCCAGCCAGGAACTGGCATTTTCATCTCCCCGGTTAATCTTTTCCTGGAAGGAGGGCATGATTTCCTTCTTTAATTGGAAATAAATATTTTGAGCCTTCCAGAGATGAAGCTGAAGGTCAATTTCTTTCAGCTGTTCTAATACACTGGCAATTTTCTGAATGAGACAAATGTCATTCGGTTGCTTGTTTAACTCTAATAATGCCTGGTTTACCCAGCTGTTTATCTTAAATGACAAGGTAGTATGGTCTACTCTGATATCCAGGTATCGAAGTTCTTGAATTAAATCTTTTAGCTTTTCTAAATCGATTGATTTACGGGAAAAAATTTGCTTTAATTCCTTGTTAAGTGCCTGTTCTGTAATAATAAATAGGGTATTAGGAATAGGAATATTGAGTTGTTTTAGAAAGTTCATAATAGTCTGGTTATCCGTATAGATTTGGACAAATTCACTTTCAGCTCGTTCCAGGTTAGGCTTCAGGATCATTTGAATCACCTTTCTCTGTTCATCCTTAAACAGATGCCAGAGAGAATAACTGTTGGTCCCGAAATGCTTATCCATTAGTCGGATGATATCTGCTACATTGGCTTCATCAAAAGCAGCGCTGATTTCTTCAAACATTTTTTGGTAAACTTGTTCATTCATATAATTTCGAATACTGCCGTTGACATTATGATCCCCCAGATGGAGAACTGCAAAGCTGATGTTATCTTCCTCCAGGGTAACTTCTGATTTAATAGCAGCCCTTCCGATAGCCATTTTTAACTGACCGTTCTCCCGGCGCTCTATTTGATCTCCCAGGATCTGGTAAGCATAGATTGTTTTTTGTTTTCCATCAAAGAGAGCAGAAATAGCATAATGTGCACCAACCCTGAGCAGGTCAACGATGACCGGCTGAACCAATAATTGATAAACTTTGGTTCCGTTTTTGTAATGGGGAACATTGCTGGGGGCTTGTTCTAATTTTTTGATATATTTAGACTCCAGGTCAATCTCATCTAATTCTTTCGCCAGTTGAATGCAACGTGCCGCATAACACATGATCTGAGTTGTTTCTATCCCCGATAGGTCATTAAAAAACCAACCGCAGCTGGTATACATAAGCATTGCATTCCGCTGCATCTCCAGGTATTTAATGGCTCGAATTGTTTCCTCCTGGGTAAGAGAATGACTGCTGAATTGATTAAGAAAGTTTGTAATGCGATCTGGATTCCGGTCAAGAATAATAGTAATATATTCATTCCTGGCCTGCCAGACATCTTTCAAATATACAGACGCCCCTTTTTCAAAGAGTTTGATTGCCTGATCTCTCAGCCAGTCCATAGCTTCCCTGAGTGGTTTCCGCCATTGCTGGTTCCAACCCGAAACCATGCCGGAGTTGTCACTACTGCCAGTATGACAGCCACAATCATTTCGCCAGCGCTCGATTCCATGAATACAGCTCCAGGAAGTATTATCTCTAATCTGAACTTCATCATTTGGCGGATAAAGTTCCAGGAATTCTCCGTAATTGGTTATTCTGGCCAGTTTATTTTTTTCTATATGATACAGGCAATAGGACAAAGCCATTTCTCCGAAACGATGATGGTGCCCGAATGTTTCCCCGTCTGTAGCAATATGCACCAGTTCCGGATTTTCATCTTTAGAAAAACTTTCTACTAAGTGGTTGGCAAATTTTTCCCCATTACGCAGGAGATTTCCGAAGCTGACTTCATGAGCCAGGGTACCATTATAGAAGAAGATATGAATCGATTTTCCGGAAGGTAAAGGGCAGAGATACACTTTTTGATAATCAAACTTGGAATCCTTTACCTCCTGCCATGTTGTGTTTTTATCTATCTTTCTGATTCTGGCGGCTTGATGAGGTGCTAGAATGGTATATTTAATTCCCAGCTCAGCCAGGATTTCCAGTGTGGTGTAATTCACCGCCGTTTCAGGTAACCACATGCCTTCCGGGTCACGTCTGAACCGTTCCCTAAAATCTTTGATTCCCCAGTACGCCTGCGTATATTTATCCCGTTCATTTGCCAGGGGCATGATCATATGATTGTAGGGTTGGGCAATGGCTGAACCGTGGCCGTTAAACCGTTCCCGGCTTTCTTTATCTGCTTCCAGGATAGACTGATAGATTTCCGGCTGATGCTTTTTCATCCAGGAGAGCAGGGTTGGTCCGAAATTAAAGCTGATCCAGGTGTAATTACTTACAATGCTGACAATATTACCTTCTTTATCCAGGATACGGGATGCAGCATTGGCTTTATAACATTCTTCCGAAATTCTCTCATTCCAATCATGGAAGGGATAAGCTGAATCCTGTAATTCAATATCTTCCAACCAGGGATTTTCTCTGGGAGGTTGGTAGAAATGCCCGTGAATACAGATAAATTTATTCATATTCCTCTTCTGATTTGCTCCTTTAGTGTTTTATACACCTAACGATTTTTCCTGCTTTTTCAGGAAAAGAATACCAAGGGGCGGAATAGTAATATTTAATGAAAAATCATAATCATGCATAGGAACAGGTACGGCTTCGACTTTTCCCATATTTCCTTGTCCACTCCCTCCGTATAGAGAAGAATCACTATTAAGACATTCTTGCCAGATGCCATTTTCGGGTACACCGATTCGATAATTGTACCAGGGTGTCGGAACATAATTACAGATAACCAATATTTTTTCCAGCCCGCTTCGGTCTTTTCTTAAAAAAACCAGCATACTGTGTTGCCAGTCATTACTTTCGATCCACTGAAAGCCAGCATATTCAAAATCAACTTCATATAATGCCTTTTCCTTTTGGTACAGGTGATTAAGATCTTTAGTCCATTGCAATACTCCGTTATGAGAAGGCGTTTTTAACAGATGCCAGTCCAGAGAAAAATCATGCTGCCATTCCTGTCTTTGTCCGAATTCATTGCCCATAAAAAGAAGTTTTTTGCCTGGATGGGCAAACATATAACCCAACAACAGACGTAGATTAGCAAATTTTTGCCAGTCATCTCCAGGCATTTTCTCCAGTAGGGATTTCTTGCCATGGGTCACTTCATCATGGGATAGAGAAAGGATAAAGTTCTCATGAAAGCTATAAAGCAAGCTGAAAGTAAGTTCTTGATGATGATATTTACGATAAATGGTATCTCTGGAAAAGTAGGACAAGGTGTCATGCATCCAGCCCATATTCCATTTCATACCAAAACCGAGTCCTCCCAGATAGATAGGTCTGGAAACCATCGGCCAGGCAGTAGATTCCTCGGCAATCATCTGAATACCCGGAAAAAAAGAATAGGCAGTTTCATTTAATTTTTTGATAAAGGCAATCGCTTCCAGGTTTTCCCGCCCGCCGAAACGATTAGGAATCCATTCTCCTTCATTACGGGAATAATCCAGGTAAAGCATGGAAGCCACCGCATCCACCCGAAGACCATCGATATGGTAACATTCCAGCCAGAAAAGGGCACTGCTAATTAAAAATGATTGCACTTCTTTTCTACCATAATTAAAAATATAACTCTTCCAATCAGGGTGAAAACCTTGTCTTGGATCTGCATGTTCATAGAGATGAGTGCCGTCAAAATAGACCAGGCCGTGTTCATCACCGGGAAAATGAGAGGGTACCCAATCCAGAATGACGCCGATTTTCTGCTGATGCATATAATCAACAAAGTACATAAAATCCTGTGGTGTGCCGTACCGGCTGGTGGGGGAAAAATAACCTACGGTCTGGTATCCCCAGGAACCATAAAAGGGATGCTCCATTACCGGTAATAATTCTACATGAGTAAAACCATTTTCTTTACAATATCGAGCCAGTTCTTCTGCCAATTCCCGATAATCAAGAAAATCATTTTCAGGGTCCACTTTTCTTCGCCAGGAACCGAGATGGACTTCATAAACAGAAACGGGCTGGTCTAATTGATTTTTTTGTTTGCGATCTTCCATCCAGGTTTGATCCTGCCATTGATAATTCAGGTCCCACACTACCGATGCAGTGGAAGGCGGATTTTCGCTATAGTAAGCAAAGGGGTCTGCTTTATCTACACCATATTGCTGAAATCTTGACTGAATATGGTATTTATATTTTTCTCCTGTATTCAAATTAGGGATAATGCCTTCCCAAATACCGCTTCCGGTATGAATCTGTTCCAGTTGATGAGAATTAGTTTGCCAATGATTAAAATCACCAATGACTGATACAGCTTCAGCATTAGGTGCCCAGACAGCAAAATGAATCCCATTTTTCTGTTCACTGTTGACTGGATGTGCACCCATATGTCGATATAACTGATAATGTGTTCCTTCGTTAAAAAGGAAAATATCATTTTTACTCAGCCTGGAATGTTTCTGAATTATCTTATTCTTTTTTTTCATCACGAATCGCTCCTATTTCATAGAGAATCCCTTTCAGGGGGATTATCAACCAGTCAGGACGGTTGTTAATCTCGTAGCCTATTTCATAGACTGCTTTTTCTAGTAAATATAGATTAAGCAAGTTGGCTATTTCCGATTTATCCTCCGGGATAAGGAAGGAGGAGGAGCCAATATGTTCCAGATAGGAATTTAGAAAGATTTTACTGATATAATAAGTCCACAATTTTGCCCAATGCTCCAGATCATTATATTCTCCGGCAATTTTCTGCTGGATTAGAGGAGAAAAGGCAGCATAGTGAAAGGAGCGTAACATGCCAGCCACATCTTTTAATGGTGAACGTTTTAAACGTCTTTCACCTAAAGGCCTGGCTGGTTCACCCTCAAAATCAATAATATAAAAATCGTTACCGGTGTAGAGAACCTGACCGAGATGATAATCTCCATGTATTCGTATTTTTTTGGCTTTAATCTTCTTCTTTGCTAAGATTTCTCTACAATAGGTAACAATTTCGGTTTCCAAAGTGAGGATTTCCCTGAGATCATCTTGAATTTTTTCAGGACATTTTTGTTTATTTTTTCTTAAGGCAAGAAAAACCTTTTTGATCAGGCTTTGAATTGATTGATAGATAGAGCGCTGATAAAGTAAAGTAAAAGGCTCCGGTCTAAAATCGGGGTCCTGGCTGGAACTAGCCAGGGCTAAATGAAGCCCTGCTGTTCTTTTGCCCAGCTGATAAGCCATCTCTAAAAAAGGTCCGCCAATCAGTTCCTGCATTATTTCCGGAATATCCTTTTCAGATTTTTCAAAAAAGGAAGTAGGCAAAATAGGATTTTTCTCTATCTGACTCAGTTTGGAAAGAACCCTCTCATAATATCTAATCAGGTAATCCTGAGAATAATCCCAGGCATTTCCCTCGCTTGGAACAAAAGGATACAGGATACCGAGGGTGACCTGGGAACCGTCTTTTTTCTGATATTCCAGGGCACCAGCAAAAGCTGGAACGTTTTGATAATCGGTCTTTTCAGTAATGTACCTGACAATCTCCAAATCAGGATTTATACCTTCATCCAGTTTTCGGAACAATTTAAAAATCAGCTGACGGCCATAGAGAATTGATGAATTACTCTGTTCAGTATTTAAGGGATGGGACTGCTCTAAAATGTTAAGCTGCTTCCGAATATTCCTGAAGTATTTTCCCGGATAGGCTTTTAGTTTACCTTCCTGTGACCGGATTATTCTTCTTTTGGCAACCAGCTGAAGTAAAGACTGATTAAAATCTTTATCCAGAACTGCATCATAAACGATACCTTCCTCCTTTGGTGACTGATAATTGAATAGTACGGATTGCGGTTTCTCCTTCAGTAGTGTTTTGGCCTGTTCAATTTTCAAAAAAGAGAGAGGAAGGTGATAGTACTCCTCTGTAGCCGCAGCATAATTTACCTTGAGAATAAGCAGCAAAGTATAATCATTGCTATTCTTAATCGGTATTGTTTCGATGATATTGATTTTGAGAATTTTCTGTGACTTACTTCCAAACCACCTTTGTTCCTGTAAAAATTTGGGAATAATCTGATTTTCGATTCTGGTTCTTATTCTGGTATTAAAAAGATTTATCCAGTCTGTTTTAGTATTGATAGTAGGAATCTGTCGGCCTGGTTTTCCTGAAGCCAGTTCTACTTCTTGTTGCAATACAAACCAGAAATAATCATAAAAACCCATAGTCATAACATATGGCTTTTCTTGAATCACCGGGAATTGATTCTTACTGAATATTTCAATGGGGTGATATCCGGCATAACGGGAAAGATCCAGTTCGGCTACTTGAGAAAAACGGGAAAGGTTTATTACAACCAGAATCGTTTCATCTTCATATTCACGAATAAAAGCTAATATTTTTGGGTTATCCGGTTGCAGAAAATGAATAGTACCTCTCCCAAAGGCTTTATAGTTTTTACGCATATTAATGACTCTTTTCATCCACCAGAGAAAAGAAGTCTGGTTTTGTTCCTGGTTTTCCACATTTACAGTTTCAAAATGATACGCCGGGTCAATAATTACCGGAAGATAAAGTTTCTGTGGATTAGCCCGGGAAAATCCGGCATTACGATCCGAACTCCACTGCATAGGTGTTCTGACTCCGTCCCGGTCTCCTAAATAATGATTATCTCCCATACCGATTTCATCACCATAATAAATGGTGGGTGTTCCGGGTAGAGAGAAAAGGAGTATTTTCATAATCTCCATTTTTCTGCGATGGTTATCCAGTAGAGGTGCTAAACGTCTGCGGATTCCTAAATTAATTCGGGCAGAAGTATCCCTGGCATATACCCTGTACATATAGTCTCTTTCTTCATCTGTAACCATTTCCAGGGTTAACTCATCATGATTTCTCAAAAAGAGGGACCACTGGCAGTTTTCGGGAATTGCCGGTGTCTGTTCCAGGATATCAAGAATTGGAAAGCGGTCCTCCATTCTTAAAGCCATAAACATGCGCGGCATAAGAGGAAAGTGAAAGGCCATATGACAGGCATCCCCGGTTCCGAAATAACGAACCGCATCTTCCGGCCATTGATTGGCTTCAGCTAATATCATTCGATTCGAGTAATGCTTATCGATGTGTGCCCGCATTTTTTTGAGAAAATCCAATGATTCGGGCAGATTCTCACAGTTGGTGCCTTCCCTTTCAATAAGATAGGGAACTGCATCCAAACGCACTCCGTCTACCCCTATTTTCATCCAGAAATCAATGACCTGTAAAATAGCTTTCTGTACTTCAGGATTATCATAATTCAGGTCCGGCTGGTGAGAATAAAATCGATGCCAAAAATATTTGTCGTTTTCAGGGTCTCTGGTCCAGTTAGAAGTTTCAAAATCCTGAAAGATGATTCGGGCATCCAGATATTTATCCGGCTTGTCACTCCAGACATAAAAATCCTGCCATTTTTTCGGTGCATTTTTATTCCGAGCCCTTTGAAACCATTGATGCTGGTCTGAGGTATGGTTGAGCACCAGCTCAATAATGACTTTCATTTCCCGCTGATGGGCTTCTTTTAAAAAGTGTTTAAAATGACGCATATTTCCATAATGGTTGTGAATAGTGTAATAATCTGCAATATCATACCCGTCATCCTTTAACGGTGAAGGGAAAAAGGGGAGTAGCCATATGGCATTTACACCCAGATTTTCCAGATAATCAAGTTTATCGGTTAATCCCCTAAAGTCCCCGATTCCGTCACCATTTTTATCATGAAATGTTTTCACATGGAGCTCATAAATAATGGCATCCTTATACCATAACGGTGTTTCAGTAAAGTCTTCCGGGCTTATCATGCGCTTCCTCCTAGCTGAAATAATCGAATTGATTTTCTTTTTTCAGGTGTTTCCTGATTCTAAGGATATGGGCGGGGAGAATGTGCGGGTTTAACTCTACATAGTTAAATTTACCCTGCCAGATATATTGTCCACCTCCCAACAGGTCCTGTGCTAAAAAAGATTGATCGGGTGAAATTCCCAACTCATACAAAGGTACCTTGACCCATCCGGATTGGGTGTAATGTGGATCCAGATTAATAACTACCAGAATGGCATCAGTTTGCTCTTCATTGAATTTTGCAAAATTGAGTAACTGGTTATTTTCAACAGGTAAAAACCTGATATTATTCGTATGATGAAATTCAGGGTATTCTTCCCTGATCCGGTTCAGGGTGGTAAAAAGATCCCGGGTACTTTCCTTCACCTCTTCCGGCAACCAATGCTTTAGCTCATATTTTTCTGAATTATTGTATTCTTCTTTCCCCGGAATCGGCTGGTTGATAAACCGTTCATAGGGAGGACCGTAAATTCCATAATTGGAGGACAAGGTTGCTGCAAGTATAAACCGGATCATAAAGGCAGGTTGACCGTCAGCCTGCAAATATTCGGAAAGAATATCTGGTGTATTGGGCCAGAAATTGGGACGAAAGTATTCTTTTACCTCGCTTTGAGTTAGCTCGGTCAGATAGTCTGTTAATTCCTGTTTGGTATTTCGCCAGGTAAAGTAGGTGTAAGACTGGGTAAATCCAAGTTTAGCCAGTCGGTACATGACTTTTGGTCGGGTAAAAGCTTCAGCTAAAAAAATAACTTCAGGATATTCTTCTTTAATTAGTGCAATCAGCCATTCCCAGAAAATAAAAGGTTTGGTATGAGGATTGTCCACGCGGAAAATCCGTATGCCTTGTTTAATCCAGAATAGGACAATATTCTTTAGTTCTTCC
>Ga0180433_10006607_pt1 | contig 15117 bp, 6 predicted proteins | sample SS_ome_8_FD_132980 | JGI IMG/M metagenome (GOLD analysis project Ga0180433, IMG submission 132980) | Hypersaline lake sediment archaeal communities from the Salton Sea, California, USA - SS_1_D_1 metaG | ecosystem: Environmental > Aquatic > Non-marine Saline and Alkaline > Hypersaline > Sediment... | reverse complement strand
TAACTATTACTCCGCTTGCGTGTTTTAAATTCTCAATAAAACGCTTTGTCAGCCACTGCCGATCTCTGAGTTTCTGTAACCTTTCACTAATTGGAAGTGTAATATATTCTTCTATAAAGACAGCTACTTTAGGAAATCTATTTAATACAAATGACGCCAAATTTTTATAAAGCTTTGATTTAGAGGGATTATTCATACAATAACTTTTTATCTTCAAACCGTTATTAGTTACTTTTTGATATATTTCTTCTGGACTATATCGTCTTACATGGTTTACTTCATCGTCAAAGTTACTCCAATAATTCATATTCATAGGCACAGAAAATGAAAAGTATCCTTTTGGCTTCAATATTCTTCTAACTTCTTTTATCACCGCTTCATCTTTTTGAATATGCTCAAGTACTTCAGAGGCATTTATAAAGTCGAAATAATTCGATTCGTATGGCAAATGCTCGGCGCTGCCGCAATGACATAGACCTCCATATTTTTTTAGAGTCTTTAAAGCTGATTTACTTAAATCTACAAAATACGAGTCTTTTACTGGTATTCTAGGTCTTATACCACATCCTATGTCTAAAAGATGAGGTTTCTTATCTGGGATATATTTCCTAAATTCTTGCCATGTTGACCAAAATGTATGATTCTTGATTTTTTTGACTTTCCAAATATTTGTATACAACTTTTTGTTCTTTCCTGTCTGAGTCATTTACATACTCCTTTAAAAATTTTTTTGCCGATGGCGGGAGTCGAACCCACAACCTTTCGCTCCGCAAGCGAATGCTCTATCCAATTGAGCTACATCGGCTTTTACCCATGTATTAGATCAAGTCATTATATAAGAATCTGCTAGTTTTTTACAGTACAGGAGAAATTTAATTTAAACAATTTAGAGGGAGTTGTTAAAAGTTATCTTATTTTTTCTTACTTGATTTACTCTTTTTTTTGGGCTTATCCGGAAAGATGATGCGGTGGTATTTTTTAGGATCTATGAATTCACCATATATAATCTTAGATAACTTTCCTTGTTTTTCATCAAGCTCAAAGTAGTTTATATGTTTTGCTAGAGCTTTGACGATTTGTTTTTCATCTTTTCTGTGAATTATTATCATAATTTTCTTTGCAAACGGTACTTTTGTATTGACATATAATAACCGATTACCTGACTTGTTTGCTATTTGAAATGATTTTAAGTCTTTCCACTTATAAAGCTGATCGATTGAGAAAATTCCTTTGTTTGTTATTTTATGAGTTACTGTATTTGGAGGGATACTTCCTAGTAAGAAAGATATTAAAACCACAACACATATTACAAGTATAACTATGATATCTTGTAGAAAAGCAAAAAAGAGTATAAAGAGAAGTGATATTATAGCAATTTTTAAAAACCAAACCTTATCACGCTGAATAAAAACTCTTGAAGGTGAATTCCATGAGATAAGAGTTCTCTCTGGTATAAACGCTTTTGTTTTTTTGTCTTTCTTTTTTGTCGTTTCAGACTTCTGGATTTCCTTTTCAAGCTCAGCTATTCGTTTTTTTAAATCATCTATCTTTTCATTAGCCATTTATCTTAAATTCAAAAAATAATCTATTACTAGCTTTTCCTTTTTTGATTGAAAACAAGTGTTATAGGCAAAGGTACTGCTAGACAAATTCCTAGGACTACTTTTGTAAAGATTGCAGATTCTCCAGTTACTGGTAGTTTACTAATTACTTGATTATACCTCAATGTGAATTTGTCAATAAATGAAATCTGTTGCGTATCTTCTGCTTCTGATGTAGAGGATGTATCTTTTTGCGAAACTGATATTGAGGTGCTGGTATCTTTAGAATAATAACTATCTTCATCTGGATCTTTCCATGATAAATTTGAAGAAAGGTTGTACTTATCTTCTATGCAGTTCTCGGCTATCTCTACTTTATATATAAGTTCGAATGAAGTGTCTTTTTCCAGGTTACCTAAACTCCATACAAGTTTATTTGATCCTTCGGGGTCTGGAAAGCTTTCGTCGTTTAAAATAGGAGATCCCTCAATGAATTCAAAATTTTCTGGAAGAGTATCTTCCAAATATATATTATAAGCATCACTATAACTGTTATTATATATTTCTATTTTTATTTCAAACTCACTACCACTTGTATATGATATATTTTCAGTACTCTTTTCAATTTCTAGTTGAGGTTCGGTTGTTGTTTGCAATTCTTTGTATGAAATATTGTCAGAATTATCATAATCTTCGTTTAACGAGCTGATCGATGCTTTATTTCTAACTGTGCCCTCTAATTCAATATCATCATTCATAATAGCTGTGTAAGAAATTTCCTTTGTTTCATTTTTTGCTAAACTTTCAATATCCCATGTAATATAATTACCTTGTATTTGAGCACCTTCTGCACTTATATTCATAATTGATGAATCAAATTCGTCTGTTATTACTACATTACTTGCTTCAAGGTAACCTTTATTTCCTATTTCTAATGTGTAAGCTACTGAACCTCCACCATAGGTGTAGGTTGGTGGTTTTGACTTTTTAGTAATATATAGATCAGGCAGATAAGGAATTTCTGTTTCATCGGTTGTGGAATATTCGTTTCCTGCTTTTGTGGTAATAGTAGATTTTGTTTCAATGTTGTAAATATCTGGTTTTAGAGTTGATTCTATTCCGCATGAGAAATCCAAATTTAACGAGTTGCCATTAGAGCTGCCTGTAGGATCATATGATCCATCCAAAGTATATCCCTGCCCTGAGTTAGTCCATATCAGCTGATTATTTTCAAGTTCAGCATTTGAGTATAACAGCTGGTCTAAATTAAGTAGATCACTTAGGGAGACTTTAATGCTATCTATATACACATTCCCACTTCCAAGGTTCTCAATACTAACTTCATATTCTAATTTATCATCTGGTGATGCCTTTGATTTGTTATCACTAACTGTGAAATTCATATTTGGAGTATGGATAGTTGATATTATATTTGATGTTTTAAATACATTACCCTTATTATCATCAAGCAGAGCTATAAGGTCTATGATATCCAAATCTTTTGAATTATTATTTAGAGAAAGAGAAAAACTTAAAATTGCAGTCTCACTGCATTGTAAAGATCCTAGAAACCAATTAAGTTTTCCATTCGAATAGATACCGCCGCTTTTTATGTCGCTTACATCTACTATATCTTTTACTGTATTTAGATCTACCTCAATGTCAAGATCACTTTCTGAAGTTGTTTCATTAGAAGTTATGTATGAATATATTTTTTCAATTCTGCTCTCTTGAGTTTCATAAACATAAGCTTTAATTGGGTTCGAAGAAATATTTTTAAGTAGTTCTGATTCTGCAAAGTTACCGTAGGCTATAGTAGCTATTTCAATACCATATCCTTTTGCTTTGTCTGCTTCATTAGAAGCTAAACTTTTTGCATATTGAATATCAGTTGAGCCCTCTTCATTATCAGGTCTGTCAACTAAACCATCAGAAAAAATAACAATAATGCTTTTTACTTCATCATTAGAAATTCTCTCTAGTTCAGATGCAGCTGACTGTATACCTATCTTTAAATTGCTAAGTCCACTTGATGATAGACCATTTACAGATTCAGTCAATTCTTCTTTATCATTTGTGAATTGTTGAATGATATCAATGTTTTCCTTGTAGGTTATGATACTTACTTGATCATTTTCGCTATCTATAGAATTGATTAATTCTATTGCATCCTCCTTTAAAGTACTCATATAATCTGAGGTGCTTCCTGAAGTATCGATCAAAAAAACTGCATTTATCTTTTTTCGTATACATTCTGCATTGTTTGAGACTTTTACTTGGTAGTTAATTTTTCTATTTTCAGGTTCTGGGTCGTCTTTTTGGATATGGGATTTACTAGCAGTCATTTCTATGGATAAATTGGATTCTTCTCCTGTTTGAGGGAGTTCAAAAAAGTTAGTACTTTTTTTGATTGGTATTATAAGGATAATAACTCCAAGTATAAAAGCTATGATAAGAACGGGATTTATTTTTTTTCTTTTCTTGAGATTTCTCGCCATAGAGACAGTTGGTATATATGAATATTTCAAATTTATTCTGTTTCACTATAACATAAATTTACAAGAGCGAAAAGAAATCAAATATAGAAAGAATCAAAGTAACAGTAAGAAAATATTTACTGCAAGTTATATTTTCTGAGAGCAGTCTTTCCAAGTACAAGTGCAATTTCAGACTTTAGGAAATCTAAGGCTATTTCTAAACAGTCTGAGTATGAATAGCTGAAATTTTTATTCTCCTCTTCTTTTTGCCTGGCGAGTGATTGGAGAAGGTTTACTAAGTATAAAGCGTCTTCAAATTTTCCACTGTTGAGTTTCTCTCTTGAGATCGAGTCGAGATTAACAAGTATGCTTTTATCTACTCTGTATTGTTTGTTTAATTTCTCTAGAACTTTTTCCATATTCTCTTTTGCTAAAGGAGAACGAAGTCCAAGCTCAAGTGCTTTTTGTGCTGGAATGGAAACTTTAATTTGTGAATTAGTGAATTGGATTTTGTAGTACTTGAGTTTTTGACCGGAGATCAACTCTTTATATATCTCTATTATTTTACCAGCACCGTGTTTAGGGTAGATTACTTTCTGGCCTTTTTTGAACATCGATTTATTCTTAAAAGATTTGATAAAGATTTAGGGAGTGTATAAGAATTATTTTACCACAAATTAAAAGGTTTGGCATTCTCTTAGCAGTTAAAAATTTTCGGAGGAGAAAAATGAAATATCGTTTCTTTCAAGGAGACTATTACTAGTTTTTGTATTTAGCTCAAATTTGATAAGACCCAGTTCTTCAAACTCTGATATTCGATAACACTGACTGCAAGCTTTAGTCTCTATGGCAACGAGACTCTTATCATCAACCCAGGAGGGCAGAATCACATTATCTTTATGTCTTGATATACTATTTGTTCCTATTTCGTATGTCCATATGGTAGGAATTCCACTTCCCCAATCATGAGTCCAGTACGCGATTTTGCTTTTATCTGGAGATGGACTAAAGCCGAAGGCTCCAACTATTCTATCATTTACTTTTGTCTCTTCACCGGTAGTTAATGATCTAACATATAAGTAGTCATCTTTTTTATAGTAAATAGTATCATTGCTCATGAAAAAGGCAAAAGTAGGAAAGACAGTTGATTTATAGATTTCACTAATTACTTCACCGTTTGTATCTAGGACTGTGATAGAAGGATTTTCGTTTGAGGTCAGAGTATTTTGTACTAGCAGCTTCTCATCATTAGGTGAAAAGCGGACATATAAACTGTCATTCAACTCCAAATTTTCTTTATTAGAGAAATTGAAAGTTTTTATATCTCTATGAGTTAATTCATCTTTTAATTTTAATATTAAATCTGAACCATTAACATATAATACTGCCAGTTGAGTGCCATCATGTGACCATCTCATAGAAAGTATTTTTTGACCATTAGAGTCAAAGTTATCTATTAGATTTTTTTCTAAAACGTTGTAGGTTTCTACTTTGGTTCTTGAATTTTCTGTTTTAGCTATTGAGACTTCATCTTTATTTCGCCACGCAATGGCTGTGTATTCCCCCCTATCATTTGTAAGGCTTAAATCTTCTGAACTATCTAAGTCGTAGGTTCGTATATTTTGATCGCTTAAGTAGGCTATCTTTCTAATAGGTTGGTATTGAGTGTTTAATTCTTTGGATTTTTTTTCTTCTCCAAGGACGAGTTGGTGAGAATCTGAACCATTTTCAAGTGTATTTACTAAATTTGTATAAAACCTTATGCTTAAAGTTACTGATAGCAGAAGACTAACGATCATTAAAATGTAAGCAGGATATTTTTCTCTTCTTTCAAGTTTCATTTCTTCATGAAGTTCTTCCTGAGTTGCCGGAGGCACTTCAAGAGACTCATTATCATTATATCGTTTCATTCTGAGGTATCTAATAGTATTTAGATTATAAATTATGAATCGATTAGAAAGCAAGAAAATTTTTTTAACGATTTTTGCATTATATGCTATATTAGTTTAGTAAAGCTATTAATCTGCCACATATGAAAAAAAGCAAACGAGATGATATGCCACAGAAAGACTATCATGCACTTCTAAATCTTGACCTCTTTGAGGTAGTTGGGGTTAAAAGTAAGACTAAAGAAGAGCAGAAGAAATACGCTGTGAAATTTAGCGAACTCAGCTGGACTTTGTTTTTACAGACTGCTAAAGAAGAACTTAATGAAAAAGATGTCAAAACTGTACAGAGCCTAAAAGATAAGAAGGATTTTGAGGGACTGGATAAGTACCTGGGGGGGAGATTTGCTCATATTGAAGAAAGGCTTACATATTTTTCGCTTCTTGCAAAGCAGATGGTGATAGCGCAGCACTTAGGCAAGCTCATGTTTATATTAAGAAATAAAAATTTAAAGGGCAAAGATAGTCTGATGAAAGAGTTGGAATATTTAGCTAGGTTAGTGAAGGATAGAAAGTGGGAGAAGTTCTCAAATGTTTTAGATAAGTTGGAAATTATTAGGAATAAATTAAATGGAAGCTCCTGAGATAGAAGTATTAAAAAAAGAAAATTTAAGACCAAGAGGTTTATCTTTTGCTGATGTAGTTATATATGATAAGTTAGCTCAAACTCCTATACCGCATAGAGAGGATTTCTTAAATATGTTTCTAGATGAAGAAATTAAGACAGTATTTGATATATTTGGGTCAAGATTTTCTTTAGAAGTTCAGGATTCATATATGGAAAGGCTATGTGAGCATTTAATTTATTATAAATTAGTTATATTAGCGGGGGAGAAGAAAAGTGCAGTTCAAGGGGCTCAACGTGAGATAATTATAAATATACTGAGTGAAGTATTACCAAATCAAGGAGAAGAACAGGGAGAGGAGTTCCTTAGAGTGTATTTAGGACAAGAAGATGTAGCTAAACCAGAATCTAAGAGTTATAGAAAAGCTTTGGACGGATTGATTGATGTTGATAGTCCATTACCCGAATGTCCTATAGGTAATAGTTATTTAACTGGTATGGTTTATCGTGTGGCTGAAAGATTTAGTGGTGTAGCTGATACTATCTTCATGAGATATATAGTGAGTGGCGAAGCGGGTAGTTTAGCAACTTTACTGATGAGAATGGGAATTAGGGGAGATTTAGATAATGAAGTTATACAGAAACTTGCAAGAGAAGGCTTAAGAACTAAAGGATGGGTAAGAATGTTGAGAAATAGTTCTGATGATCTAAGGATAGAGAGAAAAGTGAGAGACCATTACTATTTATTGAGAGAGAGTGCCACAGAAAATTTTCCTGAAGCTGATATAGACGAATTTGTATTTAGTTATTTCGGCTTCGAAGCAGCTCCAATAGAATCACCAGCTCCTTCACCGCCGTCTCCGTCTCCAAAACTCCCAGCAGATCCCAGTGGAGGAGGACCAGAAGGACCACCAGCAACTGAAGAGGAGACTTCACACTGGATTATAGAAGAGATAGCTGATTTACGGGGAAATAAAAAATCTGTTCCTCTCAGTATGGGTTTGAGAGAAGGAGGAGTCCCTAGATTTATAGATCTTTATGCAAGAGATAAGCTTGGAGAAGCAGAAGAAACTGAAAGAAGGGATTTCGCAAGAGGTGAATCAAAAGCATTGAATGAAATTCTAAATTCGTTAGGTATAGATGGAGAATTAAAAGGAAATGAAATATGGCCATTTATACTGCTCAAGATAAGAATACACAGGTATGGAAACCAAGAGGTTACAGCTAGTCAGGTAACTCAGCAATACGATGCTTGTTTAACAGCTTTAAATAATGTAGTACAGGTTACTGGTGATAACGCTGAACGTTTTATGCGGATCTATATGGGGTTGGAAGAAGCTGCCACAGAAGAAGCAGAAGCTGATCTAAGTCAACAGGTGTCGGAACAATTTACGAGTGTTTTGGATGATTTAGAAAAGAGCGGTAGGGAAGCTCTTCCAAGTAATCCTCAAGGATTGCCTTATAACGAGTGTTTTAGATCGAGTGGGTTTGAAGGAGTAATTTCTATTGATGCGGATACTCAAGCTTTGAGTGAATTGCTAAGAGAATATAGCGTTACAGATAGTGAATGGTTAGGAGCTTTTGGAGGAACTTTTGTGGCTATAAAGGGTGCGATGTATAACTGTGCTGCAAATAATGCGGGTAATAGAGAGCAGATTCTTAGATACTATACAACAACACGAAATGGAATAGCTGGACGGATAGAAAATGCTAGAGCTTTAAGTGGTTTGGAAGTTAGTACTTATAAAGCAGCTGATAAGGTTATGTTTGCAATGCTTGGAATACCTGGGAGGCAGGTTGTGCCAGAGATGGGAACTGGTCCTAGTGCTCCTTCTCCACCGCCGTCACCTCCAGAACCTGCAGGTAGTGAAACGGAATTGCATGTAGAAGCAAAAGAAGTGGATAGTGGATGGTTGGTTACTGAAATAGTAAATAAAAAATCTGAAGAGAGACCGGTATGTTTTGGAATACGATGGGATAGAATGGCTGAATATCTAAGTCTAGAATTCCTAAAAAATAGAGAGAGTGTTGAAAAATTGGGAATGTTTCGACAATTCGAATTTAATGCGGTTTTACACATATTAGAGGACGAATTCGATATATCTCAATTGCAAAATGGTTCATATACTGATTTACCACAGAGATTAATAGAATTAAAAAGAAGGATTTATGAGTATAGTAGAAATTCTGGTGATGCTAGTTGTACTGAAAAAGAAATACAAAGACAATATGATTTTTGTATAGAATTTTTAATGAAAGAAGTTTCTATGAGTAGTACACACGCTGATCGATTTATGAAGATTTATATGGGGGTAGAGAAGGTTTCAAGTGAGAAAAGAATCCCATTAGAGTATGATGATTTTTTATTTAATTTAGGATATCAAGAATATGTAAGACTGCCCCGAGGTCCTTTAGGTCTAGGCTGGGAAGAAAGTGCAAATGAAGATGTAGAAAATATAGATTTAGATAGTGATATGGCGGTTATAGAGGATGTGTGGAGAGAATGTCAAATAGAACATAGTTCTATTAGAGTGCTTAAAGAGAGGGAGGGAGGGACGAGAGATATTGCTAGATTATATGTAGAGCTTAAAGGATCGATATACAGATATGCAAATGATAGGACTAAGGAAGATTATAGAGCTTCGAGGCAGACTTACAGAGCTTGTCGGAATGCCATAGCGGATAGAATTAAAGGTACTTATAAAGTTAAAGGAAGTGGTTTGAATGGATATGAAATTGCCGATAGATTTATGTTTTTTATGTTAGATATTCCTGAAATGCAGGGAGCAGAAAAATCGGGATCTTCCGCCAGTACTCCTTCACCGTCTCCGCCTCCAGAATCTCCGCCGAAAGCTTCTGTTGAAACTCGTGAAGGACCCGAAGCAGCAGCTATGCCGGAGGATTGTGAAGCTGTTCTTGATAGATTAGCTGATGCAAGTGAGACTCTGCCAAGGGAACCAAGAGGAGTTGCATATGAGGAATCAAGTAGAATTGAAATACCTCAGGGATTTAATCAAGAAGCTTTATATGCTCAAAAGTCATTTAACTACGAAGTTTTAGAGGTTGGCAGAGTAGCAACTGAGTTGCAGGAAGATGACTTTGTAGTTAATGAGGAAAGTTCGGAATTTCAAGAAGAAATGGCTATATTAACTAGTAATCTAGTATTACTTAAAAGATATGCCTATGGAATTCGGCATGGTGTATCTGTTCATTCTAATATAATTCCTAAATTAGGTAGCAATGCAGTTAGAGCTTTAAATGGTTTATTTCCTGGTTTAGATACTGCTGAATTCTTTGGTATCTACTTCGGCTATGAACAAGTTGAGCAGGCTGAAGCAGCTGAAACTTCAAATAGAGCAAAAGAGCTTATAGATGCTTTAGGACAAGCTTTTACGAATATTGGTGCAGATACTATAAGGAGTAATTTTGATATTCTTCAAGAAGCCGCCTCTTACCATTTAGGAAGATTGACTATTGGTGATAGTAAATATGATATTTTACTTACTAAACCAGAGCAAACAAAAGCTATAGCTGGTATACCAGAGGGATCATTATTTTTTAATGTTACAACTACAGGAGAGACAGGGGGTACGGTAGCTTCTGTATTAGCAGTATCTCCTGATGGACAAATTTATAGTAGTTTAACAGGAAGAATTGAAAATAGTACTTCGGATAATGCTAGAGTATTTAATTTGTTTGTAAGAGATGTAGAGGCAGGAGTAAGAGAAAATCGGGATTTGCAGGCTTTAGCTAGGTGGACTCAACGTATTGAATGGCAGTTGCCGCAGGAAACTTCAGTTTCGAAGTCGCCAGCTCCTCCTGCACCACCACCTCCTCCTGATCCGAGCTCACCTCTTGGTTCCCCTGAAAGTGGAGAAAGAGCAGGAACTCTTGAAATACCAGAAATGGTAAGTGATCTTATTGATGCTCTCGAAGAAGCTGGAGCTGATTTTGATAGAGATGAAATTGGGAGAGCTTTCAATACTGATGCGACAGGGGCTACTATGGATGTAAATATAAACAGTAGTGAATATACACTTATTATTAGGAGATTTAATTTGGATGAAATAAGTAGGATAGCTGATGATAGTGGTGATGTTTTTTATTTTGCAGTTAGGGGAGAGGATGATATGTCAGCTTATATGGTTTCAGGTGATGGTCAAGTTTATAGTTATACTAGTAGTGAAATAGATACTCATGAATCTAGAAATTCTAGAGTCTATAGACGCCTCGAGTCTGATCTTCAATCCGACAGTGAAGCAGAAGATTCACCATTTCGAAGTCTATATGAGTGGACTCAGAGGCTTCAGTGGGGGGATGTGCCTTCAGAGCCTGAAAGCAGCGGACCGGATAATTTGACTGAGAAAATAGCAGAAGAACCTGAAGTTATAAGGGAATTCCTAGAAGCTCTCTCTTATACAGAGACTCTCGAATCAGCCGTTAGGAGTTTTTTTGATACTGGTAATTCAGGTATAAAAGGTAGGTATTATCGAAGGTTTACTTATAGAGACCATGGATATAGTTTAGCTTTTAGTAGAGTAAGAGAAGGTGAAGAGGGAATCTTACATTTATCAATTATGGATCTTAACGAGGATGGAAGAAATACTGCAATATTTAATATTGATGAAGATTGGCAGGTGGATGAGGGATTGAGTATGGATGATAGACAGGTTTTAAGGGAGTTCCAAGAAATGCTGTCCCAAGAGATAGATGAGAGTGCTACATTCACTTCTGAAACAGCAGAGTGTTTAAATGCTTGGATAGGTAAACTTTTAGATGCAAATCCTGCAGAAGAGGATGAGTCGCCGTCTCCTCCTACTCCAACTGGAGATACTGGTGGCGATCAACCACCAGGAGGTTCTGCTCCAGCTGAACCTACACCAGAGGAACCTAGGGGCGAGGTTGTTGAGGAAACAGAAGCTCATGAGGGATCTGATTTAGAAAGCCGAATAGCAGAAAGACCGGAAGCAGAACAAGGTATGCTTAGAGCGTTAGCTCAAACAGAGAGTTTTGCAGGATTAGTAGGAGAATTATTAGAGAGTATTGAAAGTGATAGAGCACAGTTAAAGAGCTTTGAATTTACTTCAGGCGATGAAAATTACAGTTTAGGTATTCAATATGAGAGTAGAGTGAATAGAGGAACTTCATTAAGACTTTCAATTAATCATTTAAATACCGGAGGTAGAAGAGACCGTTCATTTTTTGGGGTTATACAAAGAGGTTTGTGGACGAGGGATTTCGGTAATGAACAAATAGCTAATCTAAGAGATTTCCAAAGTTTCTTAAGAAGTCGTTTGGAACAAGAAGATAATGATGCCAGTTTTTCTAATGATACGGCTAGAGAACTTACTATATGGATTGAGGAAATCTTAATGGCGAATCCTGAAGAGGGCGGAGAACCGCCAGCTCCTCAAACACCTAGTCATGAACCAACTGGAGGACCTACTGAAGGCGGATCAGCTGAAGAATCTCCACCTCCGGTAGAGGTTACTGAGGCAGAAGCAACTGAACTACCTGACGCAGTTAATGAACTGCTTGAGATATTTACTACCGATGAAAGGGACGTTAGAGATCAATTCACGCAATTGACTGAAGTTGACCCTACTAGTGTTGAAAGAGAAAATTTACTCGAGCTTGTAACCTTAGATGATATGACTCTGAGAGCTGGGCGTGTAGAAGGAAATAGAGCTTTCTTAGAAATAGAAGCTAATGGAAATACTTATGCGATTGTAGCAGGAGGAGATATCGTTGAGTTCCCTCTTGGGAATACGGTACAAACAAGAGGTATGTTTGGTAGGTTTATAAGTGTAGTAACAACGATAGCAGATGGACATGGACAAAGTGATGTATTAGTACAGGAAAACGCTCAGGCTCTGCAGGGATGGATAGATAAACTTGTGTGGATTGAAGCTTTAGAAGCTGGAGATAAACTGTTAACCGAAGAGTATACAGGAGAGATACCAGATCACGTTAGAGATTTTTTAGAGATAATTGCATCAGGGAGGATAGAAGAATCTCAAGTTAGACTAAGAAGAGGAGATAGAATAGACATAAGCTATGGTTATATAACAACAGGAGTATATGGAAGAACATATTTGGCTGTTAGTTTACAGGCATTTCAAAACGGAAATGAGGTTGCATTCAGAGTAACGTATAGAGCTGAAATTAGAAATCAGGAGGATCAATACTCAAAAGTAGAAAAAAATCATAGATGTGTAGTTGATATATATGCTGATCAAGGAAGAGCTATATATTTACCGTATAGTTTTGAGGGTATATGGTCTATTTGGTCTTCAGAGAGTGATTGGGTATATTTTTCTAGGGGAATAAAGCAGGGGGCTGAAAGATATTTAAGATGTCCAACAGAAACTGCAAGAAGTTTACACGAGTGGTTAGGGGAGTGTATAAGTAGTCATTTCATATTAGGATTACTACAGAGGATTAGAAATCTTTATGTTTATAAGGACCAGCAGGTAGATCCAGAAGTGGATGAGGTTGACTGGGATGAGGCTGTAAGAGTTAGTAAAAGTTTTAATGTTTTTATTGCACGTACAAATTTTTATGATATTAGATTGCGTATTCGAGATAGAGCAAATGATCAGAATTTATATCTGATAGTGCGGCAAGATCGCACTGTTGAACTGGATCCATTATTTGAAGGGCAGAATCTAGCTGAAGCTAGAGCAGCGGTTGATCGGCTAGTACATCAAGTTAGAGAGTCAGGTTCTATAAGTGAAAGAAAAGCTTCAGTAGATGAAGTAGTTTCATGGTTTGAGGGCTTGGAGTGGAATATACCAGATGCTGAAACTGAATCTAGTATTCATCCAGTAGTTGCAGATTTACTACATAGATTAAATCAATTTGATAGTATAAGGGGAAATTTAGGTGTTGATGTAATAGATGAAAGTATTCTAGAAGTGAATGAAACTATAGAAATGACTGATTTTTTGAGAATGACTAGGCGGGAAGATGATTCTGTAATCATAACGTTTGTATTTACTGGAGGAAATCCACAATCTATTCGGATAACTAGTGAAGGCGAGATATTAAATAGAGAAGGTAAAGGTATTTCTGAGTTAAATAAATACATAAAATATATCATTAGTGAATTACATATATTTTATAATAAGAAAAAGGTTAGTAGAGAGTTAACTGATTCAATTGAAGACTGGATTAGAGCTCAAATTGGTAGTTTACCGAAATGAATATTATAAGCCTATTGTGATATAATTAAAATATATTATTATATGAATATGACTGAAATTGAAGGGGAACAAGACCGGTTGGTTTTGCAAGAGTCAAAAAGAGAGTCTTTCATGACTTGGCTTACCCAAGTTACATTTCACGATTTAGAAATAATGGCAAAAGCGGATTCAAGAGATGCTTCATTTCGAGATAAAGCAATTGATGTTTTCAATACTTTAACTCAACCTCTAAATTGGATTCGATTATTAGAGGCTAGTACTTTAAGAGTTCATTTATCTGAAGAAATCAGGGATCATACTTGTATGAGTGTAAAAGATATTGATAGTTTAATTGATGAAGCGAAAAGAAAATTCCCTGATAGGTTAGATCGCTTAAAAAAACAGAAAATTTGGGTTAAACTACTATTAGTGGCAGATATCCCAATGGGGATTGCTACAGCAGTTTTTATAAAAGGTTTAGTTGGGATTCCTGCTCTTATATATGCGGGGATAAAGGGGGTGGAAGTGATAGGAACCTCTTTTGCACTTGCAGGATATGCTGGATCAGCAAGATCTAATGTCCGAATGAGAGCTGATGAGTCACAAGAATCTGCACCTCTGCCTCCAGAAGAACCTGGGACCCCTGAGGCTCCCCCAGCAGAAGAACCTCCACCTGCTCCCGAGGAAGTTACAGAAGGTGAAGCTGTACAAGAGAGAAGAAGGCTTAGAGATGTACTTATAGCAGTTGCTCGTAGACTTTTAGCTTTACGGGATAATTTAAGACAGAGACTTACTGAGGGAAGAGATGAGGAAGGTGAAGAAGAAATTGAAGTTCAGCTAGGTGGAGGAGCGCGGCATGGAGAGGAGGCGGGACATGGGGGACCAGAGGCTCCTCCAGTTGAAGAACCTAGGAGAGAGGTAGCTCATGAAGAGGAAAGTCTACAAGGTTGGGTTGAAGATACTGATACAGCACCTGCACAGGTGCCTGCTAGAAGGAGCGGTTTGAGGGGAGTTATAGAAAGATTCTTGATAAGAAGAGTAGATACTGGTGTAAGCGTTCCTTTTGCTTATTATCTAAACAGGGGAAATACTCCTGAAGATATCCAGAGACAGGAAATGACCCGGCTTACTTCTCTACTTGGGACTAGACTTATTGATAGTATTGGGAAAGATTGCGGATTAGAAGTCATGTTAAGTGATCTTATTGGATATATATATCATCAAAAGGTTCAATACTGTCAAGATCGACAAATAGATTTAAGTGCTACAGTTATACCACATTTAGCTAATATTATTGGATTTGCTGTTGAACTTGGTGAAGCAAGAGAGGATTATAATCCTGTGTTTCTAGGAATTTTAGCTCGGAATAGAGTAAATCCAGGTGATAGTATTTTGCATGATGAT
>Ga0180433_10006606_pt1 | contig 15117 bp, 14 predicted proteins | sample SS_ome_8_FD_132980 | JGI IMG/M metagenome (GOLD analysis project Ga0180433, IMG submission 132980) | Hypersaline lake sediment archaeal communities from the Salton Sea, California, USA - SS_1_D_1 metaG | ecosystem: Environmental > Aquatic > Non-marine Saline and Alkaline > Hypersaline >... | reverse complement strand
GGAATTTAAGTTTATGCTTGGAAAAAGAAGTCAAACTTTAGCAGCATTAATAGAATATCAAGATAAGAAATGGGGTTTGGAGATTCCTTCAATCAAAACATTTGATCGTAGTGCAGGAGTTGCGGGTTACTACGCAGCAAAACGATTAAAGGATGCTTTAGACGAAAAAGCGATTGATGCAGCTATTTTAATTGTCCCAACTGGCAGCGGTGGAGCAAAATTTGAAATGATTTTGGAAAATAATCCTGAGATCCATAAAGTTGAATTAGATAATGATACAGGAGAAAAACTAATTGCGAATGCACTTACTTATCCATCAGAAAACGGATGGGAAATTGCCAGAATTATTTTTTCAGATATCGGAGACTATATTCCTCCAGAAGAAGAGGGCTTAGAAGAAATTTCAGAATAGTTAAAATTAAATTTTATAATTTTTCTGCTGTTTTTTATAAATTTTCCATTGCTTCCTTAATTTTTTTATCAAGATTGAACAATTCTTTAGCAAGTCTGTCCGCTTGATTTGAATAAGAGAGCAATTGAGTTAATTTCGAGATTTTTTCATTATCCTCAAATGAACTGGAGATATTAATCAATCGGTTTAAAGGTTGATTGAGTTCATGATACAGATGCAATTTATTTTCTTGTAAGGTATCGATTAATCCATTAATATCCTTATATAATCCTTCGCTTTCCTTTATCAGTTCTGGTAAAGTTCCGATTTCTTCTGCTTTATATCGCAAAAATGAAACAATTTCATATTCTTGGATAGTTTCTGCTAATTCAGCAGCTTTTAGATAACTTTTTTTTGCTTTTTTATACGCATTTTCGTTTAAATACTCTTCTGCGAGGCTGATTTCCATGGCTAGTTTTTGTGGAACCTCCTCTCCTAAATCAATGAGTTCTCTTGCTTCCTGTAAAAGTCCATCATCTATCATTTTTTTGGTCTTGTCATTGATTGTTTCTACAATTATGGCCGGTTCCTTGAGTTTCTCCATCAATGAAAGAATAGAATTTAAGGAATCTTTTAAAAGTTCTTCTAATTTTTTTCTGTCTTCAGTAAATTCTTTAAGGATTTTTTCCTCAACAGTTTCAAAGATACTTTTAATTGAGACCATGTCTTCCTCTTCCTTGAGGATAAAGCCCAGATACAGATTTTCTTTTTCAATAGATTTTGCATCGATTTTATTTGAGAAGTAACGAATATTGTTCTTCTGAGAAACGGCACTCTTAAATTCCTTTTCTACATGTTTCTGTACAAAATCTTTTAAGATTTCCTTTGGTAGTTCTTGTTTAATGAGAAAATATTCAGCTAGAATATTCGGCCCGAAAGATTCATCTATTTCATAGACAAAAATTGCTTGAGGTGACATTTTCTTAATTGGTTGTAAGATTTTTCATTCTTAATTTGCTTTAATTACTAATTAATAAGTACTTGATTTATTTAACCATTTTGAACCAAATTATGAGTGTGAAAATGAATCTGCTTAGTGCTTAGGTAAAAAATTTTTATCATTTAATTTTCTTACTGCTTGAAATTTATCACTTAGGATATGGTCATAATATTTTTCTTTAAATAATTCCTCAATTGCATCAATTGGTAAATCGGCATGGACACCTCGATCCTCAAGATATTCTCCGAATTTATTTCCTTTATTATCATAAGCAGAAAATACAGCATCATTTTCTCCATCAAATTCTACCATCGGAAGAAAATCACCTTTTAATGCTGTCTGTTTATCAAATGCAGGAGTAAGTTTAATCCATTTGTTATTAATATAAAGCTCACTATATCCATGATAATACATAATATTAGTTCCCATGAAATCAATAACTTTCTTTGAGACTTTATGGTTAATTAAATCACATAAATGGATTCGAGCGGGAATTCCAATAGCTCGTGCAAAAGTAGATAACAATATTGATTTTGATACGCAAAAACCATTTTTCCTTCTTAAGGTAACGCTAGCTCTAAAATTTGACTTTACTGAAGGTATATACGTTGACATATTGTACTTTACCTCATCTCTCACCCAATAAAATAGAGCAATTGCCTTTTTCTTAGGAGAATCTGATCCATTTACGATTTCAAGAGCTTTATTTAATACTGGTTTGTGATTAAAATCGAAAAAGTATGTTGGTTGTAAATATTCTTCAAAATCATCCATAAAAAGAAAAAAACAGAATCATTTTAGAAGGTTATCAATAAATTTTTAAAATTTTAGTATTAAAAATAGACTAAAAATTGACTTATTGATTATAAACAGGCAATAAAATAATGAAATTGCTACCTTTCTGGTGTTCTCCTTTTATTTTATCTTCTACCCTTATATCTCCGTCATAAAGATTTAAGATTTTTTTGACAAGAGAAAGTCCAAGCCCCATACCACCTACTGTTTTACTTTTTCCATACACTCTCTGGAAAATTTTGTCTTTCATATAGTCGGAAACCCCTTCTCCATTATCAATAAATTCTAATTTATAATAGGAGTTATTATCTCTCTCTTTCTTGCTTATTCTTATTAAAATTTCAACTTTAGTGTTTTGATTATGCTTTATTGCATTGGTAAGAATGTTATCAAAGACATCAAATATTAGTTCATTTGATAAGACAATAATTTCATCAAAAGGATTTTCAATTTTGATATCTATGATTCTCTCGGGGAAACTTTTTTTGATCAATTTAATTGCTTGTTCTAATATCGTAGAAATATTTTTAGGAACAAGTGATATTTCTACATAATCCAAATCAGAAAGTATTCTTACATTAGAAACTAATTTAGTTCCACGTTCTACTTGTTCCTTCACAATTTCTGTTAATTCTTTATAATCCTCTTCTTTTTCACTTCCTTTCAAATAAATGGAAAGTAATTCTGCAGAAGACTCAATACTTTGAAGCACATTATTAATATCGTGAGCTACTAAATCTTTATAGAAGCTTTCTCTATTATAAAATTCTTTATATTTTCTTTCTGATTCCGTTAATCTTTCTTCTAAATATGCCACAATTCCCGTTACAAATAAAATTGTTACAAAGAAAATATCGGCACCGATATTTATCTCTTGAGCCGCTTCAAAATTTAAAAGGATGAATAAATTCCCGAGCGCACTAAATAAAGCTCCCAATTCTGCAAAACATAGAAATACGTGAGTCAACGTCTTTTTCTTAAATGTGATCCTTACCAATAATGCAAAACTGATTAGAATAAGAAGAATTAAAAAATTAACCAATCCTAGATACATAAAATCCAAGACCATTACCACACCAAAAAAACTGAATTTATTGATACTGGTTTTGGGAGGTTTAATAAAGGTATTATAATATTCGATTAAAACAGCAATATTGGCTAAAATTATGGTCAATCCAAAGAGGATATAGGAAATTGATTCAAAAATACTCACGAAAACTCGTATAGAATTAAATGTATAACCTAAAGTTAGTGAAATATACGTAAAAAGCCAATATTTTAAATCGTGCCTTTTAAGTGTGACAAATAAGAAAATTATTGTACCTATTATTGTGATTACTGCTAATACGAGCTCTAAATAGGTAAGATCGATTGAAGGCATAAATGAGAGGTGAGCAAACTTTTAAGTTTTATCTAAAATGCTTTATAATTCATTATACCAATCTAGATTATTAAATTTTTATTAATTCTAGGTTAGTTGTTACGTGTCGACAGAATATATGAGTTTAAAGATTGAGTAGAATAAATTACTTGTAGGTTTTCAGATCTTTGAAGCGATAAAGTCAATAATGTCAATTACTTTGATCTTTTCTTGAAGTTCTGTATCCAAATTTTCGTGGGCATCAATAAAATTCCCTATGCAAAAAGGACAACTGGTCGTTAATATATCTGCTCCTGAATCTATTGCTTCTTTTATTCGATCTTTGGCAATATCTAATGCTAAATCAGAAAATTGACTTTTCACTCCGCCACCAGCACCACAACACCATGCATTCTTTCGGTTTCTTTTCATTTCAATAAGCTCAACCCCAGGTATTTTTGAAATCACTTCACGAGGAATTTCATAAAGATCCATATGACGGCCTAAGTGACATGGATCATGATATGTCACTTTCAATTTTTCTTGTTGTTGCTTGAAAGGTACTTTATTAGAGTTAAGTAAATCTATAAGAATTTCGGTTATGTGTTTAATTTTAAATGGTAGTTCTTCACCTAATACCCCAGGATAATCTTTTTTTAATGTACGATAGCATCCTGCACAAGCAGAAAATACGGTATTTGCCTCCATCTCTTTAAGAATTCTTAAGTTATGCTCTGCTACATTTTTGACACACTCTTCATCCCCGATACGTAGAGCAATGGAACCGCAACACCATTCATTTTTTGAGATTGCTACGTCAATTTTAGCAGCATTGAGAATCTTCATCATGTTTTTAAGGGTTCCTGCTTGCCGTAATGGCATGGTGCATCCCCCGAAGAATGCTAGATCTGCTTTCTCTTTAACATTAGTAAACTCAGATAACCACTCAAATTTCTTACTTTCCTTTTCTCCATATGGATTTCGCATAGTTTCATTATTCATATAATTTATCAGATTCCTATGTTTTTCTAAAGGAGCAAATCCAGCTTCAACTAGATCTTTTCTTAATGCATTCCATACCTCCACATGATCAATCCATTTGCTAGTGGGAAGGATTATATAATCATTTTGGCTCATATGACATACTTCAGTGCAATTCCCACATTCAGAACATTGATATACAAATTCAGCAAGTTCTTTACTGAGTGGAATTTTTTCTTCCAAGATGCTTTTAAGTACATTCATCCTTCCCCTAGAAAAATGGATTTCAAATCCTTGATCCCCTTTAGCTTCTTTTACTGGACAAGTTAAATATCTACCTACAACAGGACGGATGGCGTACCCACAATCTCCGCAGCCCATGCATGACATGATTGCTTTCCATTGTTCTTTCAAATTTTTTAATTCTGACATAATTATTTCCCCCAAAAATTAAACTTTCCTCGGCTAAGGATTCTATTGGGATCAAGTATCATTTTTATGCGTTTCATGAGTTCATAAAATTGCTCATCATACGCTCCAACATCAACCATTAATCGAGACATAAAATCACCCATCATATACCATTGGACTCCTTTTTGAGTCACACGTTCTAGTAGAGACTTCCATAATATTAGGTTAATTTCATCAATTTCAGGATGTACTTCACCATCATATACACTCCAAAAACTAGTGAATCCGCATGTAATTTCCACATTATTCCCGTCAATAAGTAAAATGGGTCCACTTCCAGCAATAGGTCTTATTTGAGTAATATCAAATATCTTACGTATATCTTCGTTATGTTCCATATCCCATTGATCAATATCATCTAAAATATTTGGATAATTAGAAACTGGAGTAAAACATTCAGCTGTGAGGGGTTGCATAGTAGGATAAATTCCCCATAAATTATGATAGAATTGCCAATGCCCTTCTTCAGTATAATGCCATTTAGCAATATTTCCTTCGGCGACGTCTGAGCCTAATCTTTCACATTTATTCGCTTCCATGATTTTATCCAATTGGTTTTCTTTCATCTGCAATTCTTGTTCTGAATTCGCTTCAATTGTATAAAAAATGATACCTCTCTTCTTCTTTAGCTGTTCAAACAAAGGAAAACATTTTTCTTGAGAAACTACCCGAATAAGAAGATCCATGATATACATAAGATCATAGACATCAATCCCTCTATGACGTACTTCAGACATAATCTGAGAAGAAACTTGACGTTCTTTTCTGGGTAATTGGAATGTTTTGTAGGTTGCGAACTCTGGTTTTGGAAAGACTTGTAGAGAGATTTTAGTTTTTACACCATATATGCCATTATCTCCGCAAAATAATCCTGCTAAATCAGGCCCGTTTCCAAATCGGTTAAAGGGAGATTCTGAATATTTATTTGCTTGAGAACCAGTCTCAATAACTTCACCCGTAGGTAATACTACTTCTAAAGAGACAAGTTGGTTCGTGCAAGCTCCATATTTTGCACAACCACCACCCCCAACTGAGTGATGAGAAATTCCTCCTCCAATCGAAGCCGTCATACCAGAGCCAGGACCCATACATCCCGTATAGAGTCCAAAATTACATAAATAATCGTTGAGTTTAGCCCAAGAGATCCCCGCTTCGACAGTGACTACTAAATTATCTTGATCTAAGTAAATGATGTTATTCAAACGTTTCAAATCAAGCACGATACCTTCATTACCAATAGGTTTACTTCCTCCAAATTCACAATCTCCCCCTCCTCGTGGAATTACAGCGATCTTCTCCTCATTTGCTATTTTAAGTATCTCGGAAATTTCATTTGTATCTTTAGGTCTTATTACAATTTCTGGCACACCTTGAAGGAGAAGATCAACATTTCGGGAGTAGCTATGCCGAACAAGAATGTTATTTGAGATGTGTTCCTTTTTGACTACCTTTTCTAATTTATTATAAAGCTCAGACATAATAAAAATCTCTTATATAAATCTCGATTTCATTTATTTTAATAATAAAAAACTTTTATCTGTTTAAACTCTTTACAGAATCGTTCCCATTTTTGTCAATAAATATAGAAATTAGAGCAAAATTTTGATAGCTATAAAATTAGGAACATTTCCAAGAATTTACTATAATATGATATTCAACAAGATCATTAGCTTTAGAAGCTTCATCTTTAATGCTTTTTATTCTAATCACTTTTCCTTTTACCTCTAACATTCCTTTGCAGGTAATTTCTTCAGTAGTATATATTATTATTTGATATCCATCCTTTAAATCAAAATAAGATTGATAAGGATGAGACTTTATGTAGGTTGAACTATGTTGCCATAGAACTTTTGACTTTTTTCCAGTAATTTTTATCGTTTTCCCTTCATTTTGTGCTAAATAATTTCTTGTTTCTTCGTACATTGATTATTCAATTCACTAGTCTAATTTTAATATCAAATAAGTTAGATTGATTTTAATGCTTCTTTCAAAGATTTTTCGAAGAGAATGCAGATCATATCTGCATCTTCATCATTCATGACTAGTGGAGGTTTAATTTTTAGTGTGTTTTGTATGTAATAACCTGCTGTGGAAAGAATCTGCATTTGTTCACCAAAAAAGATCCCATTCTTCCATGCCGTATGAATCATTCTATTTAATAAATCATTATGAGGTTCTCGTGTCTTTTGATCTTTTATAAATTCTACTCCAATAAAAAGTCCTGGTCCTCTAATATCTCCGATTTCAGGAATGTCTTCTGAAAGATCTTTTAGATAACCAGTAATTTTCTCTCCTAATTTTGCTGCACTTTCAGGTATTTTATATTTTTGCAGAATTTCAATATTGACCAAACACGCTGCCATAGCTAAGGAAGGTGAAGAAAAGGTTGAATGTTCTTCGAATTCAGTCAATGAACGCAATTTAGGTTTTCCTACAGTAATTCCTATTGGAACTCCTGCCGCTGCCGCCTTAGTAAGGGTCATAATATCAGGAGATATATCTTTACCATAAGTAGCTTCATACCATTCGGTTGCAAACATTTTTCCAGTGCGACCAAAACCAGTTTGAGCCTCATCATAAATAAGTAAAATGTTATTATTTTTACATATCTCTTTTAATCCCATCAAGAAATCAACTGGAGCTGGGATCTGTCCACCTGGACCTTGGATTGGTTCAATTATACACCCAATAGGAGTTCCGGTTGTATACATTTCTATATCTTGTCGAACCATTTCTAAGCATTCTAAATTGCATGATTTATCTCGCTCTCCTCCTAAGCCCTCCTTATAATTCCAAGGACAACGATAACAATAAGGATAAAAAGTTCTTATCCAATGCTCTGCTCCAAAGGCAGGAAATCTCATAGGAAGTCTCTGAGAAGCACCCATCATTACTAAATTTGAGCCATGATAGCCCCTTCTGAATACAATGAACCTATCCCCTTTTTTATTATTTACCATGGCTAATCTCATAGCACACTCGAGAGCCCACCCTCCACCAGAGTTATTCACACTTACTCTTCCTCCCTTTAATTGTCCCGGCGCGATTTCTGCAATTTTATTTGTGAATTTAATTCTAATGGGTGTAAGAAAGTATGACCACGCATGTGTGGTTATTTGAGATTGACGTGATATTGCATAACTAATATCTGGATTATTGTGTCCTAAATTATACACCCAAGCTTGTGAAGTACAGTCTAAGATTTCTCTTCCATCATATGTTTTAAAATGAACTGAACCTGGAGCAGTTCCCCCCATATAAACGATATCTCGATCTTTAACGAGAAGATGGTCCTTCTTACATTTATCTATTTCATCTTGAGATAATTTGCTAAATATTATTTCTTCTATCTCTTCTTTTGACAGATATCTAGGTTCTTGCATATTAACTTCACTTGAAGTGAAAATAATTAATATTACATTATCTTTTGTAAATTTAAAGTTATAATTATAAATTTCAAATGCCAGAATTCGAGAATAAGCATTATTTAATCATCATTTGCGTTATTTTGTGTGTGATTCCTCTCTTTTTTGGAATCTATATCAATTATTTGTCAATTAGTCAATTTAATTTACAGATATTAGCTTTGATAATTAGTAGTATCATTTTCTTGTATCTATTTGGGAAATTTCTTGAAAGATATGTATACAAAGATAAACTACTTGATATAATTCGTAAGCATGATCTAATATCAGCACTTATTCAGAAAAACAATAATTTGGTACTTTATTTCTTTTTTCCTTTAACTATGATAATGGAAGAGTTCATATTCCGGTATTACTCGATAGGACTTCTGCAAAATGTCATCAATCTTGGAATTTTTGAAAGTGTTATTATTTCAAGCTTAATATTTTCACTATATCATATCCATTTTTGGTTTAAATTTAAAAACTTTCTTATTACCATTATTTTTATAAGCTACTCCTTTTTCTTAGGATTAATAAATGGATTTGTTCTTTTAACGATTGGCTTGCCTTTTTGTATTATAATTCATTACCTATTAGCATTCATATCATATTTCAATCTATCAAATAAAATTAAAAATCTGGATTGACATAATTGAAATTATATTTTAGACCACTGCAGAAAAGAGATGTTCCAGCAGTCCTTGATATTAGTAAAGATATTTGGGAAGGCGATGACTACGTACCTCTTGTAATACATGAATGGCTTGAAGATCAAACAAGTTTGAATTATGGAGCGTTTACAGATTCAACAATGAATAATCTTATTGGTTTTGGACGAGTAAAATTCTTCGATGAAGATTTAGCTTGGTTAGAAGGAGGAAGAGTGAAAAGTTCATACCAAAAACAGGGGATTGGAAAAGAACTAATGAGATACGCTATTAATTATGCTAGAAATATTGGAATAAAAGTTGTCCAATATGACACATCATCGCGAAATGAAGGATCAGTTTCATTAGCTAAATATTTTGGGTTTCAAAAAAAGAAAAGTATGGAATTATTAGGATGCAAATACAATGAAATAGAAAAGGATGCTCTTATATCTACAAAAATGAAAAAGATCTCAATAAAGCAAGCTAAAAGGATCTATCGGAAGTTAGACATAGGACCCGGCGACGAAATCTGTATTGGATGGGCTTATGTTCCTATTGATTATATGATTAATCAAAATTCTGTATGGTACTGCAATGATGGAGCGATAATTCAAAAATTAGAACCTCATGGTAGAGCTTTTCACGAGGCTCCTGATAATGATGAAATTTGGTTAATTATTTATGGAGAATCTAAAGCAGGATTTAATTTAGTCCAAAATATTATCTTAAAACTAAATTCTATTAATAATTTAGAGTACTATATTTTTTGTACTCCAAGTTTAGTTTACAAAATAGAGGATATAGGTTTTTCTTATTGGGAGGATGAGAGATTGCAAGTAGTTCTGTATGAGAAGAAACTGAATGAAAATGAATAAAATAATTGCTAGCTCCTAACTTCCTCGGAAGAAACTGACTTTTTTGCGTTTAAATTTAAATTTTTTGCGACATTCATCAAATTTAATACACGTTTAGTCGTGACCATCCCATTCTTACGATCATTTTTACTGCAAGCAGCACCCCTAAATCCCGTTACATCTGTTCCTAAATTATATATTATTGTGAGATCTTCGACTCGAAGTGAACCAGCTAACGCTGCTTCCAAACCTAATCTATGAGATTCATTGACAAATATTTTTAATTCATCTACTGTTAAAAAGTCAAATAAACGCTTTCCATTTTTATTTTTTGTATCTAACATTGCAATATCTGCCCTAGCTAGCTTCACAATTGAAGGTATTTTCATGGGATCAATTCCACCATATAGCCTTGCATCAGCAAAACCAGCCCCCACGACAATTATATCTTTATTAAATCTTTTAACAGCTTTTACAACATCTGAAAGTAAAGTAAGACATTCTTGTTCTGTATGAGTTCCATATAAGCCAACTTTTATATAATCTGCTCCAGACATTGCTGCTCCTAACGCTGCCAATGCTGCAGTACCAGGTAAATTGGGCATATCCCCTATAGCCGCACTTATAGGATAATTATTAGCTTTTTCTTTTACTTCTTTAATGAACCATGGTGCCGCAGCCCCTAAAGAACCTTCATCAGGATTTTTTAAATCGACTATATCCGCTCCACCTTCCATACAAGATTGTAATTCTTCGACAGAACGAATACTAATTAATACCTTCATTTTATGAGCACATATTATTCTTTTCGGTATTCATATTAAGAATTATTTATATATATATTAAATTTTTCGAACCGATATTAAGCTTTAGGGCGATATTATTAAAATTGATGATCTCTTTTACATGCTTATCTGCTGTATTTAAAGAAGAGCTCTGAATTATTAAAAAAAAGAAAGAAAAGATTAGTAATTTTCAACAACAATCAGATTACTTTTGTATCCTTTTCCACAATTGACACAATACAAGAGACCATTTTCAGAAAGTTGCTGTAGCATTTTTTCTGAAAATTGAAAACCACATTCACTACAAAATGCGGCATTAGGATTAATTATTTGTAATTCAGAGGAAATAGGTTTTATTTGCTCAGATACTTTGCTATTAACGCTAAGAACCTCCTCTTCATTGTTATCTTTAACAGGTTTCGGTTTTCCCGAAATATCATAGTATAATTCTCTGAATAACTTATAAATTCCTAAAATTATCCCTTTTAGCAGTAAGTATATTCCTTTAATTATATAATAGACTAAATATGCTATACCTTTGAGAATATAATAAACTAAGACTCCCGCAATAATTAAAATTGCAACAGCTCCAAATATGACTAAAATTTGTCCATAAATAGGAATATTAAGAAACCATGAAGCAAATTCTTCCCAGTATACTAATGCTTGGTCAATAATCGAATTCCAATCTACCAATATTATTCACCTTATCATTTGATATTTTAAATTATAATTAAGAAAAGATCAAGGTGATTAAAAAAAAAATTGGAGTCCAGTTTTTAGATTACTGATAATAAGGAGGAATAGAATTACTAATAGCTTTAAAATGAAAAATATAGGATTTTAAATTCTAGGATTGCGAATAATAGAAGGTAATTAGATTCTTTAAAGGGATTAATTAATATGGAATCACTCCGTGATTGTAAGAAATTATCAATTTCTTGCCCGATTTGCCATACTAAGAAGTTGATAGAATTACCAAGTTCAATTGTTGACAAATCGAAGGAATTAACCACTATATCTATTCCTAAGGATAAAGTTTGCAATCATCATTTTCAATTCTTTCTTGATAAGAATTTCATAATTCGAGGCTACCAAAAAGTAGATTATGAACTAAAAGATCAACACTCAAACAATAAAAAATTACGAAATCCCACAAAAATGACTCTAAAGGAGATTTACGATGAATTTTGGGAATATATAAGCGATGACAATATTGAATTTAGAGATTTTATCTGCGATGATATAAAACGGAAGAGAAATTTTAATGATGATGTAGTTGATAAGCCAAATGAAATTGAATTATTACCACATGTTTGTAAAAATTCAGAATAGAGAGTTAAATCGGCAATAAATTTTTAAGAGCGAAATTGTAATAATTTATTTAAATGAGTTTGGGTGGGTTAATAAATAAGGAATTTGGGAGAATCAAATCCGATAAACGCACGCTTATACTCTTATTTTTAATACCCATTATCTTAATCTTTATTTTTGGACTTACCACTGGAGTGGGTCCTACCAAATTTTTCACGGCAGCAATCATTACTCGTGATGATATACCGACCTATGGTGATTTTCCTTCCAATTCATCTGAATATGATGATAATTTCATTTCAATAATGCAAAATAATAGCACAACTTGGACACTTCATAGATACTTCAACAGCACAGATGAGATTGAATATAATTCGGCTTACTCTTCATGTTATCGTCTCTTAAAGGATGAAATTGTAGACATTTTTATAATTTTACCGGAAAATTTTTCAGAATCTGTCATCAAAAAAGTGAATCCTGTCTTATTTTATTATATCGATGGCTCCGATTTAAGTGCAATATCAGCTGTTGAGGTTGCGATTCAAGAACCAATCGCCCTATTTAGAGCAGAAGCAGATTTAATGGCAAATTTTTCGATTATGATTCCTTATCTTGAATTTGATGTCCCATTTTGGGAATCTCAATTATTAAATTATGCTATTCCATTAATTTTGCCTATCATTATCCTTGGTACCACGATGAATCTCACATCTCTTTCAATCGTCTCTGAGGGGCCACTTCCAAGGATGCTTATTACACCAACTACGAAGCGAGAAATAATATTAAGTAAACTTATTGCTTACTCGGTTATTATGTTTTTGCAGTCTACAGAAATTTTTATTATGACTTCGTTTTTTGGTTTATATAGTTTAGGATCATTATTCTATTTCTATTTAGCCTTAGTTATGATAGGATTTTGTGGGATCTGCATAGGATTATTTATCTCTGCTGTGAGTCCAACAGAACAGGGGGCTAATCAAATGTATTTAATAATGTTTATTATAATTGTATTATTCTCTGGTAATTTTTTACCTCCAGAATTAATCTCTCCTGTAATGCAATATATCATTAATGTATTGCCATTAAGCCATGCTATTCCTTTAATAACTGATATTACATTGAAAGGGCTTCCACTAAATTTAACTCATGTTCTATTTTTAAACTTAGATTCATTAGTTTTCATCGCTTTAGCTTACATTATATATAAATTTAAAAAATTAGAGGTGTGAAACGATGAAAAATAAAGAAAATGCTGAAAAAAAAATAGATATCATAAAATTTCGGAGGAGTCTCTTTCGAATTGCACGACAAATGAAAAAGGAATTTCTTTTATTATTAACTGATAAATTCAATATGCTCCTTGCTATAGTTGTTCCACCTTTAGTTATTTTTCTCTTTGGGTTTATGATGAATAGCATTCCCGATCAAATAAATCCGGTTGATTGTGTAGTAATTTCCTATGATTCAAATGTGTATATTAACGAAGGTACTTTAGATGAATCGATTAGAAATGATTTTACTACTCCTTACGTTAATGCGGTTAATAAATCAGAATATCTAAATTTAATTAATTTTTATAATGCTACTGAGGAAATCTATGCTATGGAAACTGCTAGGATGATGTTATTATCAAATGATATTAAAGTTATCATCTCTCTCCCCGTTGGTTTTTCAGAATTTATAACACTTGGCCTACCAGGTTTAATAGATTGTATACCAGATGCTTCTGATATAAAGACTATACAAGACACATTAAATGCAGTTTTTGACTCTGTGAAAATTTTTGTAAATGAAAATAATTTAACCCCCCAATTTGAACTTAAAGGTTATGAAGAATTTACTATCCCCGAAGGCTATAGTTTCAGATTTAATTACAACATTACGCTAACCCTTTCATTCATTGTGTTTGGTGTATCAATGGTTTTAACCATCTTGGTCGTTGTTCAAGAAAAACCAGTTGCTCGATTATTACTTACTCCAGCTAAGCGTTCTGAAATACTTATTTCTAAGTATCTAACTTACACTCTTATCCTTATTATTCAAATAGTCTTGCTAATTATTAGTACTTTGATCTGTCGCCTTTATTTAGCAGGAACTATATTAGATCTTTTCATAGCGTTATTTATTATAGGATTTACCGGTTTATCTATGGGTGTTTTCATAAGCACTCAAAGTAAAACTAAGACTGAAGCCAATCAATTATTTTTTGCTTTCTTTATTGTGATTTTATTACTAAGTGGCATCTTTATTCCAATAGACGCGATGCCGATCTATTTACAAATTATAGCATATATATTGCCATTATCTCATGGAGACCCCATGATCCGGGGTATTATAACTAAAGGCAAATCCGTTTTTGGTTTTGATTTTTTTGCATTGTTGATCTTGAGTATAGTGTTAGTTCTCATATCGTTCATAATTTTTAAACGTAGAAAGTATGAGGTTTGAAGGAAAATTGACTGAACAATTAACAGACATTATGGTAGATGTCAATAATTTAAACGTTGTTTTCGATAAAAATCATATTATTCATGATGTGTCCTTCAAAGTAAAAAAAGGAGAGATCATTGGTTTATTTGGGATATCTGGTGCAGGTAAAACTACAATTATTAGGGTATTAACTTGTCAAATAGAAAAAAAAAATTGGAATGGAAGTGTTGAGGTCACTAAATTATCACCAGATAGTAAACGAAATCATCCTTTCATTCTGAAAAATATTGGGTATGTGCCTCAACTTGAATTATTGAATTTATATTATGAATTAAGTCCTTTAGCAAATATCGAAGTATTTAGTTCCACTTATGGATTAGATACAAAAGATGCTAAGAAAATAGCAGAGGAATTATTTGAGATACTTGATATTCCACAAGACACTTGGGGTAAGCGAGTAAAACATATGAGTGGCGGTGAAAAGAAGCGACTATCAATGGCAATTGGTCTTATTCACAAACCGAGTATTCTATTCTTAGACGAGCCTACTACCGGTGTTGATGCATCAAAACGCTACAGCATACTGAGTTATTTAAAGAAATTAAATCAAAAGTTGAATACAACAATGTTCATCATCACTCATGATTTAGAAGCCGCACTAATTTGTGATAAGACAGCT
>Ga0180433_10006604_pt1 | contig 15120 bp, 17 predicted proteins | sample SS_ome_8_FD_132980 | JGI IMG/M metagenome (GOLD analysis project Ga0180433, IMG submission 132980) | Hypersaline lake sediment archaeal communities from the Salton Sea, California, USA - SS_1_D_1 metaG | ecosystem: Environmental > Aquatic > Non-marine Saline and Alkaline > Hypersaline >... | reverse complement strand
TCAGGGATCTCACGGTTCACCAGGTCCACTGTGTACGTGTCGCCCAGTTCTCGAACCTCACCAATTTCTCTTGACTCTGTGAGCTCACCATCGCGCTCGAACCTACGCTCTAGGGACACCACTACCAAATCTCCCACCTTTACTTCTGCAGTCGGATCCTTTGCAGCGTAGCGGTCCAGCTGGATACGTTCCTGATAGTCCTTCATGGGTCTCCTAAACACCTACCTATTTGGTAGGTTTTTATTTTTGTGGAAGGGTCTGGAATACCTTGGTCTTTGACCTAGGGCCTGACCTACTCCTACTGTTTACAGGGTGGGGTTTGGCTAGTGGCGAGTGCCACAGCGAGAACAGACGTGCATGTCGCCGCCTGGGTGCTGGACAGACCCGGTGCGAAAGTTCGACCGCCGAGATCTGCCGCCGCACGTTGGGCAGCTATTTGGACCCGTAAGGTCGTGGTGTGGACCTTCTTCTGGTTGCGGTACTCGTTGGATTGGGTCTCGGTTATCGTCATTTTGATCCGCCATTACCACCTCCTAGCTTCTTCAGTCTTCCCACTTGCTCCTTAGTCAAAGCAAGTATAGCTTTTGCCTTTCCATACGGCTCTTCCGGCGAAAGCGTAAGCTCGCACAGGAGCATAACCCTGTCACCAGCCACCTTCGACTTATCAATCTTGTCGATGGTGATCTCTTCAAGCTCAGGCAATTTAGTAGGTTCAGTAGCCTCTTCAAGCTGCACTTCTAGCGCAGCAACTTGTCCCTCCAGGCTTTCCAGCTTCCCTTTGCCTTCCTCACGCTCTCTCTGGAGTTCTTTCTGTGCCACTTCAAGTGCTTGTTGGAGCTCCTCAGCTTTACCGCTGAGCTCCTTCATGGATCTGTCGGCAGACTCCAGACGTTCCTTAGCCTGCTGGAAGCCTGCTTTTAGCTCTTGTAGTTCTTTGTCTTGCTCGGCCGTGTGCTCCGCTTTTCCGTTTGATGGCGGCGTCTCGACCCGCACAGGTACGGTAAGTGGTGCGCCTTCGTACACTTGTCGGTCAGCAGGCACTTCAGGCTTCTTCAGTCGTTTCATCTCGCGTGGGCGCATATTCAGTTCTCCTAATCGTCCCATCCATCTCGGAAGTCCAGTAACGTGTGATCGTGCGCGTACTTGGCTATGTTCGCCGCGTCGACCTCATGGTCACTATCAATAACTGTCCACTCTTTATAGGTTGACAGGTCGTATTTCTTGCTGACTTTGCCTTTGCGCTTTCTGGTAGACCGTTCAACTTCAAAGTTGTCAGACGTCCACCTTTTGTGGGAGGATGCTGTGTATATCTCACAGCGTATCCCGTGGTTCCGGCAGATGATCATGGCGTGTCCGATCATTAGGTTCACCACCTCCATGTTCTTGGTGGCTCCTTTACCGGGTCGTTGGTGGAAGCGTTCTAACACACACGCGTCAGGCATTTTCTTGGTTATCAGGTTCTCGAAGCGCTCATCAAACGCTTCCAAGTGTGCTACCGTTTCAGCACCCTCGATCCACCCATGCTCCTCCAGCCCCTCATCGCCGTAGATGGCCCAGCCGAAGTTGAACCTTCCAGGGTCACACCCCATTACTCGATAGTTGCTGGTACCTGTAATAATGTCGCTCATTGGGACTAGTACGTGATGATCTGTGCTGGAGTCAACACAGTAGGAGCGGCGTTCGGGACAAGAGCTTCTCGGTGACCGTCGAGCACGTTATTTAGGTCGCGCAGCGCTGCTACACAGTCATCGACAGTAACAAGCGCTCCTGTACCAGCGGCAAACTGCGTGTCAGCGTTAGCGTGTGGAGGCGCAGCAGCTACGTGCGTATTGAATACGGTTCGTAAGTCTGTGACTAGTGTGATGAGTGTGGCTAGGTCGGTTGGCGCGGCTGCTGTTGACAGGTTTGTCCCAGCAGGTGTGTGGAACACTTCGGATTCTACGTGTACGTTGTAGGAAGCTTGGAATGCAATCCCAAATAGGATCGCAGAGCCTAGGTCTTCTGCGTAGAAATCCAGCTTTGCTGTCTTGTCCGGACCGTTGTGCACACCGTCGAGCTCTTTGATTACCAGTGTTCCCATCTGGACGTAACGGGATAGGTCTTCCTTTGCACCAGTAGGCCAGCTTTTGAGCTCTTGCTGCATCATGAAAGTCAGCTGGTTAGGACGCAGCTTCAGCACATTTGGCCTTCCAGCGCCGCCACCGTCTGATGTTTTTACTGATACGCCGTATTGGCCGATGTTCTGGATCTGCAACATTTTACTTCTTCCTAGAGGGGGACATCCGCGTAGGGTTCATGTGGTTGTACGAGCCTCACTTGAATATCCCAGCTAGTCAGGAACCCTTGTGGGGCCATCTCTTTCTTGCCCACTATTTTCAGGCGAGTGTTTCCGGATTCAGAAATCATGAAGTCGTCAGTGGTTACTGACTTGATAGTGTTGTCCAGCCAGAAGTTTTGGATGTCCCAGTTGTCGAAAATGCCCAACTCTTCCATCATTGAGCTCTTTTCTGATCGTGGGATATTCACGGTAATTAGCTGGTCTTTTAGCGTCCCCCACCTTAGGTAGATGCTGTCTAGGTATGGGGATTCGTTTTCTGGGGAGGATCGGTCAAACTCGACCCGGATATCCACGTAGGGGTTTCCCAGCCTAGCCTGCAGGTTGTCATAGTTCAGTACTACGTACTCTTGGTCTGCTGGGCTTTTCATCCATGCAGATAGAGAATTGCCTGCTTGCACAAAGAATGACGCAATGAGGCGGTCCACTCGTCCCGTATTTGACCCGATTTGTACTCGAGTTTCGATTGCGCCATGCCGCGCCCCATCTATCAACGTGAACCTTTTAGGTGCCGTATCTTTTGAGTAGTCGGGTACTACGTTTGTGGTTGTGATGTTTGGGTGTGTGACGTCCACCACTTCAGTGTGCGCGCCGTATTTTTGATAGCCGCCTACGAATCCTGTACCGAAGCACGCTGTGCAAGCGTCGGATGGGCTAACGTGAATGTCGAAGCAGCTACACCTACGACCACCGCGTAGCGCTTGGAAGTAGTAGAAGTAGGTGGGGATGGTTTCCACCGCGATTTGATTTCTTAGCGCAATTCGTGGGAGCAGTTGGTCTCGGGCGATGTGGTGTACATGCCCTCGTTTTACCTCTGCGCCATCGGCGATGTGAAACCCTTCTGAAGGTTTGTCGCTGTTTGTTGGCAAAATAACTCCAGTAGACACAGAGATTCTATAGAGACATCAATCCTTTGTTGTGTGTCTCCCACCTAAACGGTAACTTCGTTTTTGCTGTTTCTTGTTACTCTCTATGTAGATGCCAAATTCTAGTTAGGGGCACAACATGCAGGTTGCTCGATCAACAACTGCCGAATTTGAGGCCGAATTCACCGACTCCGATGGAGTTCCGCTTGTAGCGGATAACCCAGCGATTCAACCTACTGTGGTCATAAAAGACCCGGCTGGGATGGCTGTAGCAAATGGTGTGGGTCGTGCTGTAGGCAGCGGCAAATATACGTTCAACTGGTTCGTACCTGAAACGGCGGAGGTTAATCTTCCTGATACCGAGTGGGTCATTGAATGGTTTTTCGTAACCATCAATCGGACTAACAAGCAGGTTTCACAGAACTTTTCTGTCATTGACCAGGTCGACCCAGACGCTGAGCAGCGCAAGTGGACCTACTTGACTAGGATTGGTACGTCTGAGCGGCTACTCATTCGCCAAACGAAGAAGCCGTTTTCAGTAGGTATCGATATTCTGGATAACAGCGATAAACTTATCTTCACCACATGTGGTACCAGTAAAGACTTGGCAGATGCCACCGTCGCCACACCGGTTGCCCAGCGCAAGATTGCTGAGACGAAGGATGAGGGTGGACGTTACGTCTACTTTTTCGATACTGAGCCCCTGGGGCTTGGAGAGTACTTGGTGTTCTGGAAGGTACGCGAAACAGAGATTTCTGTTGAAGAGCACATTCAACAGATGCTTCGTGTTCCTGAGATGCAGTTCTGGCGGCTGTTACAGCCCATGCGCATTTTGATCGATAAACTGCAGAAGCGTGTGGGGTGGATTCAGTCGTATCACGATAGCGATATCTACGAGTATCTACTACGTGGGGTCGACTCAGCGAACATGGTCCAACCTACTACAAACTGGACCCTGGGCAGCATTCCTATTCGTCATTCTCGTGGTGCCATCGAGGCCGTTCTTCTGTTTGCGGTCGTTCACGCATTAGGCATCGCACAGCAGACGTTGGAAATTGAGCTCAACTTCGACCACAGCGGTCAAACAGTTGGGCTGAACTACAATCACGATTACAGTGGGGTCCTTAGCAACATCAACGATTTACTTGGTCGGTTTGCAGAGAGTAAGCAGCACCTCTACCGCATTGCCCATGGTCCAGGCTTTGTTGGGGTGCGTCCCAAGAACTGGAGATTCACACAGCGTGTCTGGCGTGTTGACGGCTGGGGATTCGGCTCACCTTATGATGTGAGCTCGCTCCTGACGTCTGTAGGACTTGGTTAAGCGCCAGCAAACAAGAGGGAAGAGGAGAGCATAATGGCTCACATCAGTTTGCAGGAAATGGTTAAGAAGAACATTCCGATTTTCGTGATCAACCGTAGTGCGCGTGTACTTGGTAAGCCGCACCTTCTCATGCTCGAGTTCCGCAATCCCGGTGGGGGACGTAGTTCTACTGTGAAGTTGCCTCCGATGCCTTATCCGGTGAACCTTACACAGCGCGTAGCTCCTCCGGAGGCCATTCCTGCCAGCCAGGATTTTGTGGATTTGTTGAATCGTGGGGTGCTCGAGCTTGTGTCTCCTGACAAGGCTAACACGATTCTCAAAGATCCTGACGTACAAGAAGCTGTTCGGCACTCGTTCTCGAAGCTTGAGCGTCGCCGCAGCCGTCCTGGCAAGAAGCAGCAAGATTTCAAGGTACGCAGCGGTGGTAGCCGCATGACAGACGCTGTCAGCTACATGGATGACGCGGAGATGACTGCTGGTGATTTTCTGCGGGATCTGCATGGTGAGTCTGAGGCAGCGCTGGGTCTCGAGGAAGTGACAGCGCAGGAGGCTCTTCGTGTTGCCGATACAGGGAATGTCACGCCAAAGATCAAGCAGCTTGTGAGCGACTTGGTAGAGAATCCAGACCTAAAGAAAGACTACTTGATGGATCTCAAGGCGATGGACAAGGATGGCCTCACGGATGAGGACCTTCAGTACATGATGGATCACCTACGCCAGTTCGACCAGATAACTAATTATCTTCGGTCGGTGATGGCTGAGCGTGCCGGAAAGTCCTCAAAGAGTTCTGGCGGTAAGCAAAAGAAGTAGTTGACGGACCTGGGTGTACGGCCCAGAAAGGTTTGCGCGGATGGCTAAAGTACGCAGTCTTCTCAACACCACCAAGCTGATCAACGCGGCGGATGCTGAGGATAGAGAAGCGACTAAAATTGATCGTGTTGCGCGCCATCCGCGCAAACCCATTATTCTTTCCACCACACATTGGTTAGCTCGTGGAAAGTATATTCCGCTTTGGATCAACCCACTTCAGACCCAGTGGAACTTGAAGCGCAGGGAGACTGTCACCAAGACTGCTGCTGGTGCAGTTAGGAATACCTGGCGCAACCGTTTCCGGAATACATACTACGACGAGTTTGAAGTATCTTTTACTTTCCAAGCTGGAAACATTATGCCAAGTGCTGGCATACCTTCTTCTTACTACTCCAACCTTGATGATCTTACTGCAGCGATTCAGATCGCACGACCGCCTGTTGGTTTGATGGATTTCTACTCTTTCATGAGTATGCTTGACCAGCCTATGTTGCTTGGTCAGAGTGAGAATCGGCATATCATCATTTATCGTAGTCGCCTTTTCCCACGTTTGCGTATGAGTGGTTATTGGCTTGGCACAACACCTGTCTCGTTCACCGACGATGGCAATAAGGGCAACACCGCAACTTGGTCCGCCACATTCCAGTGCTACAACACTAGTCCGCCTTTGTGGTCTTGGCGCGGCGAGCAGCTTAGTAGCGCCTACAGTGAGTTCTACTCACAGAACGCACAAGAATTCGTAGATGATGAGATCTTACGCCGTTTGCGCTTACGGAAGATGCGTGAGGCTGAGAGTCAGAACACAGATAACTTGCAGGATCAAGTTGTACCACCTAGCCCAACAAATCCCAGTCAAGCGCCGCCGAAGTCGTCTTCCAAAGTAATTATGGGAAAACGCGCGAACACGGGGGTAAAGAAGATTGGGTTGGTAACAGGAGATGTTCAGCCTGGTGTGGGTCCCAACGCGCAGCCTGCAACTGGTGGTAGTACAACGGTTGGGAAACGCACCGTAAGTCCATCAAACACCCCTGCCCAGTGGCCGTTCACAGGTTCCTTATCCGGCATCACTTCACCATAGCTGCCAGCTTCTCCAGATGCAAAAATGGCATATTGCCAGGGTCTTTACCCTTGGGGGCGCGGAAGTGCACCACGTCGAAGTACTCCCGAAGGTCCATTGCCACGTCTAGTCTGGCGTTGTCTCCACCACTGTCCTCATCCATTGCAACAACCACCCTCCGCACCCCGATATTGAGCAGATGCACCTTATTTTCGGGGATGTAGTTTTTTGTTCCTAAGATGGATACCGCGGGTATATTGTAGTTGAGTAGTCTGAGTGCGTCGTAGGGGCCCTCTACCATAACTACCGTATTTCGACGCATTTGCGCTGTTACGTCCAGTGGGTAAAGTAGGTCCCTACTCGACATGTTTGGCGCGTTCTTGTAGGGGGTCTCTCCACGCTCATCTTCGCTGGGGTCGTCGAGCCTTCTTGCTGTCCACCCCTCCAACTTGCCGTACATCTTCACAGGTAACATTATCCGAAAACAGCGGAACTGTGGGTCGAACCATTTGGTAGCTCCCACTGCTTTCAGTGTGTACTCTTCTACCGCCCTCCAGTTTCCTTCCCATGGATGCGTTCCCCACGGAATTGCCATCTCGAATTTTTCTTGGCGTCTACGCTTTTTTATTCTGGATGCCATCACCTGTAGGCGAGATGGCAAATCTTGGTCACCGAGCGGCTCAATGTCTATGTAGGCTCGGAGGGAATTCCAGTTTCCTCCATGTACACCGCAACCATGGCAGTAGAACGCACCTGTTTGCTTGTGGATATACAAGCTGGCGGATTTCTTGTCATGCCCTTGAAAGCAGTATGCCTGCAGGTCTTCACTGCGGTTGTTCTCACCAAAAACGCGCACCCCAGCCCTACGTAACTGGTCCACGAAAAACAGTGTTCTGTTGCCCTTTTCAGTCATCCTGTAAACCCACCCTTGATTTACAGCCCGGAGAGCTCCATGATTTTTGATATCCCCAACGGTGAAACCCTTCCTGCAGATTTAAAGCGTGCTTTCAACAACATCCGTCAAGGGAGGCGCCCGATAGATGACCGGCGTGAGAAGCAAGAGCTCCGTGCCTCATCCTTTCCTATCTGTCCAAGAGCCTACCACATCTTTCGGCGAACACCCCCTGGAAAGCGCCCCCGTTATGAGGAATCCTTCGTAAGTGAGGCTGCTACTTCCATGGGCACCGCTATCCACCTGGTGCTTCAGAAGTGGTTTGCTATCCAAGGCAGCCTTTACGGCAACTGGGTCTGTGTCCATTGTAAGAAGATTCGACGGCATGCCCTCGGTGTTCAGAAATGCCAAATCTGCAAACGGGAGATGATCTACCACGAGTATGAAGTAGCGCCCTCTCCCCAAACCCCATTTAGCGGGCACATCGATGGCATTATCAAGACTGTAGACGGTTGGTACCTCATCGACTTCAAAGGAGCTAGCGCTCCCCTCATCCGTGACTTGAAGCAGAAGAACAAGCCAAAGGAATCTCATTACTTACAGGTAAACGCCTACGCAAACGCTGTGAATTTGAACCCCAAGGCCTACGGCTCTGTCGGTAAGATCTCGAAGGTAATTATCATATATGTAGACCGCGGGCAGGCGCACCGCCTCTGGCTACCCATCAAAGTGAAAGTCAGCCAGCGCATCTACCGCGAAACTATCGGGCGTATCCAACTGGCAAAGAACAGTCTCAAGGACATGACAATTCCTCGAGGCCTGTGCGTTCAGCCTAGCGACGACTACGCTCGGTACTGTCCCTGGAAACAAATCTGCTTCTCCCCTGCTATTGAAGGGCTACTAAGCAGTAAGGTCGAACCCATTGGCGAAAGGAGGCAGCACCGCTCGGAACAAGAGCTTATGATGCTTGCATCCTATCTGCAAGACAACTGATCTATCGAGGACGCCTATGCCAGTACCGACTAATGGGGAACAACCAGACAGGTTTGCCCAAGAGCCTCCTGTCCATGAGACACTGCTTGCAACCGAGTACCTGAACCGCGCCAAGAACCGCCTAGACCAACTAGACGTTCCAGAAGTCATGACGATGTTTGTTCTGAATATCGTCAAGCATCCAGAAAAAGTTCGCCTTCATCTTACGCAGTCACTACGTACGCTGGTCATTGAGTTTGACCTCCATCCGTCTGACCGTGGTAAGGTGATTGGAAGAAAGGGTCACACCATCATGGCACTCCGGTCGCTAATGCGCGCCGTAGCCGGTGCCAGCACGATGGAGTACAAGATCGCTGTGGTGGAGGATGAGCCCAGAAAAGGGGGCTCTGAATACCGAGGGCGGGGCGGACGCTAGGTCAAATCCACAAATTTCCTTGATCCCTTAGGCTTAGAAAACGTATCCTTTTTCAACCTACTGTTTTTCCTAGGTTTTATCTTCCTTGCTGCCGCTTCCTTCTTAGCCTCTTCCGCAACACCCTGCTCCTCAGCCATCTTGGCTGCCGCCAGGTCTTCCGTTTCCTTTACAGCTGCATTTGCTATGAGCACCAGGTGCTTGCACAGGTGCGGAATCATAGCAGGATTTCTCACTCGTGGGAGCTGCCCGTTTGAGTTCCTGACCACAGACGTGTTTCTGCGTGCCAAGGCCACTTCGAGCGTAAATTGGAAGTAGGGGCAGCTGCACCAGACCCAGCATTCACTGTCGGGTTCAGGGGGACCGAAAAATCGTAGGTAGCTGTTGCGTCTGCCGTCTGTGCATACAACCCAGGCTCGGAACTCGTTGTAATAAGTACGATTTCTTACGTATACTCGTTTGAAGTTGTCACGGCTTCCTGGTGCATATTCCTTCCGAGCGATACGGCATTGCGTTCCTGCTCGAGATTTGATATCACTAGGGGTAGCCCTCACCAACTGTTTGAGTGTTAGACGTTGTAGCGGTTTGGCGACTTTTCGACGTGGAGCCACAGGTTTCTCCTACTTTTTCTGGATCCAAAGGCGTACCGGTGCATCTCGGCACTGTAAACCGCCTATCATAGGGTAACTACTCAGTACGAGCAGATCTGTGACAGAAACTTGGGAGACATTTAATCGGCTAGCAAAAGAGGTCAAGGGTTATCCTGTAATTGAAAAGGATGCCCTGAGCGTACTCTTTGTTGAGCTCGAGCGCCTCATTTTTGATGGTGTTCATCATCTTCTTCAGACCACCACTTTCGTTGAGGACAACCTCTGCTACCTCTTAGCTGAGATAGCTGCGGGGGTCATCAAGAGTAGGAAAGTTTACAAGGGGAAGCGTGTACGCAAGCGTGTGAGCATCGGTGAGGAAGACGACGCTGTTGAGATGGGAGCAGAGAACCGCCGCATCTTAGGTAACGGCCTCGACCTCTTCAAGCTGTCGAGAATGGAACGGGTCACTGCGATTCCGTATGTAAAACGAGTCATCAGAAAACTTCAGGTTGCTAACAATTTCTACGAGAGTATGCTGATCGCCTTTTCAAAAGAGGCCAAAGACTACATTCAGTGCTCCGATGACCTTGCCTTCCTCACCTTAGAATTACAAGATGGGCGCCAGTCTGGGTTTTCAAATACCAGATCTGAGGCTGTCATTATGCAGGAGATGGCGGACAGGATGGAGGACATCCGGATAATCGAAATAAACGTTGGTTGTGTCGCCCCGAACTTTTTGTACGGTACTGTTCGGGACGTCGGCTTACTGCTGCGTAAGATTAGACGGATACAAGAACGAATTCTGAAAGCTTACTCCAGGCTCATTCTGGTTCCTGTTCGTGGGAAAGCGCAGAGCGAGATGGAGGCTTTTGATTTATTCCAATCTGGTAGTCTAGGCCTCGCCCGTGCTATATCTTTGTACAATGTGCATGGTGGCACTTCCTTTCCTACCTTCGCAAGTCAATGGATCAAGCAACGAATATTTGGGAGTACCAAGTCTAGTAGTCCGCTCATTCGCCTTCCCGGTTCTGTTTTTGAGATGGCGCAGAAAATTAAACGTGCCGAACGCCATTTTGAATCAGACCCACATATGCGCCACAAATACACCCTGCAAGATATCGCTGACTACATGGAGACGTCTGTCAAGTCGGTTGAGCAGGTATTAAAAAAGATACAGAGCACCAGAATCGTCCCTCTAGAATCGCTGGTTCATCAAACTGACGAGGGTTACGCGGACGAAACTCAGGCAGACAAGGCGCTGCTCGATGAGTCTTTTGAAGAAGACAACGCAGCGCAAGAGATACGTGCGTTGATAGAGAGAATACTGGCCCACGTTGATGTACACCAGCGAAACTTGGTTTGTTTGCGTTACGGTGTCATCGACAGTGTTTCTAACGATAATATTTCAAAGCAGCAAGTTTTGAAAGAAATATTACGACAAACCGCCTACAAAGCTATCGTACAAGCCGCAATTAGCAGATCTGCTGAAGATATGAGTGGCTTGACACATTCAGAGGCCCTACCAGACGGGGCAGCATAGACGCGTTTCGGGCGCCCTGTAAACAGGGATAGTACACAAAAACTGCTTGTAGAGCACCCGAAAGGAGAAACACGGTATGGGAAACAAGCCTTCTTATTTGGGACGTGGCCGGAAAAGCTGGACCGACGCACCTCGTCCCAACAGTTATGGTAGCAAGTGGTACGAGGAGTTTGATCTTCTGGAGCCTCCCAAGAATCCAAACAAGCCGAAGGAGATTCGTCCGGTTGGTGGTACGTACACCATTGCTATGCACTACGTGAAGTTCAAAAAGAAAGACGGTGGCATGACTGGGTTTTACTTGGTGTGCCCCGATTTTGACTCTGAGGTTGGTGACTTCAAGCCAGATGAGCAGCGTACGTGTCCCATTTGCCGAGATTTCACAGATTCAGACCTACCGGACGACCTCCGTTCTTACGCTTCCTTACGTTACTACACTGACGCTTTCGATTTGGAGCGTGTTCGCAAGGGTGTACAGGACGGCTGCTATGGCGTAGTCATCACCAACAAGTATGGTGCCGGTGACATCATCAAAATTGCGGAAACTATGAATGGTGTTCCGGTTGATGATGAGGCGAATGGTGTTTCTCTCCACTGGTTCAACAATCCGAAAGCCAAGGATGCCAAGGACCGGGTTTCCTTCTCCAAGGGTGAGAAGGTTCCTGTTATGTGGAGCGACAACAAGAAGATGTTCGGCATCAAGTACCGCGGCAAGGTGTTCACTGGCACGCCTACAGATTTTGCTGAGATCATCGAAGTCAAGTCGGCCAAGGAGCTCGAGAAGGATCTCGGTCGTATTGGCCTCTACAAGAAGTTGACTGAGTGGCGCCGATCTCAGGGGCAGAGTGCTCCTATGGAATCTGCACCGTCCACCGCGAGCTCTTCTCCAGAGCCTGAATCTTTTGGTGGTGACCGTGACTTCTCGTCAGGTGGTTCTGACGACGGTTTCGGTGGCGGCGACAGTTTCGGCTCCGAGGATAGTTCTAGCGGTCCGGATGCTGATTGGGGTGCCACTCCGTCGGTCGAGGAGCCACCTGCTGGTGCAACCTCCACCGATGACGATTGGGATAGCTCCAGTTCATCTGATGCGTCCAGCTCGTCAGACGACAACGACGGCTTCGGTGCCGTTTCTGGTGGTGGCGGTGATGACTGGGACAGCCCGTCTTCTGCACCTGCTGACTCCGGCAACGCAAAGCCAGAACCTGACTTCGGAGATGACTGGTAGCAGTGGCAGAGTCTGCACAAAATACCCGCTCTGTACTACGTATGGACGACCTTAGGTTGCAGGCGTGTATGGGGAAGGTGATTCCCGTCTCGTTGGACGCTGTACTAGCTCTACGAGACGTGGAGTCAACCTTTTCCCTGCTTATTGTTGGAAATGACCGCGCCAGTATCACGCTTGAGTCAACCATCAGCAGCTTCTTGCAGCACTATACTCCTTCACGTCTTCTAGTACGTATTTCGGTAGAAGACGACCGCAAAATACCCGCCCTCCTTTCTGCTGCTATTGTTCCTCAGCTACGTGTTTACGTAAATGGGAAAGAGCACAAGAGGCACCGGGGAACTATTCAGTACGAGGCGTTATTTTCGTTCCTAGGTGTACAGAGGTAAGGTGATCTGATGGCGGCGAAAAAAGTGGTAACGTTGGCAGCGGTTGAAGCCGCCTCCTCCGCATTTTCTGATATCGATAATCTTGATTGCGTAAATTTGATGAAAGGGCGCCGGGTGGAGGATGTAGTGTCCACCGGTAGCTTAGTCCTAGATTTGATTCTAGGTGGCGGTTATGCTCGAGGCCGTATCGCTTCCATCTTCGGACCTGAAGCTGCAGGTAAAAGTACCCTTTTGCAGCAACTAGTGGTCAGCGCGCAGATGCTTGGTATCCCGGTCGTGTACTACGACCCAGAGGCAGGCGCCGATCCAATCTATATGCGCACTCAGGGTATCGACCTGAACTATTCCATCAGCTTCAGAAAAGAAAAGAAGAAAATCACCAAGCCCGGGTTCTTCTACTCTCAGCCCTCTACTGGGGAGCAGGTCTACCGTCATATATTTGGTACGCTCGATAAGATGCCTGATGTGGACTCCGGTCCGCCTACCATTATTTTCCTAATTGATAGTTTCGCGGCTATGCAGAGTGAGGAGTACGACCCGAAGACTGGTGACTCCGGGCGGCTCGGTTCCAACGCCCGCATGCACTCCCATTATCTGGGTGTTCTCAGTCCTAAGCTTCGTAAGAAGGGTGGACTGATTGTTGGTTCCAACCAAATGCGTATGTCCATTGGTGCGTACGGAAACCCAGAAAAAGAAGCTGGAGGGAACGCTCTTAAATACTATCCTGACTATAAGATGAAGACCCGCAAACAGTGGGTCAAGGGTTCGAAGGAGGGTGGGGTACTTATCGACCAACTCAAGATTCGGATGCTGCCGCTTCTTTGGTCCACGGTCAAGAACAAGAGCTTCCCGCCCTTCCGTTCAACTGAAATGCGCTTGATCCTTGGTCGTGGGCTTGACTACGCCTTTGACGCGCATTACTTCTTCCAGCAGATCGGGCTTCTCGAGATGGGTGGTAATGGCCGACGGCGCCTATTGCTGAAGGGTCTTCAGGATAAGACATACGATTGGCGCAGCTTTAGAGAACTTACCCATAACCCCCAATTTCGTGAGCGTTGCTTTAAGGGTCTTCTCAAAAACAACGAGACCTACAAGCGTTACTTTGAAACCAGTGAAGAGCAGACGTACTTCTACGACGCCGAGTATGACTTCTCCGAAACTGAGATTGAAGAGCTCCAGGCGAGCGTTGTTGACGAAGCTGACGAGTACGCAGACGATCAGAAAACTAGCCGTAAGAAGGGTAAGAAGCCTGCTGGTAAAAGCAAGAAAAAAGACAGCGCAGACCTAGACCTTGACGCCAAAGCTCGTGATGAAGCTAAGTCGGCTGAGCTAGCAGCTGATGACGCACCATTTTCTGTGGACTCGGATTTCTAGTGCAGTCAACCAGTATCACAGACGTCCTGCAGACTGTTTTCTTCTTGGCGAAGAAGCGTGAAGAGGACTACGCAACTATTGTTGTGAGCCCGTCCAAGGAGCTTTTGCACGATGACGTTCCAGGCGTTCGTAGCTTCGAACCTGGAATGTTTGGTATACGCTGGACCGAGGCTGACATCAAAGAGGCTATGCGTCTCTATCGCGACCTGGGTTACAAGGTAGCTGCATACCCAGAAAGTTTCATCAAGCAATGGGCGGATGCTTTCGCGTTGGTAAAATCTTCGGACGACGCATCACGCATCGACCCGTACGAACTATCAGAGATATCTGGTATCCTTCCAGAGTGTCATACTTACGTGGAGGTTTTTGGCGGCGGTGCGCCTATGTTATACGCTCGAGCTCCTGCTGCCGTAGAGGTAGTCAACGATGTAGGAAACTACGTGATTGATTTCCTACGCGTACTGCGCGACCCTGTACTTTTCGTGAAGTTCTACCTGCTGAGCAAGTTATTTTCAGCTGATGATGCACTAGATACTGACCACCTACGAGAGTTTGTACGCGCCAGTGCTACTGGAGATAAGGTGCTAAGTGCTTATGCTTGGTACTGCTATGTGCGCCAGGTTTATTTGTATGCTGTAAAGAACAGTATACCCAACGAGACACACGCTCTAATTAGAGACAGTATAGCTGCTAATCCTTTGGATGGCGCTCTTCCTGCCATATTGGATACGCTGTACGCAGTCGATGGGTTGTTGGTTGATATCCACGGGCGCCTTTTCCGTGTGCAGTATGAAAAGAACAGCTGGAATAAAGTGTTGGATATTTATGATACCGAGAACACGTTGTTTTGGGTAGACCCTATCGACTACGGTCCTGAGAAGATTGATGAGGACGAGCTCCTCTTACTCGTCGAGTCACTCGAGGAGTTGTCTGGGATGGTGGCGTTTTACTACCACCATGCAGACTGCCACGCAGGTATTGTAAATGTATTGGAAAGGCTCGATAACTACCATCTGGGATGGAAGTCTACTGAGTTTGACTCTTGCACGGTGTTCACAAGGAACATCTAATCACAAGGAGACATGAAAGATGGCAAAGAAAGAACTGACTACGGCACAAGTCAAGAAGATGCAGAAGGCTCACGTGCAGTATCGCGATGAGGTTGGAGCGAAGATCGTAACAGCTTCTAAGGTTAAGGAGTACTTTAAAGCGGTCGGGCGCCGTTCCGACTCTCGTACTGCTGATGCTGTAGCTGACGCAGTCTACAAGATGCTTTGGAAGGCTGTGACGCGCTGCGATGACAACAACCGCGGTACAGTGCG
>Ga0180433_10006603_pt1 | contig 15120 bp, 17 predicted proteins | sample SS_ome_8_FD_132980 | JGI IMG/M metagenome (GOLD analysis project Ga0180433, IMG submission 132980) | Hypersaline lake sediment archaeal communities from the Salton Sea, California, USA - SS_1_D_1 metaG | ecosystem: Environmental > Aquatic > Non-marine Saline and Alkaline > Hypersaline >... | reverse complement strand
CTACGACGGACGCGGCGCGTGGAGAGCGTCCACCTGGTGCGACAACAAGCGTGACGCAAAGCGCATCGCCGCGAGGTGGCGTGCAGCGCGACGCCGCGAGAGGAACAACAGGAACAAGCGAGAACTGTGCGAGCGGGTCGGCCGCTCGATGTCCACGCAGGGCGGCGCGCTGTCCAACATGCGGCGGGATGGGCTCATCGACTACGACCGCAAGGGCGAGCACTCGAAACGCTGGGCGTGGCTGACGGAGAAGGGCCGGCAGGCCGTCCGGCCGCTAATCTCGGAGATTCGTCAAGAGCTATCGGGCGCGGTCGATCCACATCGGGTCATCATCGACCTCGGTTACGCAGCCGACCGCAAGAACGCCGGCTTGATTATCAAGCGACTGGCCGAGCAGGCCGCATGACCTTCGCCTGGCACGGCGATGGCGGTTTCCGCGTGGCCTTCGTGGGCCGGCTCAACCTAACGGTGTGGCTGTCCCGCGAGCGCTGGCGGTGGACCGTGCGCGATGGTTGGGGCGTGGTTAAGGCGGACGTCTGCGATACAGTGGAGGAAGCGGCCGCGGCTTGCGAGGCGGCGGCGCGGGAGGTGGTGAAACCATGACCAAACGGTCGGAGAAACCAGCGCGCGCGCGCGGTAGAGTCCCGCAGACGGAAATTGACGCCGCCTGCTCGCTACTCCGCGAAGGCGTGCCGATTCGCCTCGTGGCGCAGCGCGTCGGCATCTCGGCGGACACGATCCACCGATGGCTTCGGCCCGAGACGGACAACGAAACCGGCCGCGCGATTCGCGAGGCGCGAGCAGACGGCATTATCGAGCTACACCGTCAGGCGCGCGAGCGTGACGGCGGCGGCGCTCGGTGGTTGCTGACCCGCTCAGGTGTCGGCGGGCCGGACGGGTACGGCGACCGCGCCGAGGTGGTGACGGTCGACGCAGGCCAGGACCACGGCGCGTTCTGGCGGGATATCGCGGCGCAGGCCGTGCAGCAGACGGGGGATGATGATGGGGACGAAGACTGACGCGAGCATCGTGGACGCGTGGCAAACAGTCTGCGCAGACCTTGACAGCTACGGGTGGGAGTGCGGCGCCAAGCGAGAACGCCTTTGGGCCGCGCCGGGTTTCGAGTCCATGCTCGAGGACGCGCGCACCTACTTCGACAGCATCGAGGAATTGGCCGCATTCGCGGCTGGGCTTGAGATGGGCACCGAATGGGGACCGGGCGGATGGGGACCGGATGCGCGACCAACCAAGGTCGTGACGTCAATGGCCGTCGCACCGGAGGGCGTGCGGTTCTCGGACAAGGACGGCGACATTTGGGTGCGCGAGGGTGATGTCGCGGTGCTGCACGGCAGTTCCGCCTGGGCGTTCGAGGACTGCGCCCAATACGGCCCGTTCACCATCCTCGACGAGTGAACCTGAACCCCCTACAGCGCGACATCATGCGCGCGGTCCTCGCCGGACACCAGCTCATCGCCATCCAGGCGGGTTGGGCGTCGGGCAAGACCACGGGACTCGCTCTCGCGCTCGGCGCCGTCAACGAGATGCGCGGCGGGCTGCGGCAGTGGTGGGTGATGGACACCTACCCGCGCGCCAAGTCCGTCAGCATCCCGGCGTGCCGCGACTGGCTCAAGCCGCAGGGTTGGGCGCAGTCTGAGCAAGGGCTTTCGTGGTCGGCGCCGAACGGCGGCGAACTCCACCTCAAAAACTACTACTCAAGCGGCGGCGAGGACGGCGAACGGCTCGAGGGCGCGAACATCACGGCCGCTGTGGTGGACGAGTGCCAGTCTCTACCGCCGTCCGTCCTGCGCCGGCTGACGGGCCGCGTCGGTCGCCAGGGCGGTCACCCGCCGCTGCTCATCCTCGCGGGCCTGCCGACGCATGGCGCGTGGTGGGTGCGAGCGGCGAAGGACCATCCGCGGGGCTGCGTCATCAAAGCGACATCGTGGGCCAACCGCGAGAACCTGCCGCCTGAGTGGTACGAGAACGCGCGGCAGACGCTGAGCGCAGCGCAGTACGAGGCGATGATTGAGAACCGGCCCATGCCGCCCGAGGGTCAGGTTTTCTCGATGTTCGTGCCGGACGAGTGGCCGAGCGGGAACCTGCTCACCGACTGGTCACCCGCGGGCCGCGACTGCTACGTCGCTGCGGACTTTGGGGTCCGTCGTCCGGCCGCGGCGCTAATCGCTGCGTGTCCCGACCGCGAGTTGGACGTCATCGTGGACGACATCCAGCCCGATGAGGTGTCGGTCTTTGAGTACGCGGACCAGGTGGCGGCGCGGGTAAAGCACCACGGCCTGAACGTTGCGCGCGTCGTCGGCGACCCGGCGGGCAATCAGCGTTCGGCAGCCAATCCGCAGCTTGCGACACAGGCGCAGCTCTTCGTTCGCCGCCTCGGCGAGCAGTTGGGCGTTCGCCTGCCGCCGATGATGCACACGACCGAGCCGGACCGGCGTTCCATAACGTCGGGCGTTACGACGCTCGGCCAACTATTCGCAACGGCGGACGGGTCGCGGCGGTTGTGCGTCTGGCGGCCAACGTGGGAACGCCGGGCGCCCGCGTCGGCGCGGACGGTCGCGTCCTGCGTCCAGGGCTACAGCTACCCGGAGCGCGGCGGCGACGAGCCGAAGAAGGACGGCACGCACGACCACCTCATGGACGCGCTGCGCTATTGGGCCGTCAACATGCGCTGGGTGCGCCGGGTCGAGCGACGGCCGGGCGATTCTGCGGTATCGTGGGCACGCGACCTCGAGGGAGTCGGGGACGTTGGGACGTTTGAGCGATAGGGGACAAGATGCAAATCATCAACGGGGACTGCCTCGAAGAGTTGGCGCGACTGCCGGACGCGAGCGTGCATGCGGTCGTGACGGACCCGCCCTATGGGCTGGGCAACACGTCGCCTGAGAACGTCGCGGCCTGCCTGCGGGCGTGGCTCGACGGCGAGCGGCACGACGCGAGCGGCGGCGGATTCATGGGCCGGGAGTGGGACGCGTGGGTGCCCGGTCCCGAGGTGTGGCGCGAATGCCTGCGCGTGCTCAGGCCGGGCGGGCATGTTCTGGCGTTCGCCGGGACCCGCACGGTTGACCTGATGTCGATGGCGCTACGGCTCGCCGGGTTTGAGGTGCGCGACATGCTCGCGTGGCACTATGGGTCGGGGTTTCCGAAGTCGCTGGACGTGTCGAAGGCTATCGACGCGGCAGCGGGACGACCGGATGCGCGTGTGCCGTCGAGGGCTTCGAGTTCGTCGGCATCGAGCGCGAGCCTGAATACGCCGACATCGCCCGGCAGCGGGTCGCGTGGTGGTCGGAGCACGGAGAGCGGGCGGTCGAGGCGCAGGCGGCGCGGGATGCGGCGGACGCCGAGGATGCAGCGACGGGACAAACCCGCCTGTTCGACTGGTAATATCCATTAGACAACCCCGCCGCCGTCGGGATACCCTCCCGATATGGCGGATACGCTCGGCACAGGCATCGTAAGCGACCAGGCGGCGGCCGAGATGGCCGAACCGCCGCGCGCGCCCCTGTACGAGCGCGAAGGCTACGCCGGCGACGGCCCACAATGGGGCGTCATCTACGACGAGGCCAACCACGAGCTTCGCGGCGCCGACTGGGCCAACCTCGCCGACAAGATGCGCCGCCGCTGCCCGACGGTTTCGTTGGCGTCGCTGTACCTCCAAAACTTCTTGTTCAGCGCAACGTGGGGCGTTGAGGGCGACGGCGAGCCGGCCGACTATCTGCGCAGCGCCTTCGGCCTCGACGGCCACACGCCGCAGATGGGACGCACGTTCGAGGCGTTCCTTCGAGACGCATACACCGCCATTGAGCTGGGCTTCGCGTACTTCGAGGAGGTCTACCGCTCCGACGGTTCGCGCGTCTGGCTCGAGGACTTCGCATGGCGGGACCAGCGGGCGCATTACCGCTGGGTGACGGACACCCGCGGTCGTCTCGCCGGGGTCGAGCAGTGGGCGGTTGACGCTCGCGGCATGGCGCATCAAGTCACGATTCCGCTGCACAAGCTCACGCTGTTTACCTGGCGCGGCATCGGCCACAACTACGAGGGCATCGGCGGCTTTCGCCCGCTCCAGTCGTTCTATCAGGACCAGACCTATCTGCTGAACTGCATGCGGATTGCTGTGCAGCGCGGCGCGGTCGCGGCCCCGGTGGTTGAGTGGGACGTGCCCTTGATGCGGACCGAGGGCTACAGCGACAGCGAAATCAACGCCGAGCGCGTGAGCTTCAACACGCAGCTCAAGAACTTCACTGCCGGTAATCAGAACTACATCGCCAAGCCCGCCGAGCGGTTTTGCAAGGTCGAGCCTTGGTCCGCGTCCGGCGCGTTCGACCCGGAAGCCTTCGTCCCGGCGCTCCAGTGGTACGACCATACGATGGCGCGGATGTTCATGGCGCAGGTCCTCGACCTCGGCACGGGCGCCAGCGGCTCGCGCGCCGTCGCGTCGGAGCATACTGAGGCCGCGATTCGGTTCGGCGTCAACGCGCTTGAGTGGTTCCGCGAGAACTTGCAGCCCTGCGTTGACCGCCTGCTCGGTTGGAACTTCGGCGACATCCCGCACGAGGACCGGCCGCGACTGGTCTTCCACGGGTTGAAGACGGAGCCGTTCGTCCAGCGCCTCGAGTCGCTGCCCGGTCTCGCCGCCGCGGGCCTCGTTGCGGCCAGCGAGGACGTCATCGCCGAGACTCACCGCAAACTCGGTCTTCCCGTGCCCGCTGCCGGCTCCCCGGCCGTCGTCCCCCGGCTGCGGCGGCGGGCACGGGATATTCTGCGGGAGGGCGAGTAATGCCGCGCTATGCACTCACCGAAGGCATCAAGTCCGCGCTCCGCCGCGGGTTGCGCCTGCACGAGGAAGGCAAGTCCGGCGACGGGCTCAAGCCTGCGACCGTCCGCGCAGCGCGCGAGGGCATCGAAAGCGGTTGGGACCTCGCGAAGCTGAACAAGGCGGTTGCATGGTTCGCCCGCCACGAGGCCAGCAAAACGCCCGGCTGGGACAAGCGCGGCGACGAGTCCCCGGCCTTCGTCGCGTGGCTCCTGTGGGGCGGCAACCCGTCCGCCGTCGAGCGCATACGCGACCGCGCCGAGCGCGCCGAAGAGATGAGCGCAGAGCAGCTTGAACTGATGCCCGGCCGCGAGATTCAGTTGTTCCGCCTCGGGGGCATCTACTCGCCGTTCACCGGCAAGGAGCGGCTCACCGTCACCGACGACCTTTGCATGCGGCTCGTCGAGTCCCACGCGGCGCTCGGCGCTCGCGTCCGCATCCCGATTGACCTGCGGCACAGCTCGACCAGCGGCGAAAAGCACAGCGACGGCAACATCCCGCTCGGGACAATCGACCCGGCGACGCTGCGGCATGAGCCCGGCGTCGGCCTGTACGCGACCCCGACTTATACCGATCGGGGTCGTCGCATCGTCGAGCAGTCGGAGGGGACCTTCATGGTCAGTCCCACGTTCGCGAGCGAGTCCTACGACCCCCGCACCGGCGAGAAACTGCCGGGCGGTCGTCTGCTCGCGGTCGCACTCACTGAGATTCCCGCTCAGGACGGACTTGATCCGGTCCTCCTGAGTGTAACCACGGACGCGCCAGACACCGGCGCACAAACGGAGGCAACGGAGATGTCCAACCAGGACAACCCCACCACCGACGTGCTCGCCCTCGAGGCGCGTGCGGAGGCCGCCGAGGCTCGAAGCGTCGAGCTGACCGCGGAGTTGGAAGCGCGCGACGCGCGCATCGCCGAGTTGGAGGCGCAGGGCGCCGAGGCTCAGTCGCAGGTTGAGGCGCTGTCCGCGAAGGTGGACGGCCTCATTGAGTCGGCCCGCGTCAACGAGCGCGACGCGCTCATCACCGATGCGGTCAAGACCGGCAAGATTGCGCCGGCCGAGGCCGAGTTCTACTCCGCGGCGTTCGACTCGATGCCCGAGCAGACCCGGCAGCGGCTCGCCGCCATCGAGATGGGCGCCGCGGTGCCCGTCAACGTGCAGGCCGACCCGTCTCAGCCGGTGGCCGAGTTCGCCGACCGGAACGCCGTGCACGCGCAGACGATGACCGAGCTGAACGCCCGCCGCGAGGCCGGCGAGTCGGTCAGTTACGCGCAGGTGCAGGACGACATCCTCAACCGCCACCCCGACGCTCGGGCGCTCCTGGAGACCATCCGATGAACAGCAACAGCATTACCCGGACCTACACCGCGAGCGGCGCCATTGTCGCCGGCCGCGCGGTTTCCCTGTCCGCGGCCAACACGGTCGTTCAGGGCAACAGCGGCGCGCAGATTCCCGCGGGCATCGCCCTGGCGGCTGCGGCCGACGGCGAGAGCGTGGATGTCTGCATCGCCGGCCCTTGCCTGGCTTCGGCCGGCGCGGTCCTGACGCCCGGCACCCACGACTTCCTCGTGTCCGACGCGAACGGCCTGCTCGACCCGGCCAGCAGCGACGGCGAGCGCTACATCGCGCGATTCCTCGGCGAGCGCGCCGCGGCCGATGGCGACACCGCCGTCCCGGTCTGCGTCGAGTTCGGATTCTTCTACGTCGCCCCGGCGCCCTGAACAACGGAGACTGAACAATGAGTAATCAGGTTTCCCGGGCCGCCATCGCGCCCGTCGATCCAATCCTCACCGGGCGCGTGCTCGGTGCCGTCCCCGACCCGTCGCTCCTGTCGAACCAGGGCGTCGTCGAGGAGTTGAACGTCAACCGCGGCGCCCTGGACGGCACGATCTTTATCGAGCCGCGCCGGCCTTTCATGGGCGACGCGAACCACACGAGCCTTGCGCGTGCGCCGGGCGCCGACCACAAGCAGCTTGCCGGCGGCGACCCCAGCACCGAGACTTACAGCGTGCGCAGCATCTTCGGCGCCGAGCGCGGCCTGCCGGTCGAACTCGAAGAGGCGTCGCAGTTCCCCATCGCGCTCCGCGAGCGTGAGGCCATGATCCTGCGATCGGCGATGATGCTGAACCGCGAGGTCAACCTCGCGTCGCTCCTGTTCACCGCCGGCAACTGGACCGGCACGGCGGTCTGCAACACGCTGACCAGCGGCGGAAGCGCCAAGTGGAGCGACACCGCGGCGCGCCCGCTCGCCGGCCTCATCCAGGCGGTCGAGAACTACCGCCAGCAGAACGGCGGCATCATGCCGGATACCCTGGTCATGGGGTACACGGCAGCCAACGCGCTGCGGAAGAACGACGAGATGCGCGGCATCGTCCGCATCAGCCCCGCCGTCGGCGGTGGCGAGGCCTACGGCGGGGCCCTCGCGGCCAACGCTGACCGCCCGCTGAGCATCCCGGCCGTGCAGGCGGCCATCGCTGCGGAACTCGGCATCCCCGAGGGTCGCGTGTTCATCGGGTCGGCCCGGCGCGAGACGGCGGCCAGCGGCGCCACCTCGAGCGAGGCGGACATCTGGACCGACACCTGCTGGTTCGGCAACCTGATGGGCGGCAACGGCGCGGCCTTCGGGTCCGTCGCTCGCGTGCAGGCCGTCGGCGCGATGGTGTTCACCCGCAACGAGCTGACCGGCTTCCACGAGGAGTTCCTGCAGTCGAAGCAGTCGCTGGTCATCCGGGCCAACGACCACCGGCAGTACAAGGCACTCGTCGCCGACCTCGGCTACACCATCACCGACTGCGTGTGATGCGCTGGCGGTGGGCCACTCCTGACCCGTCCCACACTCTTCGGATTGCGGGGCGGGTCATTCGTCGCGGCGAGGAGTTTGACTACGACGGCCCGCGGCCTCACGAGTTCTGTGAACTTGTAGAGCCGCCGGTCGAAATCGAGCCCGAGCCCATCCCCGAACCGCCGAAGCCTAAGCGGCGACGGCGGCGTCGGGTCGTCGAGGACTGATGCTCGAGACGTTGCCCGCACCGGACAACCACGAATGCGCGGGCAACGTCCATTGGCTCGACGCACTCGACGACCTGCGCGTATCGCCTGAGTTGGCGGATATCGTGCGGGCCCGGGTTCGGGTCGCGGACTCTGCCGCGTCGGCGGTCGAGAAGGCGCTACGCCGTGTCATCGTCAATGTGGGCGGTGAACTTCGCGCGGCGCTGTCGTCCTCGACCGTCACCGACGCGGTGCGCCGCGAAATCCTCGCGACCACCCTACGCGACCTCCGCGACCTGCTCGACGATGCAGGGCTCGCGGAGGCTCGCGACCGTTTCTTCACCCGGTTCGATGATATGGATGACCTCGCGGAAGAGCTGCTCGAGGTCGGCGGCGTAGATGAGGCCGCCCGCATCCTCGACGAGCCGGCAACCCGGTTGGGCCTTGACGCCGCGGAAGCGCGCCAGCTGCGGGCCTGGCAGGGCAAGATTGAACTACCGATGGCCGAGCGCATCCTTGACGGGTTGCAGACCTCGCTCACCGGCGAATCGCTCACCTCGGTCATCGAGCGCATCCAGGATGCCGAGGACCGCAGCGTCGGCAGCGCGACCACCGAAGCGCGCACGATGATTGCGGAGTACGACCGAGCCGCGCAGGAGGAAGCCACGCTCGGCGCTGAGCGCGAGGGCTTCGAGTTCGTCCGCGTGTACCTCGGACCCGAGGACCGTATCACGCGCCCGTTCTGCCGCGCGTTGGTCGGCAAGGCGTTCGACCGCGATGAAATCGCGGCCCTAAACAACGGCCAGACGTCAACGGCCCCGCTCTTCTCGGGCGGCGGCTACAACTGCCGGCATTCGTTCGTGGCGATGTCCCCCGGCGCCGTCGCTGATAGCGGCGTCGAGCGTGGTACAATGACGGACGTTCGGGCGGCGAACGCAGCCGGGAGGGGCAAGCGATGAAGACGCGCAAAGCCGTTGTCGGCGAGGATTACGTCTACCTGTGGCGCTCGCCCGGCGTGCTGTCCGGGTCGCCCGAACTGACCGTCACGCCGCCCGCGTCCGGTGCGACTTTCGGCGGCACCATGTCGGCAGTCTGCGGACCGGGCGTCATCTCGAGCATCGCCAACGACCGGCGCACCATCACGCTGAGCGCGGCGATTGAGGCGCCCGTCACGCCGCCCAACGGGCTGGTTGGTGACCAGTATGGCGCAGTGGCAATCGTCGGCCAGCGCGGCGGCTTTGCGCTGGCGAAGGTCGCCTACTTCGAGGACTCCACCACTGTGGTCCTCGCCGAGCCGCTGCCGCACACGGTTGATGTCTCCGACATCCTCGCCGACTCGGGCGGGGTCGCGTCGCTTCAGTGGCTCACGTATTCGTACACGCTGAGCGCGGCCGACTTCGGCACCGACACGAAGCGCAACTTCTCAGCGGTCGTCGAATACACCGAGCGGCAGGGCGGCAGCGCGCCGGCCCGCATCAGCCGTGACCGTAGCCTCCTGCACGTCGTCCGCGCGCCCTTCGATACCGGGCTCGACGAGTTGGGCCTGCTCGCCGCAGTCCCGCACCTGGTTGTCCCCGGCGCACAGGACTCGCTCGAGCCGCAGATTGCATCGGCGCTCACGCACCTCGAGACGTTCGTGCAGCGTCAGCTGCCGGACGGCAAGTACCCGGACGACATCGACGGCGCGCAATTCCGCCCGGCGCACATCATGCTGACGCAGTGGGCCATCATGACCGCGCGGTCCGTGATTCAGAACGAGCCGCCGGATATGACCCTGTATGACCGGGCTATGGAGTCGGTGGGCGAGCAGATGGACCGGCTCAATTGGCTCGACGCTGACGGCGACGGGCGCGTGGACGAGGGCGAGGCGGACTACAACGCCGGCGCGTCGTTGGTGGTCGGCGGCACGTTCACGGATGCGTATGCCGACGACATCAGCTACCCCGGCACCGGGCAGGCTCGCTGATGGGCATCAAGCGCAAGCGAAGCGGGCCGGGACTCCCGCGCAAGGTGTGGAATCGCGCATCCATGCGGGCGCTCGCCGTGACGATGCAGGGCGCCGTCGCGCTGCGTGCGTTTCAGCGCGGCGAGGACGTGGCTGACCGCAAGTTTGACGGGTACAGCACTGTCCCGATCTACATCGGCGGCGAGACTGCGAAGCGCCTGCGGCCGTCGGGCGGGCGTCCGTCGAAGACCGGTCGATCGGTCTTCTACGCGGGCGGATACCGGCAGTACAAGCTCCAGAGCGCCGGCCGCGCCTTCGTCAACCTGACGCTATCCGGCCAGCTTCGTCGCTCGTTCCGCGTCAAGCGTGTCTCCGCAGCTCGCGCGCTCATCGGCACCACGGGGCAGCCGTCGATTTACAATCAGGGCGTGCAGGAGCGCCGGCCGTGGGTGGGCATCTCGCCGAAGGACCGACGCATCATGCAGCGCGAGGTCTCGCGGCTGGTGAAGCACCTGATGGACAGGTCTCGCAAGTGAGCGCCACCATCCGAGCGGAAATCATCGCCACGCTGCGCGGTGTCACGCCCACGGAGGACTCGCGCAAGCGGTACACCTGCGAGGACGACGCCAGCGGCGCGCGCGTGCTGCTCGAAGACGCCGTTGACAACGGCGCGTATCGGCGGTTTGACCTGCGCTCCATCGCATCGACCGACCTTGGGATGACCGGCGTCAGCGTCGTTCGTTATCGTGAGGATATGGAGGTCCGCGTCGGATACTATGCGCAGGGCGCGGACATGGCGCGACTTGACCGCATCATGGCGCAGGATGCGCGTGATATCATTTTGACACTGCGCAACCCGGCGAACTACGGGTCCGCAGACGCGCTGATTCCGGGGCGAGAGGCGCCGGCCATTAGCGAGACCGAAAACGGCTTGATTCTGGCGGTGCCATTCACCGCCGTTTACGTGCAGTAAGGAGGGCCAAGTGCCGAACATCGCATCCGTTGCCGTCGCGGCCGAGTCCTCTTTCGGGTCGCTCGCCGCTGCTACCGGGATTCCCGATTCGTCGGGGCTCACGTTCACCTCGCTCGAATGCGACAAGGCTGCCGTCACCTACGACGGCCAGACGTTTCCCAATGTGGACGATTGGAACTACGTGCGAAGCGGCGCCGGACAGCTCGCGCCGATTCCGGTCACCATCAACAACGCCGGGTCGCCGGTCCGTCGGCGGACCGGAACGTTCACGATTCGCGCGCCGATGCGGATGAACGGCGCGGCGTCCACGTTCGCCAACTATGCGGCGATGCCGCTAACCCGCCTGCTCCGGTCCGGTTTGGGCTTCGCTGCCGCTGGCGCGACCACCGACGACGTGACGGTTCAGGATTCGGTCAACGTCTGGACCCCGACGACCGCCGCCAACCTGCCGGAAGGCACGATGGTGGAGTGGGTCAACAACAACCGCTGCGAGTATTCGGCGGTGACGGACAACGCCAGCGACATCACGGTCAGTCCGGCGTTCTCGGCGGCCCCGGACGCGTATGACGTCATCCGGCTCGCGGACGTGCTCTATCCGGTGGTCGGCACATCGGCCAGCGTCGGCGATTCGGTCGCGATTCGGTTCGACTCGCAGAACACCCGTTTCATCGCCTTCGGTTGTCGGTTGGAGTCGGTGACGTTCGAGCTTGAGGGCGAGACCGGCGGCTTTATCGTCTTCGCCAACATGACCATTCGCGCCGCGCACATCAGCGACGACGACGGAAACGCCGCGGTCGAGGATCCGACGCTCGCCGACGGCGACGTGGCGACCTTCCTCCAGTCGTACTTCGTTTACTCCGACGCCGCGGGCGGCGCGGCGCCCTACGCGCTTGGCCGCAACACCATCGACATTGATACCTGGACCTGCACGATCCAGAACACCTGGCAGGCGCAGGGCGCGTCGTCCAGCATCCTCGGCGTGTCGGAGTTCGACATCTCGGACCAGACGATCACGGTTGAGGCGCAGGGCGCGCTCACCTCGGCGGTGCGCTCCGACTTCGAGAACGAGCGCTACCGGCAGATCGTCATCGGTTGCGGTCGCAGCGGCACCGGCAACGGGTTTGCGATCCAGCTCGCCCGCGCGGCGTTCTCGGTGGACTCCAAGCCGGTCGAGGGTGCCGAAGGCCTGTTCCGCCAGTCCTTCACCTGGCGCGGGGCGCCGTACTCGGGCGACACGGCCGCCGCTGGCGTCCCGGCAAACACGGTGTTCCGCATCGGCCTGTTTAACTGACAACCACGGGAGGGGACCATGCCCGTTCGATTGCTTACCGTAGAGCACGCGCGAGTTGTCGTGCCGTCTGATGATTCAGTGCAGGCGGCCAACGACGCGGGCGCGCTCGAGGCCTACATGATGACCGGCGACCCGTCGCACATCGACATCCCGGACGACGCGGACTGGTTCGAGGTCCGCCCGCTGACGGATGCCGAGGTCGCACGCGCCGAGGCCTACGCGGATGGCCATGCAAAGGCCACCGCGGCCGGTCAGCGCGCATGGGCGCAGGTCATCATGGCGGCTGCGCCGGCCTACGAAAGCGACGCCGACGACGCGGACAAGATCCGTCGAGCCGGCGAGCTGATGGAAGCGGCAGAGGCCGCGCTGACCGACGAAGAGCGCCGGCTTCGCGCCGAGCATAAGCGCTGGGTCGGCTTCGCGATGCGCGAGCGCGGTCGGCTGGGCTACGTGTCCGGCCCGGTTGATGCCGAGCAGTTTATGAGCCTGCCGGGCGTCGCTCGCGAGGAGTTGGGCCGCCACGTCCACAGGATTTCAACGCTCCCAAAAGCGCCCGCTCAGTCGTCCGGCTCGCCGTCCGATACGCCGACGACGAAGGCGGCAACCGCTGGCGATGCCGAGACTGCGCCCGAAGCCGAGACACGTGGGTGAAGCGCGGCCAATGCGGGCGCCCGTTTCCAGGCGGGGCGCTTGGCGGCGACCGTATCTATCCGGCTGCGTTCATGATGGGCCAGGAGTTCACGTCCTGCCCGTTGGTCGACATAGGCGGTACACCAGGCGAAGCGCCCGAACCCGGACCGCAGGGCGCGCGGTGGCTCGGCCGCCTGTTCAATGTCGCCCGGCTTGCTACAATGGGCGTGCAGCCCGGCGACCTGAGCGCGGCCGGGGTTGAGGCGCTTGTGACGCTTGACGCCGAGCGGGCGAAGGTAGAGCGCGAGCACATCGAGCGCGCACGGAAGGGCTGAGCGGCTGTGACCACCACGAAGCACACCGAGGAAATCGAGTTTGTCGCGAAAGGCGCGCGGCAGGCCGAAAGGGACATCGACGGTGTTGGTGAGTCCTACAACAGCCTAGGCATGGCGGCGATGGCCGCGGCCAAGCGCGTCGGCATCAGCGAAGACCAGATCAATAAGGCTACCAAGGCGTTCGCCGCGCTCGCGCCCGGCATCGGTGCAGCGACGGTAGCGTGGGCGCTGCTCCAGAAGACCATCGAGGTTGGCCAGGTTGGCGCACGCATTGCCGACACCGAGGCGGCGCTGTCTAGGCTCGGCGCGACCGCTGCCGACCTCGACAAGTTGCGGGTTGTGCTGCGCGATACAGTCAGCGACTCACAGATCCGAAACTTCAACGCGCAGGCGCTTGCGCTCGGACTGACCCAAGAGCAGTTCACAAAGGCGTCCGAGGTCGCCAAGTCGGCCGCAGCGATCCTCGGTAAAGATGTCGGGTTCGCCATTGAGTCTGTGACCAACGGTCTTGCACGGCAAAATTCCGAGTGGTTGGACAACCTCGGAATCAGCTTCAAGGCCACCACTGCATACGAGAACTACGCGAAGGCCAGCGGGTTGGTCGCGGCCAAGCTGACCGACGCGCAGCGGCGTCAGGCGTTTTTCAACGAGTTCGTCAAGGCCGGCAACCGGCTGATTGAGAAGGCGCCAACCGAGGCGCAAGCGGACGTGTTCGACCGATGGGCGGCGGACTTCGACAACCTTGGCGACGCCGCAACCAAGCTCGTTGCCGCCATCGCAAGCAAGGGCCTGACGGCCATCGACGATTTCACCGGCCGCACGCAGAAACTTGCGGACGCGGCGGCGCCGGCAGCGGCGAGGTTGCGCGAGGCCGGCGAGGCCGCAACCGAGGCCGGCGAGAAATACCGCCGCGCGCAGTTGGCGCTCAAGGCGGCTGGGTCTGTCACGCGCGCCGAGGCGCAGCAGATTCTGGACTCCGCGACCGCGGACTTTGAGAAAAGCCAGCGCGAGTTGCTCGCCGCGTCGAAGGCGGTCGTGGACCAACAGGTCGACTACGCAAACCGCTTTAAGGACGGCTGGGTCGGCGCCTTCGAGGGCGTGCAGGGCGCCATCAACAAGACCATCAAGAACTTCGAGGACGCCGAGAACCGGCTTCCGGGGTTCGTGCAGCGGTTCGGCATCGGGGTGGCCGACCCGGACGAGGCAAGGCGGCAGGCGGACGCTCGCGCCCGCGCGGCGGCGGCTGCCCGCGCTCGGCGCGCTCGGTTGGCCGAGACGCGCGAATATTTCCAGGGCGGCGGGTTGCGGCGGGACCTCGGCCCGCTTTTGGAGTCCGACCCCGAGGAGCGCATCTTCCAGGCGACGCGGCAGGCACCGGGCGAGGTGGCGGCGGGAGGCGTGCCCGAGGCGCTTGAGCGCGACCGCGCGAGGGCGCGCGCCGACTTCCTCGCAGGCCAGCAAGCGCAGCTCGACGCCAGCCTCGATGTCATTAGCGCCATCAACGCGCAGGCCGGCGCCTATGCACGGCTCGGCGTGAGCATCGACGAGACCGGGCAACAGGTGGTCAACTCGTCGGCCATCATGAAAGCGGTTGGCGTCGATGCGCTGGCGTCCATCGGCTCGGCTCTGGGCGACGCCGCAGTCGCCGCTCTGTTCTACGGCGAGTCGTTCAGCAAGGCGCTCGGCGATGCGCTTGTGCAGGCCGGCGCGTCGGCTATCGGGTTCGCCATCAGTGGCGCGGCAATCGCGGGCGTGCTGGCCTTCATCAGCCCCGCTCAGGCGGCAGCGGTCGGCGCGGCCTCGCTGGCCGCAGGCGTCGCCGGCACAACGCTCGTCGCCATTGGTAAGGGTATGGGCGGCGACATCAACACCGGCGGCGTCGAGTCGATGTCGCCCGGTGGCAGCGGCGCAATCGGCCGCGGCAGTCCTAGCGAGCGCGCAGAGCGCGACTTCATGCGCGACCGTCGCCGCAGCCGCAACATGCAGGACCAGCAAGAGGTCGTAATCATCATCAACAACAGCCTCGGCGGCGAGCGTGTCGACCGCGCAATCCACCGGGCGGCGGTCCGCGGCGCCAGGTTCGACCGTCCGCGGCGAGCGGGGGCGATGTGAGCAGCGCGCAGACCGACCG
>Ga0180433_10006602_pt1 | contig 15126 bp, 16 predicted proteins | sample SS_ome_8_FD_132980 | JGI IMG/M metagenome (GOLD analysis project Ga0180433, IMG submission 132980) | Hypersaline lake sediment archaeal communities from the Salton Sea, California, USA - SS_1_D_1 metaG | ecosystem: Environmental > Aquatic > Non-marine Saline and Alkaline > Hypersaline >... | reverse complement strand
TTTACCCCTTCGGGGCGCCCCGATCTCAGCACCAATACTTCACCGCACCGATTTCGAGGTATTACACATACATCTTCAATCGATGCGGTTTGTATTGGCACCAACCTCGGGCCGCTAATGGTCCATGTAATTTCGCGAATTTATAAGCTTACAAAAAATGGGTCCGCCTTACTGTGCCCCTATCTTCTTATCATTATTTTCTCTGAATATGAGTTGATAAAAAAAAGGGGCACAGTAAGGCGGACCCATTTTTTTATTTGTACCAATAATGGGCTGCTGATGATCCAGACTTCAGAGCAAATCAGTAAATCGTCGTTATTAAGTCTCCTTGAGAAAAGATGGAAGGGGTGGACCAAGGGATGGCCACTTCACTGCCACGAAAATCATTTCACCATACGTTTTCTTTACTCCAAATGCTGCGTATGATCTAAATACATTTGCGAATTCTGTGGGAATGCTTGTCTTAAAGGTTGCCAAATTTTTAAATAGCTCTATAATTAGAAGCTTAAATTGAAAAAGTAAAAAAAGATTGATTATGGACGATAATATTAAAGAAGAAAAAACGGAAAAAAAACAAAGAACTAAAAGTCTGTTTCGGGAATATTTTGAGCTGATCGCAGAAACGGCTTTATTTGTATTTTTTGTTATGACTTTTGTAGTTCAGGCATTTCAGATTCCGACAGGTTCAATGGAACCAACGCTGCTGGTGGGCGATTTTTTACTGGTCAACAAAATGGCGTATGCCACGCCTGCTTTCGAATGGGAAAAAATAATCCTCCCCAGGAAAAAAATCGAACCTGGTGATATTGTTGTGTTCAAATATCCAAAAGAGTTGAATAAGGATTTTGTTAAACGAGTGGTGGCTTTGGAAGGACAAAAAATCGAAATAAAAGACAAACAGGTTTATGTGGATGATGTAGATGTGGTTGAAGACTATAAAGTTCATAACGATAGTAGAATATTTTCAAACAATCAGTATTACTATTATGATGATTCTATTCGTGATAATTTGTCACCCCAAACTGTTCCCCCGGGGCACTGCTTTGTGATGGGGGATAATCGGGACAATAGTATGGACAGCCGTTATTGGGGTTTTTTATCACTTGATCTGATCAAAGGAAGACCATGGTTGATATATTTTTCCTATAGAGCCGAGCGCGATGCTTACCTTAAAAGCAGTTTTCGTGAGCGCCTGAAAAAGATCCTGAATTTTTTTCCTAAAGCCCGATGGCAGCGAATGCTGAAAATAATTAATTGATGCTAGATTAGAGGAGTAAATAGATGTCCTTTACTCATCGTCTCAGACATTCAACTCTTTTTAACTTTAGCCTTTTGCCTCTCGCTTTTTTGGTTTTATTCTATCTCCTATCTTCTGTCTTCTATCTTCTGATTTCAACTTAACACTTAAAACTTAATACTAAAAATGGTCTTCCATCTTCTGCCTTTTTTAGTTATCCGGAGATATATCAGATGTTGGTGTTTCTGACCGGTTTTTCAAATATTTAATCATCCCGGAAATAATTTTCCCCGTTGTTTGTGACTGAACACTTATATTCTTGAATCCTTCCTCATCAATATAACCGAGGTCTAAGGCTATGCAGATATAATTATGAAGCTCGATGAGAGCAGATCTGGATATTTCCAGAAAATTGATAAACTCTTCACTGGAATTCCAGCAAGCACCCTCTGCTATAATTGACATAACAGATAATGCTGTTTTCTGGAGATGTTCGATCAACCAGGTGGATTTATTAAATTCATCTGCATGGATCGTTTGGAAAACCAAATTAGTCAATTTTCGGGCATGGTGCCAGCAGTCTAAACCTTCGAATCTGAAGTTATTTGTCATTGGTACCTCCATAATAAAGACGCATGGATTTTTAATATATTCTCATCATGGGGAAAGAATAAAAAATGGGTCCGCCTTACTGTGCCCCTATTTTTTTCTCTTATTTTTCTAACTATGAGTGCAGAAAAAATAGGGGCACAGTAAGGCGGACCCATTTTTTTCCGAGTAACCTGCGAATTGCCGAAATTGCCTGGATTATTTGCGGCCCGAGGTTGGTTCAAATACAAGTGGCATTGAGTGAAGCCGTATATGTAATACTGCGAACTCAGTGCCATGAAGTATTTGGGCCGAGATCGGGTCGCCCCGAAGGGGTAAAGAATGCTGATTATATATTAAATTAGAACGATGGACGCTATGGATACTGTTAGTTTAGTTGTAATCATATCTTGAGGAAAAAATTGCATCAGCATTATTTACAAATAATTCAGACCTATTCTGGGGATTTTATTGTAATCTCATCATACGACGAAATAAACGGAACCGGATTTTCTCCTCTAAAAGAATCAACGAAGATCGGAGTTCGTACCACTCCATCCATATCCTGTCCGACATGGAGCCCGAGGTAATAGAGCAGTGTCGGGGCAATATCGATCAGGTTCATGTCCTCAATATTTTTATTGGAAGCGATCTCAGTACCGTAAAAAAGCACAACTCCATCCGGGGCGTTATCATGATATGCAGACATTTCCGGATTGCTCAATATTCTTTCGATGATCCTTTTTAAGAAAGGCAGAGGTTCCATACCGTGGAAAGAAAAAACGATCAGCAGGTCGTCTTCTTTTAAAGAAGCCACATATTTACCGATTATTCTGTCATAGAATAGATAATAACGCTCAATTACTGAGCTGTATTTGCTTATTTCCTCAGGATCAAGATCTCCGAAAAGATCAGGGAAACTGTATTTATAGAAGTATGTTTCTGTATATTTTAGACCATTTAATAAAAAATAAATCAGTTTTGCATCGAGTTGTTTCATTTCCTCATCCACTTCAGTTTCCAGTTTTGTATCCGCCCAAATAGCTTTTTTAAGAATGGAGAAAATAAAACTGGATTCGAATTTGAGCTCATTATAGTAAAGAGTATAAATATTCTGTGCTTCAGGGGAAGGCTTCACAATTTCCTGCCAATAGGGAGAGTCTTTTTTTATATAAGGAGTTTTGTTCTCTTCGAATATCTTCCAAATATCTTTTGTTGGGAGTTTGGGTCTGTTGTGCAGGGTTTTTAATAGATTAGCTTTCTCCAATTGTCTGAAAAACAGATACCGGGGGACTGCCTCTATCTCATACTCTATTGGCAACATTTTGTATTTCCACATGGACAGCTGGCGGTGTTTATCCGGTAATTTTCCGGTATTAAATGATGTGCCTAAACATAAATAATCATTGGGAGAAAAATTCTTCAGTTTTCCCCAGCTTCCCTGGGACATCAAAAATGAAAAATTGGGCAGCTTATCTTCATTGATGAGAGGGATGAGGAAATCGAAGCTCAATCCATTCATCCCTATGATAACTATTTTTTTGTTTATGAGATGTGATTCATAATTGGCCACAGATTCCGGTCGGGGAGGCTGAGGATAAAGGCTTCTCTGGTAACCACAATAGAACAAACCTGATCCCAGGAGGAGAAAGTAAACTATGAAAAATAGTGCTGTTTTTTTATAAAAATAATACCCATATAAAATGAGCACACCCAGTATTCCCATGAATATCAAAATCATGGATTGGGTTTTTAAGATTATCTCCATATCCTGATTGAAGAATGAACGGTAATAATTAGTATTTGCATTGAATATGATCAAAAACAAAAAAATTACAAAACTGAAACTTAAACTGAGGAAAGAAGGTGATAATAAAGCAATATTAAAATTTTTTGAGGAAAAAAATTGGGCGATAAAAAATATTATTATACAAATGAGGGTTATCAATATTCCATAAGTAAAAGAAAGGAACCAGGTGATTTTTCCGATGGCGATCGGTTGAAAAGGGAGATTGATATTAATGTCAATTATCAAAAGAGCCAAAAGGCTGCTGAATAATAATCCGGTCAGGGCTGAATTTAATAAAACTTTTAAGAATTTCACGGAAAAAAGTTATCATGAATTTTATTTCCGGTCAATGTATTGGGGCAGGAACCACTCTTTTTTTCGAGTTCAAAAATTGACCCTTAACTTTGAATGAAATAGAATAAGTGCTGATGAGTGCTGCAGGTCCTGTTATTGCTCTCTTAACCGATTTTGGTCAAAAGGACTATTTTGTCGCTTCCATGAAAGGTGTTATTCTCAATATCAATCCAAATGTTTTGATTGTTGATATAACTCATGAAGCAAGATCCTATGATATTTTCGGGGCTGGATTCATGCTGTATGCCTGCTGCGGTTTTTTCCCTCAAGGAACCATTTTCGTTTCTGTGGTCGATCCCGGAGTCGGATCGTCCCGACGGATCTTGCTGGCAGGTACGACCGGTCACTATTTCATTGCTCCGGATAATGGGTTATTGAGTTTGGTTTTAAATAAAGAAAAATACACTTTTTTGAAAGAAGTACAAAACCCTAAATATTTTTTATCGAGTATTTCAAAGACGTTTGAGGCCCGGGATAAAATGGCGCCTGCGGCTGCTTGGCTGTCATTAGGAAGATCACCGGATGAATTCGGGCCTGAAGTCACGGATCATATCTCTCTGGACATTCCCAAACCACAAGTCGAACAAGACCGGATAAACGGCGTCGTGCTTTATAAGGATAAATTTGGAAATCTTATTACGAATATCGAGATTTTCCTATTCGAAGATCTTGCGATGCAAGCAGGGGATCATGAAAAGGTATTAATGCAGATCAAACAGAGAAAAATTGCCTGGTCGGATCGTTATTCAAATAGAAGGATCGGTGAAGAGATGTTTTTGGCAGGAAGCCTTGGTTTGATCGAGATCGCTGTCCGGGAAGGATCAGCGGCTGAGAGGTTAAAAATAGAGCCAGGAGAGAGCGTGACCATTCTTATACAGGAAAACGAGAAAAAAATACATTAAACGTCAATGGATTATTTATCAGGAACCATCGAATCGATCGTTTTTTATAATCCGGACAATGGATACACAGTCTGCCGTTTTCTATCGGAGGACGGGAAACTTTTAACGATCGTGGGGAATTTTCCGCCATTATCACCTGGTGAAACTATAAAAATTAAAGGTAAATGGGAGCTTAATCCTAAATTCGGGAGACAGATTCATGTAGAAAACTATATCCCGGTGCTTCCTTCATCAGTAAAAGGTATTGAAAAATTCTTATCCTCAGGAATGATCAAAGGGATCGGACCGGTTTTAGCAAAGCGGATCGTGCGTAAGTTTGGAACAGAGACGATCGATGTTCTTTCCAGCTCACCAGAAAAAATAAAACAGGTTGAAGGCGTCGGTTCAGCTAAACTCAAAGAGATAAAATTATCGTGGCATGAACATAAAGACATTCGTGAGCTGATCATATTTTTGCAGGAGCATAATATTTCCACCACTCTGGCGACAAAGATCTATAAGACATACGGGGACAGGTCCTATCATGTTCTCAATACCAATCCCTATCAAGCCTGCCATGATATATGGGGGATCGGTTTTAAGACCGCGGATCAGATCGCATTGAAGCTGGGAATGAGCCCCACTTCCCCTGAAAGGATCCGGGCTTATGTGCTGTATCTAATGGAAAAAGATAATGAGCACGGCCATGTTTTTTCCTGTCAGAGCGATCTTGAAAAAATAGGGGAGAAAGATCTCGGAGTTCAACATAACGAGATCCAGGAAGCTGTAAAAGTCCTGAAAAAAAAGGGCTTGATTCAAACCGAAGAACTGGGTCCTGATACGGCTGTATATCTACCCTTTTTTTATGATGCCCAAAAAGAAGTGGCGGTATCGATAGTATCACTTTCCAAGTTTCCGGTCGAACCTCCTAAATTTAACGTGGATCAAGCCATAGTCCAGGTTGAAAAGGACTGCCGGGTGAAGTTTTCAAACACCCAAAAATTAGCCATAAAAGCAGCCTTTTACCGCAAAATACTGGTGATAACAGGAGGGCCCGGAACAGGAAAAACTACGATCATCAGAGCTGTCAAAGACATATTTGAAAGTCAAGGAAAAGAGATACTCTTATCGGCTCCCACTGGAAGAGCCGCAAAACGGTTGGCGGAAGCCACCAATAAAGAAGCCAAAACCATCCATCGAACCATGGAATTTAATCCCAAAACCGGCACTTTCCGGAAGGGAAAAGATAATCCTCTCAGAGGAGAGGCTTTGATCGTAGACGAATTTTCAATGGTAGATCTGCCTTTGATGTTTCACCTGCTGAAGGCGGTTCCTCCCTGGATGCGTTTGATCTTAGTCGGTGACAAAGATCAACTTCCCTCGGTCGGCCCCGGAAATCTTTTAGATGACATCATCGAATCAGAGAAAGTTGAGGTTATCCGTCTTGATCAAATATTCCGCCAGGAGAAGGACAGTCTTATCATTACAAATGCTCACCGTGTGAATAGAGGAGAATCTCTAAAATTCCCCAGTAAAGGGGATAAAAATGCAGATTTTTATTTTATTCCCAGCGAGGATGAACAAAAGGTTTTTTCTACCATCATAAATCTGTGCTCGCGAAATATACCGCAAAAATTAGGCATTGACCCTCTCTCGCCTGAGATCCAGGTAATAAGTCCCATGTACAGAGGTCTGGTCGGAGTTGATAACCTTAACCGGGAGCTTCAGAATAGATTGAATCCCCAACACGAAGGATTAAAATTGGGAAGCCGTGAGCTCAGGATCAATGACAAGGTCATGCAGGTCCGCAATAATTACAACAAGGAAATATTCAACGGCGATATCGGATCAATTAAAGATATCGATAAAAAATTATATAGAATAGTAGTGGATTTTGACGGTAAGAATGTTTTGATCGAAAGGGAAGAGATCAACGAGATCGTTTTAGCCTACGCCATATCCGTACATAAATCTCAAGGCAATGAGTATCAGGGGGTGGTTATTCCTCTTCTGACACAGCATTTTATTATGCTGCAGAGAAATTTATTTTACACGGCCTTGACCAGGGCAAAGCGTCTCAGCTGTGTGGTCGGATCCTATAAAGCCTTGCATATCGCGATAAAAAATGATAAGCCTGTAAAACGGAACAGCCGGCTCCGCGCAAAGCTGGAAGCATTAAACCTCTAACCGGGGCAGATTAAAATTATCTTGCTCCGCAGGAGTGCTCTCGCATATAATCAGAAAAAGATTCTCGAATGGAGAAAAGTATGTGTATCCCGAATCGAATTAAGTTTTTGGTGTTTGCGGTGTTGATCGTTTTCACTGCTGTGATCTTGGCCGAAACCATGGTGGTTAAAGTCCAGACGACCAATCTGAAAAAAGAACCGAAGTTTTTCGCTGATACCATCACTGTCTTGAAGATGGGTGAAAGTGTGGAGACCATCAGTTTACAGAACGGCTGGTTCAATGTAAAGACATCATCTGGTCAGATCGGATGGCTTCATTCCAGTGCCCTGATGGAAAAAAAATCAGGATTTTCAGTGTTGACTTCATCCGTATCAACTCAAGCCAGTGGAGAAGAGGTTGCCCTGGCAGCCAAGGGTTTCAACAAACAGGTTGAAGAAAAATATAAAGCGGATAATCCCAATATTGATTTTACCTGGGTTGACAAGATGTTAAAGATCAAAGTGTCCACCAAAGAGATCGCAGAATTTCTTAAAAAAGGAAAACTGGCTGAAAGCGGAGGTGCAAGATGAAAAACAGGCACTGGTTTTTAATGGCAGCGAGTCTGATAGTTCTTTCGCTCCTGGTTACAGCCTGTTCTTCGATGGGCTCGTTATCCGATTTAACCGGAAAAGCAGAGGGCGTTGCTGCGGCAGCTCAGAAAGCCAATAAAGTACGGCAAAGCTTTGCTGATATAACCGAAGAAGAGGAATACTATATCGGACGGGCTGTTTCGGCGTTGATCCTTTCGAAATATCCGGTTTATCAAAACGAAACATTTACCGGGTATGTCAATCTTCTCGGAAATGCCGTTGCCCTTTACAGCGACCGGCCTGAGACTTATGCAGGGTATCATTTCCTGGTTCTTGACACTGATGAGGTCAATGCCATGGCTGCCCCCGGCGGATTTATTTTTCTTACCAAAGGATTGATAAAAAAATGCCGGAATGAAGAGATGCTCGCCAGTGTGCTGGCGCATGAAGTGGGACATGTCAGCGCCAAGCATGGCTTGAAATCGATCAAAAAATCCCGTCTCATCGAAGCCTTTGGGATTTTAGGACAGGAGGCAGCCAAGCGTTTCGCCCCTGAAGAACTCGACAAACTGACCGAGATCTTTGAAAATGTTTTGGGGGATGTTGCCGAAAGCTTGATCGAAAGAGGCTATGATAGAAAATACGAATATGAAGCCGACCAGCTGTCTCTCCATATTTTGAGCAGCACCGGTTATAATCCCTATGGACTGCTGGATTTTCTGGGAACTCTGACACCGGATGCCTCCAGCGGCCCGGCCCAAGGATGGTTCAAAACCCATCCCTCGGCACAGGATAGAATGAGCCGGGTCCAGAAAGAGCTGAATTCCATGACGCAGGCTGCATCTACAGAATCTGCCCGGACCAGCAGATTTTCCCAGTATATGAAATTGCTTAAGTGATTCATACCGGTTGATTGTGGGTTTGTAAAAAAAAAATATGTATGCTTACCATTTTTATTGGATAATTATTAAAGGATGATCTTTTTAAAACAAACAAAAAAAGAGTAGGCGTACCCATTTTTTTTCGAACTGACAGCTCAGGATAATAAATTGTCATGTTAAGCGCATTAAAAAGAGGTTTTCTGATCGGAGGGATCATATTCGTAGTGACTTCGATCTTGTATTTGCTGGGTGTGTTTAAAACGTGGGAGTGGAAAACCTGGGACTGGAGGCTTCAGCTGTTTGCCAAACCGTCGCATGCCGGCGGGGATATTGTCCTGGTCCTGATCGATCAGAAAAGCCTGGATGTGTATGCGGATGAGCAGGGACTTTCCTGGCCGTGGCCGCGGGAGATGTATGCGTATTTATTGGAATACTGCCATCGCGCCGGAGCCAGGGCTGTGGGTTTTGATCTTATTTTTTCTGAGACCTCTTCCTGGGGTGAATCTGATGACCAGGTGTTTGCTCAAACCATGCAAAAAACAGGAATGGCCTTTCTTCCGGTTTTTTTCAGCTCGCAGCCGCAAAGTCCTGACTTTATGGTTTCTCCTGCTTTGACTGAACACTCTGTTGACCAGGTACCCTTTGATAGAAGAAATCTCATTTCCATGCAGTCTGTCACTGTACCGCTGGATGTGTATATGTTTTCTGCCCGGGGATTGGGAAATGTTAATTTTTCGCCTGATGAAGACAGCATATATCGGCGGCTTCCTTTGATCATAGACTATCAAAACATGCTTTTTCCTTCTTTTCCCTGGGAGATCGTATCTTATATCCGGAAGGACGAGCCCATAACTGCAGTTCCTTTGGACCAAGACGGTAACATGGTCATAAACTATCACGGCCCCACCAATGTCTACACTCTTTATTCGGCTGCCGCGGTTATCAATTCATTCGCTCAATTGGAAGCCGGCCAGCAGCCTCAAATCCCCTTAAGCGATTTCAAAGATAAGATCGTACTTGTCGGAGGAAGCGCTCCCGGACTCTTAGATCTCAGGCCGACCCCGTTCAGCCCGGTAGCTCCGGGAGTCGGAATTCAAGCTGCTGCGATCGACAACCTTCTCAGGGAAGATTTTATCCGGATTCCCGGGGTTGGTCTTTTGCTTTTGTTTACAGCTTTTGTTTCTATTTTAGCCGGAATTTTGACATCCATTCTTTCAAAGGTCATCCACATCATATTTTTTGCAACCGGAATTTTCCTTTTCCCCGCGGCTGTTGCGTGCGGCGCCTATTTTCTGGGTTACTGGTTTGAATTTGTCGCCCCTGAATTTGCGGTTTTATTCGCTTTTACTTCAGCCGTTGTTGTGAATTACACTGTGGAAGGAAAGAAAAAACGCTTTATAAAAAATGTTTTTCAATTTTATCTCAGCCCTCATGTTATTGAACACATTATTGACGATCCCTCCAAACTAAGGCTTGGAGGAGAGAGAAAAGAGATCTCCTCTTTTTTCTCTGATCTTGCCGGATTTACCTCCATTTCCGAGAGCCTGTCTCCTGAGGATCTGGTTCATCTTCTAAATGCCTATTTATCGGAGATGACGGATATTATCCTCGAGACCGGCGGAACTCTGGATAAGTATGAAGGAGATGCCATTATTGCCTTTTGGAATGCGCCTGTTGACCAGCCCGACCATGCCATAAGGGCGGCCAGGGCTGCGGTCGAGTGCCAGAAAAGGCTGGCAGAGATCAGGGAAGCGATCAAAACTAAATTCGGTCATGAACTGTATATGCGCATCGGGATCAATTCAGGACAGGCCGTAGTGGGAAATATGGGTGCTGAGAACCGCTTTGATTATACGGCCATGGGTGATACTGTTAATCTGGCATCCCGTTTGGAAGGCGCCTGCAAACAGTATGATATTCCTATCCTCATGGGTGAGACGACTTATCAGCATATCAAAGATGTGTTTGCTGCCCGGGAAATAGACCTTATCCGTGTTATCGGCAAAAAAAAGCCTGTTCATGTCTATGAACCGATCGGGGAGTTAGATAAAATATCTGCGGATAAATTAGAGGCCATTCAAATTTTTCATGAAGGATTAACCGCCTATAGAAAATGTGATTGGGGCTCTGCTTTGGAATTGTTTAAAAGGCTCGAGGATGACGGGGCGGCCAAGATCTATATTAAAAGAATAGATATGTTGATGAAGGAGCCGCCTCCTTCGGATTGGGCTGGAGTTTTTGATCTTAAAAGCAAATGAAGGGCATTTTTCAAATGAAGCCTATTTTTTTAAGCTCAAGGCTATTTCGAAGATTTTATGAGGGGAAATAAAATGAAGTTTTTTTTCTATGGAGTCCGGGGAACGATGCCTGTTTCCGATCCCGACAAAATAAAATACGGCGGGCACACCACCTGTGCAGCCGTAAAGATGCCGGGAGAAGATATCGTTATTATCGATGCGGGCACAGGAATAGAAAAGATCGGACAGGTTCTGGGCCGCAGTTCTGATGATCCTCTTAAGATCGATCTTCTTATGACCCATTTTCATCTCGACCACACCATTGGACTGCCCTTTTTTTTGCCTCTGTATTTACCCAAAACCATCTTGAATATATATTCTCCGATAAGTCCGGAGGAGACTGAACAATATTTGAGCGGATTGATGAGCGGCCGGTATTTTCCGGTCGATTTTAAAGAAACTCCTTCTCAAAAAGTATTCAAACAGATTCCTGAGAGAAGTTTTGAGACTGGCGGATTGAAGATCTCGTCTCTCCCCCTGGTCCATCCCCAGGGCAGCACCGCCTACCGGTTTGAGGCTGAGGGGAAAACGATCGTTTTTGCTTCTGATACCGAACATCCTGAGAAGGGAATCGATAATAAGCTGGCAAAATTCGCAGAGAAAGCGGATCTATTTGTCTATGATGCCACCTTTACGCCGGAAGAATATGCCTCCGGCCGCAAGGGTTGGGGCCACAGTACCTGGGAGGCCGGTGTCAGACTCGCTCAAGAAGCTGATGTCCGGAATCTGTATTTAACTCATTTTAATCCCCAGCATTCGGATAAAGATATAGATGAATTTATTGCACTGGCTCAGGAACAGTATCCCAGAACTCAGGGAGCTGAAGAGGAGCGTCTGGAGATGGAGGAGACAAGATGAATGCTTCGGAGGGAAGTTCATTGGTACTGTATAAAGAGATAGTGGCTGTTTTTATTTTCTTTCTGGTGGGATTCATTCTCTATGCCGGTATCAGGAGACTGCTGCGAAAAGATGCTGTATCCTCAGAATCAGCCTTCAGATTTTTTCTGTTCCGTTTGAATTTTGCTCTGGTTTTTTTGCTGTTAGGTTTGATCGTTAAGACCAAACCGGTTAGAAATATCTTTTTACCGTCTGAACAGTTTAACGTTTATCTGGATGCAGTGATAATCTTTTTTTTCGTACTCTTTTTGATCAGGCTGCTGGATGCCGCACTCAGGTTTGCCTATAAAAAAAGAAGACGCGCTCTCCCGCTTCCGGGTGTGCTGCATGGATTTATTCTGGCGGTTATTTATGCCCTGGTTCTGCTCATTATATTGAGAGATATCCTGGGGATCAGTCTCACCGGACTTCTGGCCACTTCCGCGGTATTGACCATGATAATCGGTTTGGCATTCCAGGGCGTACTGAGCAATCTCCTCAGCGGGATATCCCTCCATCTGACAAAATCGTTCACCAAAGGGGATTGGGTGGAGATCGCTTCCCAGGAAGGTATGGTTATTGATACCAATTGGAGAGAAACCCGGCTCCGGGACCGGCGATCCAATATAATCGTTATTCCCAATAATATGGTTGCTTCAGAAAAGATCACAAATTTTTCTCTGCCGGATAAAAAAACAGCGCTTTTAATTCCGGTTAGGGCAGGGTATGATGCATCGCCCTCTGATGTCTTTGATGCTCTGGTCGATGCTGCCGGAGATGTGCCTGAGGTGTTGAAAAATCCGGCACCTGAGGTCCAACTCCGCGGCTATGATGATCTGGGTATTTCATATAATTTGAAGTTTTGGATCACGGATTTTGAGCATAAATATCCCATCATGGCCGAAGTCGGAAGGAAGATATGGTACCGGTTTCAAAGGAATAACATCGATATCCCGATTCCGATTGGGGATAAATTAAAGGAAGTACTGTTCTCATTTGATAGAAAAGGCGGGACCGAAGCGCTGCAGAGAATGGCCGAAAAAAATTATAACAGCCTGATCGAGTGTTCCTTTTTAAAACATAGTGATGAAAAGGGAAGGAAAAAGCTTCTGGTTTCAGATTCTGAACTGATGGAGCTGGCGGAAGATATTGATTGTCACCGTTTTGCACCGGGTGAAGTGATCTTCAGACAAGGCGATAGGGGAGAGAGCTGTTTTGTGGTGGCCAAAGGAAAAATAAAGGGAGAGATCGAATACCAGGAGAATAAGAAAAAGTATAAAAACGAATTCGAGATCGGGCCCGGAGGAATATTCGGTGAGATGTCGCTGTTTACAGGCATGCCCCGGACCGCCACCGGGATCGTTACGGAGGAAGCCGAGCTTCTGGAGATTAAAAAGGATGCATTCGGTAAGCTTCTAAGCAGGAATCCTGCACTGGCGGATTCAATTGCCGAGATCGTAAGTAAGCGGAATCAGGAAAATCAGGAGTTTCTCAAGAAGATCAAGGAGCTATCTAAAGAAGATATCGAGCAAAGTGTGAATAAAAAATCGATCCTTAAGTTTCTGAAGGGATTATTAGGTGGGCGGCGCGGGGAGTCTCCCCAAAAGCGCAAAACGCATTGACAAATTTCTCATCTCTGCTAAACTAAGCGCCGTCAATGACATACATGGGTGCGCCTGTAGCTCAGTACGGATAGAGCAATGGATTCCTAATCCATGTGTCGCCGGTTCGAGTCCGGCCAGGCGTACCATCTTAATTCACTGAAAATAAATGATTTGAAGGGATTTGAAAAGAGTCCTTTTTTTGCTCTTTTCCTTCCGTGTCACGTAACGTATTCTGTTTTAACTCACTTTATTCCCAAATCATTTTGTATACTATCAGCTCTGGATAACCATTTTCTTTATACCTGATGCGGTAATATCGATTATTCTTGGCTTGCGCTCTTCTACGGTTCAATGCCTGTCCAATTACATAAGTCAATCCAATACTTTTTCTTGCGATAAATATTCCATCTGCATTAAAAATATCATAAATATATTCTTCTTTGTTTTCCTCCTGTTCATAGGTCATTACGTAAAGACGATTATCATCATCGATGAAAAAGGAATTAAAAGGGGGGCAATAATCTAAGGAATAAATATCAGGTCTTCGCTTTGCCATCTCATCCACACTCTTCTTAAATTCCTCCGGGTATTTTATAGAATTATATTCTTTCCTTATTTTTCTTAATAAATTCCCATCAAGATCATATACCAAAATTTCATATCCCCTGTGTTCATTTCCTACATAGATTTTTCCATTTTTTACTCTCCAGTCAAATAAAGGAATTTTTAATGCCTTTTTTTCCCGGGAAGATTGTGTGACCAATCAAAAAAATCTATTTGGGTTATCTCTTTAAAACCGGAATTATAAAGAATCAAGTGATAAAAAGCACTTCCCTTTGTTTCATCAAAGACAGTCTCCATAGCTAAATAATTTCCATTCTCAAGAGGAATAACAGCTTGCCAGCGTGTAGGATATCTTATTTCTTTAAGAAAAGTTCCGTTTTTATCCAGCAAAACTATTTTCCTTCCTCCCCAACATGATATCCAAATTTCATCCTGAGCGTTGAGTCCCATGAAAGTCAAATTTGGCAGTTCTCCCGGTCCCTGCCCTCTGCGGCCGACACTATCAATAAAATTTCCCTGTTTATCAAATTTATAAATAAAATATTCCAAACTTTGGGATCTATCTACAAGATATAAATTCCCATTTGAATCTGCATCAATGTGTTCCGGGTGCGCGAGCCCCAGATCTTCGAACTCTTTGTTTTCTAAATCTATCGTAAGTTCTTCCTCAAGCCTTAAATAAGAGGATTCCCCTTTTATTTTATACGGTTCCATGTGGTTTTGAATGATTTCCACACCATCTTCAACAATTCTATCGACTTTTGGTTCATTTGAGCTGCAATTTATAAATGTGAGAATTATGCCCAAGGCAAAAATTGCTTTTTTCATCTCAACCCTCGTTGAAAAAAATAATATCAAGTTCAAAACATTTATACAAGGATCTATTCAAAAGCCTTTCGGCTTATATTCCCCCCGCGGCCGGTTTTAGTTGACAAGGTTTGAGAAGAGGAGAAGGACCGGATCCGCGGGGCTGATATAAAGACTCTTCGAATTTATTTATAATTTTTGTAACATGCTCTTCTGCTTTTATGACGGCTTTTTCGATCGTTTCCCATTCCGGGAAGCTCTTTACCGGGCAGAGATCATGGGCTTCTTTTAAATAGGTTTGTGCGTTTTTAAGATAGATAGTAACCTGGTTATTTGCCAGCTTAAGACTCATTCTCCTTAGCTCCGCTTAATTGTCTAAAGTAACAATATATAATTTTTATTATAAACAAAGTTTAGTCGCTGCAGGTTTAGGGAATATGGAAATTATTTTATATATTTATATGATTATATATAAAATTCATCATTCTCCCG
>Ga0180433_10006601_pt1 | contig 15126 bp, 9 predicted proteins | sample SS_ome_8_FD_132980 | JGI IMG/M metagenome (GOLD analysis project Ga0180433, IMG submission 132980) | Hypersaline lake sediment archaeal communities from the Salton Sea, California, USA - SS_1_D_1 metaG | ecosystem: Environmental > Aquatic > Non-marine Saline and Alkaline > Hypersaline > Sediment... | reverse complement strand
TGCTGGATGCCGGGGCGCAAGTGAATCCAGTTACTGAAGAAGGCCGGACCCCGCTGGAGATGGCGGAGTCAACAAGTAGATGTGGCCCCGAAGAGTCGCAGGTTGAAAAGACAGTTGCGTGCCTTGCCCGCCACGGTGCCAAACATGCCGCCGAACTCGACTGAAAAGAGGCAAATGGGATTACGGCTGATTAAAGATTGAACTAACACTGAGGAACTCGCAATCCGGACCGCCAAGAATCCTTGGCGGAGGTTATTTTGTCAATTGGAAGTTATCTTTACCAACAAGCTGTTTCATTTTTCGGCAAAAGTCGGTATCGGGCCTGACGGACAATGCCCGGTCTGCGACTGCACAGACGCTGCCCTTGTCAGTATTTACCGCAACATAAACAGCGCTCTTGCCTCGGTGCCTCAGGCAGAGGCTCTTTATCATCGCCACTTTCTCTTCAGTGACATCGCGGGCATGGAGCCTTATGCTCACTTTGCCGGCAAGTCTTTCCCCAACCTCTTCGAGCGTTATCAGTTCCTGTGCAATGATATTGGGCTTTCCTCTTCTGCAGTCAACGGTTCCACGGACGAAAATAACCTGATCAGGTACCAATAAGGCAGCGAACCTGTTAAGCACTTCTGAGAATAATACCACCTCGACTTCGCCCTGCAGGTCCTCAAGGACAAAGACGGCCATTTTTGAGCCTGCGTTCCTGCCTCTCTGGGTGATATGGGTTCGGACTTTTGTTATCATTCCGCCCATTACCACATTTTTGTCCTGCATAAACTCGGCAAGTAGAGAGCAGTTGGTGGTCGAATAGAGGCTAATCTGCTCGGCGAAGTGGCTCAGGGGATTGCTGGTAACATAAAAGCCGAGCACACTCTTCTCGTAGGCAAGCATTTGCGGCTCAGGCCAGGGAGGCACATCCGGCAGTTGCTTGTGGTCCTGCGAATAGTCGGTTTCTGCAAGGGCACCGAAGAAATTCAACTGGCCTGTGTGCTTATCCGACTGGAGTTGTGAGCCGATTTGCATTGCTTTTTCAAGACCTGCAGCCATCTGTGCACGGTTTCCTCCGAGGCGGTCAAAAGCCCCGGCCTTTATGAGGGCCTCAATGACCTGCTTGTTTACAGCTCTCAAATCCACGTTTTCACAGAAGTGGAACAGGCTTCGGAATCGGCCGATGTTTTGGCGTGTGGCTATTATGTGCTCAACGGCTTTTTCTCCGACACCTTTGACAGCGGCCAGGCCAAAACGTATGACGTGCTTCTTTTCTTTGCCCCTGCCCTGGTAGATGGGCGTGAAATCCACACCGCTTTCATTTATATCCGGCGGCAGGACCTCGATGTTCATACGCTTGCACTCGCCAATGTAGTCAACGACCTTGTCGGTGTTGTCCCTTTCGTACGTCAGAAGGGCGGCCATATACTCAACAGGCCAGTGCGCCTTCATATATGCGGTCTGGTAGGCGACAACAGCGTAGCGTGTGGAATGGCTCTTGTTGAAGCCGTAGCCGGCGAAACGCTCGATCAGCTCGAAAACCTGTTTTGCCTGATCTTTGCTGAGGCCTTTGTCCACACAGCCGGCAATGAATCTTTCACGCTCCTTTGCAATGGTCCTGGCTTTTTTCTTGCTTATCGCCTTTATCAACGTGTAGGCTTCGCGCAGCGGTATGTCACCAAGACGATTGCAAATGCGCATAACCTGTTCCTGGTAGACCATAATTCCGTAGGTTTCAGCAAGAATTTCGGTCATTATAGGATGGGGCAGGTCCCATTTTGCTCCATGTTTGCGGTCGATGTAGTCAGGGATTAGTATCATCGGGCCCGGTCGATACAGTGCATTGGCCGCTATAAGGTCCTCGATGCGGTCCGGTTTCATTTTGGTCAGCAAATCCTGCATTCCGCCGGATTCAAACTGGAAGATTCCCTTGGTTGCTCCAGCGGCAAAGACCTCAAAAACCTTCTTGTCGTCCAGGCTGATTCCCTCAAAGTCTATCTCCACCCCCTGTATGTCCTTGACCAGGCGCCTGGCCCGGTCGAGCACGCTGAGGGTCTTGAGGCCGAGAAAATCCATCTTCAAGAGACCGACCTTTTCGACCATCGGCCCTTCAAATTGCGTGATGAGGTCATCCGAACCGGACGCTTTGTAAAGCGGAATGAAGTTGGTAAGCGGTTGGTCGGCAATAACGACACCGGCGGCGTGAACGGATGCGTGACGGACAAGCCCTTCGAGCTTTCTGCATATGTCAATCACTTTCCTGGTCTGCTCGTTCTGTTCGTAGGCCTGCTTCAGTTGCGGCTCTGTCTGCAAGGCTTTGTCAAGGGTCATATCCAGCGAAAATGGGACGAGTTTTGCGAGCCTGTCTGCCTCGGCCAGGGGGACACCGAGTACCCTGCACAGGTCGCGTATTGCGGCCCTTGCCTTCATTGTTCCGAAGGTTATTATCTGTGCGACTTGGCCGTACTTTTGCCTGACGTAGTCTATTATCTTCGCCCGGCCGTCCTGACAGATATCAATGTCAACATCCGGCATCTCATTGCGGGCCGGGTCCATAAAACGCTCGAACAGCAAATCGTACCGGACGGGGTCAACGTCGCACAGGCCGAGGCAATAGCCCACAACGGTCCCGACGGCGCTTCCTCTGGCTCCAACAGGGATGCCGTGCTTGTGTGCATAATTGCAGAAATCCCAGACAATTAGAAAGTAGCTGGCAAAGCCCTTCGATTCGATGACGTCCAGCTCCCGGTCGATTCTAGCCTTGACCTCATCGTCTATTTTGCCGTATCGGCGTCCCGCGCCTTCATAGCACAATTTGGTGAGATACTGTTCCGGCGTCGAGCCATCGGCAGGGTCGTAGTGTGGGGCGTGTCGGGTCTTGAGGTCAAGCTCCACGTGGCAGCGGTCGCCAATTTCGATGGTATTATCACAGGCCTGCGGCACATCTGCAAACAATGAACGCATCTGGTGGGAGCTCTTGAGGAAAACATCTCTGGGATAGATAATCCGAGTGGGGTCGTCGGCGGTTTTGCCCGTGCTTATGCAACACAGGCAATTGTGCGCTTCATAATCGTCTTGCTCAAGAAAGTGCACATCATTTGTCGCAACGAGCCCCAGGCCCATTTTATTTGCCAGCTCTTTCAAGGCCTCTTTGAGGTGCGGCTCGTCCGTCTCGTGGCTTTGGAGCTCGATAAAGAATCTTTTCTCACCAAAGATTTTCACATAGCTTTCGGCAGCGGCGACTGCGGCCTTGTCGTCACCTGCGGCAAGGAGGGCCGGAATCTCACCCTTAAGGCATGCAGAAGTGGCAATCAAGCCTTCATTCAGTTCGGCGAGAATCTCCTTGTCAATTCTCGGCCGATAGTAAAAGCCTTCGGTGTAGCCTGCGCTTGCCAGCTTAAGCAGGTTAGCATAGCCGGCGTTGTTTTCGGCCAGAAGTATGAGATGATAGGCCGCATCGGAGATAGTGGTCTTGGTCCTATCGAAGCGACTGCCGGGGGCCACATACGCCTCGATACCTAAAACCGGCTTAATGTCTTTGCTTCGGGCCTTGGTATAGAACTCGAGGGCCCCGAACATGTTGCCGTGGTCGGTCAGGGCTACCGAATCCATTGCGAGCTCTTTGCAGCGTTTGAAGAGTTTCTCGAAGCCTATTGCGCCGTCGAGCAACGAATACTGACTATGGAGATGAAGATGGGTAAATCCTTTACCTTCCATAGAAGCCCAAGTCCGTTAAGCCAAACAAGTTGAGTTTATTATTAAGGCCCGTTTACTACAGATTATCATACGAGTTGCCGGTGTCTGTGTAAAGTCAAAACTGGGCGATGGACGGGCGTGGGAAAAAAGCTTGCGGGCAAAGAAGCCGTGTTGTAGAATTGCTGTATCATTGAAGATGCGCCAGGGGAGCTATAAGGCGGGCGTCGCCCGCCTTAAGCTGAGAAACCGCGCATCTGTATCTGTGGCCGTCGGTGAAGGTTATGCTACGAGGGCGACAGCAGGTGTGGGGTGACCCTTTGAACCTGACCAGGTTAGGACCTGCGAAGGGAGGTAAACAGCGATTTGCAGCAAGCACTCCTTTTGCAGGAGTGCTTTTTTTTCAGCGACCCATAGAGAAATGAAAGGACATGCACATGAAGGAGACCGAGATATCCCGGGTCATTATCGAACAGTACACCGCAAGACTTCTGGGCCATCTTGAAAATGACGTGATAATCGTGGGTGCCGGACCTGCGGGCCTTGCGGCAGCTTACTATCTGGCCAAGGCGGGGGCAAAAACCGCTGTCGTGGACAAGAAGCTTTCGATCGGCGGAGGCATCTGGGGCGGCGCGGCAGGTTACAATGTCGTTACGTTCGAAGACGAGGAAATACCGGCTGAAATAGGTCTTTCGACTAAACATGAACAAGGGTTGTATACGGCGGACGCAATAGAGTTTGCCACCGCTTTGGGTTACCAGGCCAGGAAGGCCGGGGCAGCAATCTTCAACCTTACCGAGGTGGAAGACATCGTGGTAAAGGACGAGACGGTCAAGGGGGTGGTAGTCAACAACGCAAGCATAATGATGCTCAAGCTGCACGTTGACCCGTTCTGCATTTGCGCCAGATACACAATCGATGCGACAGGACACCCGGCGGAGCTGGCAGGCATGTTGAAGAGAAGAAAGCCGGATTTTCTGCCCGGTGAGCTGCAGGAGTATTTTATGAATGTGGAGCTATCGGAAGCGAAAGTAGTTGAAAAGACCGGACAGGTCTACCCGGGCCTGTACGTTGCGGGGATGGCTGTCTGCGACGTTTTCCGTCTTCCAAGAATGGGCCCCATTTTCGGGGGAATGCTGAAATCCGGGAAGAAGGTCGCCGAGCTTATAAATGAGAAGATACAGTCTTCCGACGCTTAAGCAGTGCTTTGAAATGCTGCAGGAATACCATGTTCCGCGGCACATCAAACGGCATAGTCTGGCGGTGGCTCAACTGGGTGTGTTTCTGGCAGAGAAGCTGAAAGAGAAAGGGCTGGACATTGACGTCGAGCTGGTTAGAAGCGCGTGCTTGCTGCACGACCTTGTCAGGACGTGCGACTTTGAAAAGCCGGACTATGACAAATTTGAACAGAGGGTCACAGAAGAAGACGAGGCGAAATGGGAAGAGATACGAGAACGATACAAAGGGGTTAACCACGAAGATGCAGCCTATGATATTCTGAAAGAGCAGTATCCCGTGCCGGCTTTGACGGTGAAGAAGCACAAGTATGCGGGGATATTAGACGAAGCGCTTCGACCGCAAACGTGGGAAGAAAAAATAGTGTATTACGCGGACATGAGGGTGATGGGAAACCGGATAGTGCCGCTGAAAACGAGATTGGAAGACGCACACAAGCGAAATGTTCACCTGCGCGAGTCGAAAAATCAGAGCAAGGCGGACACTGCCGCAGCCGATGCGTTGATATATGAGATGGAGAAGGAAATCTTCGCTATCTTAGGCTTGGACCCGCTTTCGGTTACTTGCGAACTCGTCGAGGCGCACCGGCACAAGCAGCAAATGTAAACGCTCCTGAGCAAAGAAAGGAGCCTTGTGGGCGCTGAAGGAACAAGGCGTGCGCTGTCAATTTCAATCAGGCAAGGGCCTTTTTCCAGGAAGGTCTTTGCGTGGCCGTGACGCCTGAGATAACAGTCATTACCAGCATGGTCGCAAAGACCGCCGTCGTGAACCAGTTCCCCCAGGCAGCATCAGGGACATGCGCGGCCTTTACGAGCACGGTGCCAATGGCAAAGGACTGAATGAACATCTTGATTTTGCCAGACATGGTGGCGGCGAAATTGATGCCGTGTGCCTCGGCATAGTGGCGAAGTGCGGTCACATAGACCTCGCGGGCGATAAGGACGGCAGCCACCAGCCAGCGTATGACGGCCATAGTTGCCGGCGCGAGACCAAAAAGCACCGGCTCTTTAATAATTGCGAAGCAAACAAATGTGCCACAGATAAGGACCTTATCGACAAGCGGGTCGACCATTCTGCCGAACCTGCTTGTGACATTAAGGCGCCTTGCTGCAAACCCGTCAACAATATCGGTCAGGCCTGCGATAACAAAGATGACAAATGAGATATCCAGGAGAAAAGGCCTGTTTTTTGCGGCCGGCGAGTGAAGGACCAGGGCCAGAAAAATTACAGCCAAAACAAGTCGGCCCAAAGTCAGAATGTTAGGGATAAGCCTTAGCATAGTTTTAGAGTTTACCGGGGCCTTAAAATAATTCAATACTAAACCGGTCGAACAATCAAATCGTAGTCCTTTGCTGCCGAGACTTTGACACTAAGGAAGCGGCCGGGACGAGCTGTGCAGTTCTCTATCAGACAGATGCTGTCGATTTGGGGGGCCTGGCCGTAAAAACGCCCCTTCGCGGTGTTATCGGCAGTGACCGAGTCCACCAAACACATAAGCGTGCCGCCGATTCGTTTCTCGTTGGCTGCAAAGGCAACTCTTTGTTGGGTGAGCATCAATTCCTCGAGACGCTGGTCCTTTATGTGCTCCGGCACCTGGTCGTGCATAAGTGCAGCGGGTGTACCCTCTTCACGGTAGAACTTGAAACAACCGAGTGCATCGAATTTCGCCCACCGGGCAAACTCGACAAGCTCTTTGAACTGGCGCTCTGTTTCGCCTGGGAATCCGACAATCAAAGTGGTTCGCAGGACAACATCGGGAATCGCCGACCGCAGTTTCTCGATTAGGCTGCAAATTCTCTCTTTGTTGTCAGGGCGGCGCATGCGCGTGAGAATATCATTATTTATGTGTTGAATGGGCATGTCCACATATGACACAATTTTTTCAGAGGCTTTGATTGTCTGAATAAGGCGGTCGCTGATTGCAGCCGGGAACAAATAAAGAAGGCGAATCCACCTCAGGCGAGGTGTTTGCTCAAGCTCATGCAAGAGCTTCGGCAGGGCATCTTTCTCGCCAAAGTCTCGGCCGTAAGAGGTTATGTCCTGGCCAATCACGTTCAACTCGACTGCGCCCGCCGACACCAGCTCGGCGGCTTCGGAGAGAATGAGGCTGGGTGGTTTGCTTCGCAAGCGGCCCCTAATCGCCGGAATTGTACAGAAGGAGCAGCGATGGTCACAGCCCTCGCTTACTCGCAGGTAAGCCCAATGGTCGGGCGTAATCCGCAACCTGGTTCTATCATCGGCACTTGAGAGGTGTTTAGGTTCCAGGTAGGCTGCGGGTTGGTCTGAGGCGAGAGTCTTGCTGATGATTGCGGCTATCTCATCGCGGCAGGCAAGTCCGACAATCGCGTCGATGCCTTGAGCCTGCGAGAACAATTGCCTGCCCAGCCTTTCTGAAAGACAACCAGCAACAACGACCTTCTTTGTGCGGCCGTTTCTCTTGTACTCGACAGCGTGTTTTATTTCTTCGAGTGCCTCGGCCTTGGCGGGGGCGATAAAACCGCACGTATTAATAACAATAACGTCGGCGTGCTCGGACTGGGTTGTTATCAGCATGCCGGCCTGGACAATGCGGGCCAGCATAATCTCGCTGTCAACGACATTCTTCGGACACCCCAGGGCCACAAATGCAACAGTTATCGACTCCGGACTTCTCGGTATCATACGCCGTAACATTAGCACAGCAAGACGCTTTAGTCATCATATATCCGTTGCCAGGGCAGCCATTTTTAACGCAAAGCCCAAATAAAGTACGATATAGCAGTATAGTTTCCGTCTTGAGGGTTATAGTTACGGTCTTCCAATGGTTAGCCGCCTTGCCAAACTCGCGGGCACAACGCTGAGATGGGCGTTGCCAGGAGCCGCCTTGGTGTTTTTTGGCGGCTGCGGGGAGTTTTTTTCTCACAAGCCCACGGAACTTGACACGAGACTGATTCTCAGTGAATTGAAGGACATCAAGGAAAATCCCTTCGTCAAGAATCCTCTGCCTGAGTTATACCGGCAGCCGCCGGCGAGGCTTGAAACCGAAGACGGGGTCAAGCTGTTCTATTTCACGAAGCAACACAGCGCAGACAAGCTGGCGCAGCTCATCGAGACTCAGTTCTCGCAGTTTTTCAGGACCAAAGCTGCGCCTAAACAACCGGCCAAGGAATACCACAAGCCGACCTATTCTGTGAGCACACATTCTTCAACAAATCAGCTTATCGTGCATTGTCCGAATGATCTGGACGTGGAGAAGGTTCTCGATTTCCTGGAAAAAGTGGATGTCCCGCCGATTCAGGTCAACGTTGACTGCCTGGTGCTGGAGCGCTTTGCAGACGTGACGATGGACTGGGAGACTACAGTCAAGATAGAAAACCTGTTCGGAGAAAAAATAACTCTTGGTGGCAAGGAGGATGAGTCAGGAAACCTGCTGCCGGCCTTTCCAGGTGCTTCCCTGCGTGAGCCTGCCAGGAGCACGTTCGGTTTGGATGTGGGATACTGGCGAAATCAAGGAATTGCCGGCCACGAATTCAGGGCTGTAGTGGATATGCTCATCTCAAGGGGATACCTTAAAATCCTGATGAACCCGTCGATTGAAACTGTAAACGGGCAAAAGGGCAAGGTCACACTAAGGGACAACGTCCCGCTGGAGAAGATAATATTCGAGCCGGGCCAGGAGAAGCCATTCAGCTCTACTGAGTATCAGTGGGTCGAAGATACGCTGGAGGTCACGCCGCACGTCTTTGCGGACGGCTCCATCGGCCTGCAAACCAAGATACAACTGGGTTCAAAGTCGAAACCGGAGGGGGTTATTCAGCGTGAAATTATCACCGAGCGGTTTATCGACATAGCCGAAAACCGGATAAAGCCCGGCGATAGTCTGGTGATTGGAGGGATAAGAAAAAACGAAGAGCGAGCCGTAATCCGCGGGGTTCCTTTGCTGAAGGATATTCCGCTGCTCGGCATACTCTTCTCCAGCAAGGACTTCGAAGATAAGGCAACGGAAGTAATCTTCATTCTCACACCGAGCATCTCATCCGGTGGTATGGAGTACGCAGAGATGTTGGAAGACATCAAGAAGAAACAGGCCAGGCCGGAGTTGAAAATGGACCTGCAATCGACTCTGACCGACCCGTTTGGCTCGGCGGCATACACCGAGCACGTGGAGCAAAAAGTTGCCCGCGCCGAATTCGAGCAATTGAAAGCTCGTATAGAAAAAGCCGAGGCCCTGGAAGAAATGGACCAGATAAAGGAAAGGCTTCTTAGGACAGCTGAGCAAGTATTGGCCGAGAAGACCAGGGCCGAACAGGCGCGGGCCGAGGCAATCAAGGCAAGGCAACAAGCCGAAAACGCCAGGGAAGAAGCAACTGAAGCGGAAATGGAAATCGAAAGGATAAAGGCCGAAATAGAGAAACCCCAAAGTAAAGGGAGTAACGCCAAACCGCCGGCCAAAAGGGACGGGGAAGAAGCGGGCGCCGAGAAAGGCGGTGAAACCGCGGAAGTACCGGAGTCCGAGGCACAGGTCGAAAAGGCGGAAGCCGAAGGCGAAAGGGGTCCAAGCGAAGCCGGGAAGGCCTAAAATAGCACCAAATGGATGCATCACTCCAGCTCTGCCGTCATTTTTCTTGACACGCAGCCAAATCGTTAATAGACTGACTTATGTTATGGTCCTTTAATGGTGGAGGATAACTTGTGGACGATATAGACAGCAGAGATTTTGATACGAAGGATTTTGGCAGCGAAGACCTGGACGAAATGATTATTTACGGCGACGCCAGCGCCATCACTCCAAAGGACGACGAGCCAATCCCCTTCGATGACAGCGACACTGGAAATAGTGACGTGTCCCACTCACCGTTGAATCTGGGCAGCGGCACTATTGAGGCGCCTGAGAGGGATGCGGCGGAACAACCGGCGGCAAGACCAGCCCCAAGAACGGGTTTACCGGCGCGAATTACGGGCGTCAAAACGTTCTTTGCGAAGTTACATCCAGGCGCAATTACGTTTCTTGATGAGCAGATTACCAACTGGCTCAAAGCGAATCCAGCGGTCGTTGTCAAACGAACGAACGCGGTAACGGGAGAGGTTCAGGGCAAAAAGAGCGAACCGAATCTAATTGTAACCGTCTGGTATTGACCAGCCGAGGAAGAAAAAAGCATCAAGCCGGCTGGTGTGATGTCAGTAACCGACCCCTTGACGGTGCTGCTCAGGCCATTTTGCCGAGGGCCGCCGCAATATTCTTTTTGCTCGTCAAACCGACCCACTTATGGTTCATCTGGCCGTCCGTGAACAAAATCAGGGTAGGTATGGCGGTTATTCCAAACTCCATGGCACTATCACGTGCTACGTCCGTGTTAAGTCTGCAAACCTTGGCCTTGCCGGCGTATTCATCTGCTATCTCCTCGAGAATGGGAGCCATCATCTTGCAAGGCGCGCACCAGGGAGCCCAGAAATCCACGAGCACCGGCACATCCGAGTTATGAACAACCTCATCAAAAGTCGCGTCTGTCAGTTCTACAACATTAGCAGCCATAGCCAAATCCTTTCTATAGTTAGCACCAATGAGCTAAGCTAAGGTATTTTACGGACCACGGTGGGTGCTGTCAAACACTAATTCGCTTGTGTTTTATTGCCGCGGCAAAGTCCAACCGTCCTTGACACGTCGAATCGGCAGGTTCGACTCTCGCGAACTAAAGGTTGCGTTCAAGAACAAAATCGTATATACTGTGTTTCGAGCCACGGCAAAATCGCTGTGGTTATAAAAAGGACGAGGATGTTGCTGGTTTTGGTCAAGTCAGCCTAATTCAGCCTGCCGCTGTGGTACCTGCAAAGAGGGCCAGTGAGGAGAAGACCTGTATTCGTGGATTACCGCCCAATTTAGTGCGTAGATTATAGAGAATTCCGACGGAGCCATAGTATGCAACGACAGGCCCTATTACTGAGTGTTTTCGGTCTGCTGGGTATTTTTGCCGGTGCTGTGCAGGCAGAAACGCTGTTTCACTGGCATTTTGACGGGGACTTCGGCGCCGAACTCGTTTCTGACACTGATTCTGCAAGTGGCGCAGTTGCTGTGCGGTTTGCAGATGAGTCTCTCGGCAGCGGCGCCGACAACACAATTGAGTACGCAGCGGCCAACCCTTGGTACATGACGGGCGGCGCTTGCGCTGATTTTCTCAACACGCCCGGCGAGAACGACCCCGGCGTCGGTCTCAGGGTTGCCGATACAGGCGTAGACTCGCCCTTGGACCTCAGCACCGCTGGAGCATGCAGTATCGAGGCCTTTGTTTACCCGTACGATAATCGCCAAGCGGTTATCGTCAGAAAGTACGGGGGCGGCGTCTATTACATCGATACGAGGCCCGATGGATATTTCGCGGTAAGACTGGCAGGGCCAAATCAGGACATAGGCGACAGCGGGGGCATATGCTATGACCTTGGGGTCCAGGTAAACGAGTGGCAGCATGTGATGCTTGTCTGGGACGGCAGCTCGGTAAGATTCTATGTAAACGGAATAAAGTCAAACAATCTGGGCGGCGGCCCCGAAATATCCTTTGCCGGGCCGATTGGGGACTCGGAAAGAGCTCTTGGAATCGGCTGTATAGTGCGCGACAATCTGGACCCGCCCGAAAGCTCCGGTCAATTCTTCCACGGATGCATCGATGAGGTGCGAGTCAGCAATCATGCGGTTGAGCTTGACGAGTTTCTGTTATATGGCGAGCCCGGCTTTGCCCGCCACCCCAGGCCCAGCAACTGTGCCGAGCAGGTCAGTCCTGATACCGCCTTGTTATGGTCCCCGGCCGACTCTGCTTTGTCCCATGACGTTTATCTGGGGACGAATTTCAATGACGTCAATGACGGCATCGGCGGCACTTTTCAAGGCAACCAGGAACCAAACAGCTACGAGCCGCCTGCGCGGCTTGAATTTGGAACCACTTACTTCTGGCGCATCGACGAAGTCACCGGTACAGGGACTGTAAAGGGCTATGTCTGGGAGTTTACGACCGACACCGGCAAAGCCGGCATACCCTACCCGCCGGACGCAAGCTCGGGTGTATCGGGAGACGTGGTCCTCAACTGGGACCCCGGAGCACTCGCCATGGCCCATGAGGTTTACTTCGGTACTGATTTCGATTCGGTGTATAATGGTGTGGACCCCAACGTTTTGCCCGGGATGGGCCGGCAGGATTTCAACAGCTTCGACCCGCCCGGCCAGCTCACCTCAAACACCACGTATTACTGGCGCATCGATGAGGTCGACAATGATGGAGGGGTGGTCCGCGGCGACGTATGGAGTTTCGATGTAGTCGAGGTCTATACGAATTCGCTCGGTATGGACTTTGTGTGGATAGGACCGGGCAGCTTGCAGATGGGCTCTGAGAACGGTGATTTTGACGAGGTTCCTGTGCACAACGTTACAATCAGCACAGGCTTCTGGCTCAGCAAGTATGAGGTCACAAACGCCCAGTACGAGCAGTTCGACCCAGACCACGATCTGGTTGACCATAGAGGCTTTTCTCACGAGCCGAACGAGGCGGTAATCTTCGTGAGCTGGTACGATGCGAACAGCTTCTGCGACTGGCTCGGTCAACAAGAGGACGCAGACTACCGCCTGCCGACAGAGGCAGAGTGGGAGTACGCCTGTCGGGCGGGGACAACGACAAAATACCATACCGGTGATACACTTAGCTCCGAGTTTCTCAAGAACGCCGAGGAAACGTGGGGGCCTGAGCCGGTTCCGCTTTATGTGGGTCAGACAACGCCTAACCCATGGGGGCTTTACGATATGCATGGTAATGTGGAAGAATGGTGCGCCGACTGGTACGGGCCGTACGAGGCGGGAAACCAGACCGACCCGGTGGGCAGGGTTGACGGACGCTTTCGCGTTTGTCGAGGCGGCAGCCATTCTACGACGGCCGAATACCTGCGTTCGGCAAACCGAATGGGAACGCTGCCGCAGGATAAGCACTGGATGACAGGGTTCCGAGTTGTCCTGGGTGAAGCGCCTGCGACGGAGCCTTTGCCGGAGGTGGGGCCCGAACTCTATCAGACCAACGTCAACCAGACCGTGCCGGCCGACATCAACGAGGGGCCGGACCCGGACATGCCATACTTTGAAGGCCCGCGGACCTATGTAAAGATTCCCCCTGGTTCTTACGGACCGCTGTTTTCGGCGCACAATCACGACCCCGGTTTTACGCACTGTGCCAACGGTGACCTGCTGGCTATATGGTACACAACGATTAGGGAGCCGGGGCGCGAGCTGGCACTGGCGGCAAGCCGATTGCGATATGGCCAGGACGAATGGGAACCAGCCTCGCCGTTCTGGGATGCCCCCGACCGTAACGACCACTGCCCGGCACTGTGGATTGATGAGAGCGGCAAGATATATCAGTTCTGCGGGCTTGCGGATGCAGCCACCTGGGGCGGGTTGGCGCTGGTTATGCGCACTTCAACCGATAACGGCGCGACATGGTCCGAGGCACGTCTGATTAACCCTGTACACAACTACCAGAATATGCCGGTCGAGTCTGTCTTTCGCACGAATGAGGGCGCGATACTGTTGCCGCTCGACGCCAACCCCGGCACGCATTTGAACCTCAGTTACGACAACGGACTGACGTGGTTCGACCCGGGCGGGCGTATTTACGGCATTCACGCCGGCGTCACGCAGCTCAATGACTCATCTTTTATGGCATTCGGGCGGGGTGAAAACATCGATGACAAGATGCCAAAGAGTCTTTCATCGGACCTGGGCGCGACTTTCACATATTCGGCCAGCGAATTTCCACCTGTAAGCGGTGGCCAGCGTGTTATCCTGCACCGGCTTCATGAAGGGCCGCTGCTGTTTGTGTCGTTTACCGGCTCGGCAGGGATGCTTATTGACGGACAGCATGTGTATGGCATGTTTGCTGCTCTGTCCTACGACGAAGGACTGACCTGGCCGGTTAAGAAGCTCATCACGGCAGGCGGACCACCCACTCAGTACGACGGCGGGGGCAATACGCACTTGTTTATAATGGACGAGACTCATGCCGAGCCGCGAGGCTATCTGGCAATGACGCAGACACCCGACGGGGTAATCCAGCTTATCTCGAGCGCTCTGCACTACAAGTTCAATCTGGCCTGGCTTGAGTATAAGGAATACCTGCTGGTCGATGATTTCGAGACGTACACGGACGCGGCAGGCGACAATCCTGTGGGCGACACCTGGAAGGACAATGATTCCGACCCGGACAACGGGGCCTGGGTGGGGCTTGAGACAAGCATCGTGCGCGGCTACAAGTCGATGAAGGTGGATTACGATACCGCTTGGCCTTATTGCCGAGCTTTGCGAGAATTTTCGACGGGTCAAAACTGGACCGCGAACGGCGTAAGAGCTGTGTCTTTGTGGTTTTATGGCAGCGGCGGCAACACTGCGGGCGAGCAGATGTATGTGCTGTTGGGAGACGCCGGCGGCGCCGCGGCGTCGTCGCCGTATCCCGGGCAGGCAGACGATATAACAGAAGAGAACTGGCAGCAGTGGCATATTGACCTGCAGGACTTCAATGATGCCGGCGTTGACCTTAGTGAGGTCAACAGCATCGCTGTTGGTATAAGCGGGACGGACTACGGCAGTATCCGGGTAGATGACATAAGGCTGTATCCTGCCCGATGCGTGCCGGAATACGGTCCGGCGGGGGACTTTACAGGGGACTGTCTTGTTGATTCCGAAGACCTTGAAATCCTGTCGGGTGACTGGCTCGAAAGTGAAAAGCTCGTCTTGGGGATGCCGGCGGACGCCAACCGGCTGCTGCTCTGGTACAAATTAGACGAGGTCACCGGCTACACTGTTACGGATTACTCAGGGCGGAACTTGCACGGCTCGCTTGACGGCCCTGAAAGCGGCTGGGACGAAACTGGCGGTTACGACGCAGGCTGTCGTATATTCAATGACGATACTGCGGTGACGGTGCCAACAGACGTGCTGGTCGGCTCAGGCAGCGAAATCACCTTTGCCGTCTGGCTCAACGGCATATACCGGGCCGACTATCACAACTGGGTTTTTGACACCGGCGACAGCGATTTCTTCCTCCAGGCGGCGGTCGTTACGGCTCCTGAGCGGCAAGCCAAATGGCGGGCGGGTTACGAACCTGGCGATGTGGTCCTGTGGGATCTCGACGGTCGTGACCCTCTGGATTTGGCGGGCGAGTGGCACCACTGGGGCTTCACCAAGGATGCAGGTGAGGCATAATG
>Ga0180433_10006600_pt1 | contig 15127 bp, 12 predicted proteins | sample SS_ome_8_FD_132980 | JGI IMG/M metagenome (GOLD analysis project Ga0180433, IMG submission 132980) | Hypersaline lake sediment archaeal communities from the Salton Sea, California, USA - SS_1_D_1 metaG | ecosystem: Environmental > Aquatic > Non-marine Saline and Alkaline > Hypersaline >... | reverse complement strand
TCTTTTGTCCGACACGCTCAAACCTCAGATTGTCGACCGTCTTGATCTTCTCATTGAGAGCAGCCTCATCGAGAGAAGCGGATACCCGAATGGCGACACCCGTCGGGTGGTGAAACTTCTCGTCGTGGCGGAACATGACGGTCTCCTGCCCGACTTCGAGCTTCGTATCACCCGTGCCAATGGCAACAAGTCGGATAGGCGGGGCAGAGGCACCTTCGAGGGCCTCTTTGGCCTCATCGCTTACGTGAGGACATTCGCTGAGGGCCGCCTTTTTCGCAGCAATACCCATGGCGAAAGCCAAGCACGTCGGCTTGCCACAGTCTTTACAGTTTGTCTTCGGAAGCAACTTGAAAATATCGAGTCCGCTCATTGCCATAGCGCATTTCCTCCATCACGCGTTTACGATTCAGGTTTTGATCCCAAATGAAGGATTGGGTGACAGAACTTAGAACATCGAATCCATCGACAAGGCCGGATGCTCTTTCTGCGTCAGGAACTCCATCACCTCTTCTTCAGTATTAGCGACGGTTTCATCGGCGACCTTGTCCAGCAAATCGGGCATTCCGATTTCCTCGGCTCGCTCCTTGAGCATCTCACCGACCTCTTCCTTCAGTCGCTTGGGCATCCATACAATGCGTTTCATTCCGCCGTCGGCTGAGATGAACTTCTTGGATCCAATATACATCTTGCTGTGTCCGACAAATCCGGGCGTCTGATTGCCGCCGCCGACCTGACCGGCGAGTGTGGAGAACTTCATTCCGCACGGCGTCATATCGGCGTGATCGCGGTCGACAATCATGATTCCATTACACGACGGCAGCAAAGCAGCGATACACTCAAAACAACCGCAACTTGTCATTGGATCGTTGATCATACTGTAGGCGCTCATCCGCTCTATGCTTCGGTTGCTGCTTTCGTAGATGAAGTTGTTGACCTTCTCCCATTGGCCTAATGATTCATCAACTGTGGCTCCTTTTTCGATGGGCTGATTCGGCCCTGAAGGCGTGATCTCAAAGGCAGCTCGTCCGTCCAACCAATTGTATGCCCCGCAAAGGCCGGGCCGTTCTGGCGTTATGACGCAAACGTGGTCAGGAGCAAAGGACTGACACAGTGTACAGGAGTAGAATACTTCCACCGACTCATCTGTCATTTCCTTGAGCCGAGCGTCACGTTCGTGGAAGGTCTTTCGCGCCTCTTCTTGAAGCTTCTTAACGTCTTCCTCTTTCGTATAGATTCTCACCTGCACCTTGTCCACGATCGTGCTGTACTCATCGTGCAGCTTGGCGTGCAGAATGACCCCGAGGTGGCGGAGCGTGAAGCCAGCCTTCTTGGCTTCCTTACTGATTCGCATCCATACGATGTCGCGCTGTCCCATATGGAACACGCCTTGCGCTTCGTTGAGGAATCGGTGAATCTGTCTTTCGAGGATCGGCTCAAAATCGGTTTGCATCTTTCGCCCGGAAACTTCAACCCATGTACCGATAGGCAACCGACCGCCTTCTTCGATCTCTTCAATATCGGGACCGATGACTTCGACTTTACCGTCTTCCACTTCCGATGTGTCTTTTGTGGTGACAAATTCGAAGGCATCCGTCTTTTGGCCGCCCATTTCCAGATACATGTCGTCCTTGCGAATACGTTCGCCCTCAAACGCCGGGCTATAGGAAACGGGAATGTCGATCTCCGTGATCTTCACCTTGAGACCTCGAACTTCGATGGCCTTGGCGACCATTTCATCATGCTTTATGTTGGACACGACATGCTCGTATGTGCAGACGCCGGTCGGAAGAATCTCGGGGATATCTGTATCGGCTATTGTCGGAAAACCGTAGTTGATCGCGCCAGCGGCAGTAGCGTACTTCTCGTCGTCAACCTCACCGAGGGCCAGGACAAAGGCGAAAATGCGATTCTTGTTGTAGCGCAGGTTCCGAACGTAGTCGCCTTCCTTGACGCCGCCAAAAGAAAGGGCCGCGCGCGTCGCAAATCCCAGTGCAAAAATCGCGGACTCGATGTCTTTACCGAAAGGCACGAGTCTTGTCTCCCAACCCAGTTGCACACCTTCTTCTGTAAGCTGTTCAGCCATAGACTTGCCGTTTGTCGATGCTGACATAAACACGTAGAGGTTCTTCTCTTGAAGTTCTCGTGCGATTTTGACAGCGATTTCGTTCGTCGGACATGCACCTACGCACGCTGCAAATCCGGGTGCCGTGCCATCAACAAATTCGATACCACGTTCGCGCATGATTATGTCGTCCGCCGCGCCCAGCCAGATGCCGTCGACTGGGTTTGGACCTATCACATATCTGCAGCCTTGAATGATTTCTTCAGCAAAGAGGGTAGCCATACCTGCATCCAGCGTCGGGCCGAGGTAAGGCAGCCACACATTTTCTTTCGGGACCGGCGGAAGTAGATTCTTGCACCGTTCGATGACCGGTTCCATGTCAGCAAGGGTTTTGATCGCAACGCCGGTCATCCCGTATATCACCGGCAGGTAGTATCCGGTGTTCGGAAATTCAACGACTTGTTCTTTGCCCTTTGCCTCAATAGTCTCCTGCAATTTCTTTTCGGCCCTCTCGACAATCTTGTGTGCCCCACGTATTGCAGCCGAAGCGATGATCTTGGACATATCGTTCTCCTACCGAGCCACGTACACCAGCAGCAACGTTACCAATATTAACCTGCACTGAAGTATCTGTTACTACGCGCCGTTCTGGACCAGCTCCTCCAAACGGTGCACGACTTCTCCGACCTGTGCAATCTCGGACTCCGAGGTTGCCATGATCGGGTTACCACTCAAATCCGCCTGAGCTATCTGCTGACTATAACCAATGGTACCGATAGTCTCAAAGCCGTCAAGCTGCTGCAAAAGCTCAGAGCGTTCTTCCTCAGTTTTTACTTTGTTGATGACAACAAAGACGCGTTTGACACCGATATCAGCCGCAAGCTTGCGTACGCGACCCGCGGTCATCACACTACGATGCGTTGGCTCCACAACGGTTACTATGGCGTCTATTCCCTCGACCGTTGCTCGTCCCAGGTGTTCCAGACCAGCGACCATGTCAACGATTACAACCTCAGATCGCTGAAGAATAAGGTGAAGCAACAGCGAACGAAGAAATGTGTTTTCGGGACACGCACAACCGCCTCCACCCTTTTGCATTGCACCGAGCACCAGCAGGCGTATGCCATCGATGTCGAGGCCGTAAGTGTCTGGTATGTCAGATACGTGCGGATTAATCTTAAAGAAAGTGCCGATCGAGTCCGGCTTGGCCCCGGTGCGCTCCTGGATCAGCTCTTTCATTTCGACTATGGGGACGATGGATTCGGATGAGGGAACGCCAAGGGCTTCGGCCAGATTTGCGTCAGGATCTGCATCAATAACAATGACATGCTTTCCCTGTTTGCAAAACTGTCGAGCAAGCAACGCGACCAAAGTCGTCTTGCCCACACCGCCTTTTCCAGAAACGGCAATTTTCATAGTGGTTACCCGCACATGGTAGAAAGTTCTTTGTAATAGCAGGAACCAACCGCCATCATTCTCTGTCGCCGGACCAAAGGCGTTTTGATTCTAACAAGCCTCTCGTTTGGTGTCAACGTAATTGCCTTGTTCGAGCGATACATGATTTCCGGGCAAATCAAGCTGCTGGAGCATTGAGCTTTTGCATGCTGCCCCTCAGGCCGCACGTGATGTGTAAACACAACGTACTGCATGTCCAAGTATCGGCGCAAGATCCTGCATTGATACCACCCATTCAAGGACGGAGAGGTCAGCGAAGCTTTAGTGGAATAGGGATGCTGGGTTGTTGTATAAGCTCTCTTTTTGGCGGTGGGGAGAGATACTTCGGTCGCTATTACGACCTCCCAATGACAAAACTGAATAATACTTGCTGTCATTGCGAGGAGTTCGCAAAGCGAACGACGCGGCAATCTCTCCTGCTTCAATAGCCCCACCACATACGACTATCGTTCAGTAATCTCATGCAACGTACAGCGACAACGATTTAGCCACAACGACACGACGAACTCGACGAGGAGAACTGGGAACCTACAGGCGTTTACCTATCCCCTTACTACATGCGGATTATATCGAGGTCATCGGTCTCGGCAACTGCTACTATCCCAGCCGACTTCCGTAGAAAAGGCCGGTCACCAGGAGTTTCTTGTATCGACTCGCCTTGAACATCATATGTTCAGAAAACAAGTGCGCTCCTGTCCATTAGAAAAGCTGCGAGACGGTAAGCGTTGTCTCGCAGCTCTTGAGTACGTAAGTGAAAATCCAACAGGATCGAGTAGGCTACTTCGCAAATCGATCATAACCGAAGCAGTCCAGGTATCCCTCCATCTCCTCTTTGGCGGCGTCGACCCACGCCTCGCGACGTCTCTGCTCGCACATGTGATCCATTCTCGCCTTGACCTGACCGTAGCAGACGTCATTTACATAATCGTCCTGCTGATACCGGTTGCCGAGGAACCCTTCCTTCTGAAGCTCTTCGATCTCATCGGCCGAGAGAATGTTTCCGAGATCGCTCAAGACGCTCTGCACCAAAGCCCTTGAACCCACACGCTCAAAACGCGTCCACACATTCACCTTCAACACGCCATCATCCTTGAGCTTTGAGAGTTCTTCTTTCTGGAGGCTCGATGTGCCGTGCAGTACAATGACTCGTCCGAGGGCCGCGGTAATCTCTCTTGCTCGATCACCTCTGTAGCAGACCTCTGTCTCTGCCGCACGGTGTTCCGATCCGAGATTTGCGACTATCAGGTCGCATCCTGTCTCAGACATAAAGCGTTTGGCCATTTCCACGGTTGTCGGCTCGTTCTTCACTTCGCCGGAACCTGAAACGGCAATTTCATCGACGGCACCCTCAACAAGCGCCTTACCCTTGACTCGCTCAACATATTCGGCGGTGTGCTTAATGTTCTCATCAAACGGGTCGTGCGAGCAGTCGTACATCACCATCGCAAGATCATCGAGGCGATTCTCAAGGATTTCCTTGTCCGTATCGCGCATGCCGTGGTCGAGGTGGGTGATGACTCGAATGGCACTGTATGGACCTGTATCTGATAGAAAACTCTTCAAAGCACTGATCATTATGTTGAGCCCGAATACAACGTCCCGTACCCCCGTCATATGAACCAGTTGGGGATAGTCCGGGTATGTGCCCGTATTGGATAGAATCAGCGGCAGATCGGCGCGGCCGATCTCCTCGCCGTATCTTCGCGTCGCTTCGAGCACGGCTTCGATGCCGCGGTTATGTTCCGGACAGATATTCGCAAGAGCCACTTTGGCCTCGCGCGCTTCCTGGAGGATCTCTTTTGCTTCAACTGGATCGGTAACGAGTGGCAAACCAAATCTCCTTTTCGCTGGTTATCGATGGTTCGATCCTAATTTCTCTTGCGTTTCGACAGAGCACGCATTCGCAGGCGCAAAGCGTTGAGGCGGATAAATCCTTCGGCGTCCTTTTGGTCGTAGACCGTGTCTTCCTCAAATGTGGCCAGCTCCGGATCGTAAAGGGAGCGGGGCGCCTTTCGTCCGACTACGATACAGTTACCTTTGTACAACTTCAGACGCGCCACGCCTGTAACATTTTGCTGACATTCGTCCATGAGTGTTTGCAGCATCTCTCGTTCCGGAGAAAACCAGAAACCGTAGTAGACCATCTCAGCATAACGTGGTATCAGGGAGTCACGCAGGTGCAAAGCTTCGCGGTCGAGTGTCAGAGATTCAACTGCGCGATGCGCGTGATGCAAAATCGTGCCACCGGGCGTTTCATAGACGCCGCGCGACTTCATCCCGACAAAACGGTTCTCCACCATATCAACTCGACCGATCCCGTTTCGACCGCCGAGCTGATTCAGTTTGGCCAACAGTTTTGCGGGGGACAGCTTCTTGCCGTTCACGGCGACAGGATTACCCTGCTTGTATTCAATCTCGACATATGTCGCCTTGTCCGGCGCCTTCTCGGGCGAAGTCGAGAGCAAGAACATGTTGCTCGGAGGCTCAGACCACGGGTCCTCCAAAATCCCACCCTCAAAGCTGAGGTGAAGAAGATTTCGGTCCATGCTGTATGGCTTGCGCGTTCCGGTGGAGACCGGGATCTTGTGTTTCTTGGCATAGGCCAGGAGATCTGAGCGCGACTTGAAAGACCACTCCCGCCACGGAGCGATGATCTTAATTGACGGGTCCAGGGCCATGCACGTCAGCTCAAAACGCACCTGATCGTTGCCCTTGCCCGTAGCACCGTGGGCAACAGCCTGAGCTCGTTCTTTTTTCGCAATTTCTACCTGGCGTTTGGCAATCAGCGGGCGCGCGATGGACGTTCCGAGCAGATAATTGCCTTCGTAAACCGCGTTTGCTCGAAGCATGGGAAACACAAAATCACGTGCAAACTCCTCCCGAAGGTCTTCCACGTAGATCTTTGAGCAGCCCATCTTTTTCGCCTTCTTTCGGGCGGGCTCAAGCTCTTCGCCCTGTCCGACGTCCGCCGTAAAGGCAATGACTTCACAGTCATACGTCTCCTGCAGCCATTTGAGAATGATTGACGTATCCAGCCCGCCGGAGTAGGCGAGGACGACTTTTCTTATGCGCGATGCCATTTCGCGCCCTCCTGCAAAAACATGACCGACTCGCTCGTCAGTCGGCTCAGAGGCCGATGAAAAACACGGATTATACTACTCTCAGATACTCTTATCAACGCGGCAAGAAAACGCTCAACATTCCCTGCCTTGAAGCTTGGCTCTGCCGAGAATATAATTGACGCTTGTTGTTCGTGTTTAAAATACTTGAGAATCGTGTCGCTCACTGAGATGAGATGAGTGGTATCTTCCATCGCACGAGCGAAGCCGCCAACAGGAGAGAGAAATGCCAGAAGAAATTGCGCCGTGGATCACTTTCAGGCCCGAGATAAAGGTGTTGGACTGTTCGATCCGTGACGGCGGTCTGATGAATAATCACATGTTCGAGGACGAGACCGTTCGTCGCGTCTACGAAGCCAACATCGCAGCCGGTGTGGACTACATGGAAATGGGCTACAAAGGCTCAAAGGATATCTATGCTCCCTCCGAATACGGAGGATGGAAGCGCAGCAGTGAGGACGATATCCGACGGATCGTGGGAGACAATGACACTCCGATTAAGCTTTCCGTGATGGCCGATGCCGAGCGAACGGACTACCACACAGATATTCTGCCGTGCGAGGACAGCGTGCTGGACCTGATTCGCGTGGCAACATATATACACCAAATCCCTACAGCCGTGGACATGATCAAGGACGCCAAGGACAAGGGTTACGAAGTGACCATCAACCTGATGGCCGTCTGTTCTGTCCAGGACCGCGAATTGGAACAGGCCCTTGAAACCTTCTGTGAAACCGACGTCGACACCATCTATCTCCTGGACAGTTGGGGCACGTTCTATTCGGAACAGATCGAGGACCTCGCGAAGCGCTACCTCAAGCACATGGAAGGAACGGGCAAGGAACTTGGCATTCACGCCCACAACAACCAGCAACTCGCCTTCGCCAATACAATCGAAGCAATCATCCGGGGAGCCAATCGAGTTGACGCAACGATGATGGGAATCGGCCGGGGCGCAGGTAACTGCCCGATGGAACTGCTGATAGGTTTCCTCAAAAACCCCAAATTCCATTTGCGTCCGATTCTTCAGTGTATCCAGGATATCATCGTTCCATTGCGTGAAGAAATGGAGTGGGGCTACACGGTTCCTTACGCGATCACCGGTCAGCTCACACAGCACCCGCGAACCGCTATGGCGCTGCGTGCCAGCGAGGACAAGGACGAGTATGTGCGCTTCTACGATGAGTGCACGACCAGCGACGAATAGTCTCTCGTTCGAACAATCCAGACTATCCGATTCGGCGCCCGGCAACGGGCACACGTTCCCAAGGTAAGCTTGCCTTCCAACGGATAGATGGCATGTGCGTGTCGTTTCTGAGCCGCCATGTCTTCAGGTTGTCAGTGGCAGGGGTTTCTGATATAAACTCATCTTCCTGTTTTTCAAGCACCCAATGAGGGAGAGTCCTTATGCCAAGCATGAGAAAAGCTTACAGCACTGTACTCAAAGATAGCTTTCCGGATAGCATGAAAATCGAGTTCGGCGACCAAAAGCTCATCTACAAAAAACGTACTTGGACGGTGGAGCAGGACTCCGGCGAGACCATCGAGCAAGGACTCCGCTACGGGGAAAATCCGGACCAGGAGAGCGCTCTTTATGAACTGGTCAACGGTAACCTTGCGCTTGGTGATTGTCATTTCATCGAGCCGGGTCGCGGCCTCGTCAGCAGCCTCAAGGAAGAAGATTTTCTGCAATTCGGCAAGCACCCCAGCAAGATCAATCTGACCGACGCCGACAACGCTCTCAATATAATCAAGTACCTGATGGACAAGCCCGCCGCCGCAGTGATGAAGCACAACAACCCGAGCGGCGCAGCTACCGCTTCTACAATCGCCGAAGCCTGCGAACGGGCCTACATGGCCGACCGTCTCGCAGCTATGGGCGGAGCAGTGGCCTTGAACCGGGCCTGCGACGTGGACACGGCAAAGTTCATCAGCAACTGCTACGTAGAAGTCGTCGTCGCTCCGGAATACGATGCTGAAGCTATCGATATTCTTAAAAGCCGAAAGAACCTGCGCATTATCCGCATTGACCGAATCGACAAGTTGGCAGACTATCGCTCGGCGCGATTTGTAGATTTCAAATGCCTCATCGACGGCGGCATAGTCGCGCAGCAGTCGCCGGTTAGCAGGATTCAGAGCATTGAGGACTTCCAGCCTGCCACAGCAACGCATCAGGGCAAAACCTACGAGTGCGAAAGGAAACCTACCGAACAGGAACTTGCCGACCTTCTCTTTGGCTGGTGCATCGAGATGGGTGTCAGCTCAAATTCTGTCATCTACGTGAAGGATGGTGCTACTGTCGGCATCGGCACTGGTGAGCAGGATCGTGTCGGCTGCGCCAAGCTTGCAATGGTAAAGGCATATACGAAATACGCCGACCTCCTTTGCTTCAACAGACACGGCATTCCCTACTTCGAAATGGAATTGGAAATTGAAGCTGGCAAGAGAGCCGCCATCGACAAGGAAGCCATCGACAAGGAAACGCAGGAAGCAAAGGGCGGCCTGGTCGGTTCGACGATGATCTCCGACGGCTTCTTCCCATTCCGCGACTCAGTGGATGTGGCCGCCAAAGAAGGGATTACGTCCATCGCACAGCCTGGTGGTGCGATGCGAGACTACGATACAATCCAGGCTTGCAACGAAGCTGATCCGAAGATTGCAATGGTCTTCACCGGGCAGCGAGCATTCAAGCACTGAGCATCGCTTCGTATGACCAGACTTCGTCGAGCTTCTTGAAGCCAAGCTTTCGGTAAAGGGTGTGTGCAGGCTTGTTTTGTGCCTGCACAACAAGCCCCAGGTGCCTTTTCCCGGCCTTTGCTGCGCGCTGCATCTGGAGCAACAATAGATATTCGCCTATACCCTGCTTCCGAAACGCGGGTTCCACTTCGACGTAAGCGACAAACTCCCACAAAGCCGCGGCTGGATCGGACGAGCCAGCCGCCATATCCCACGTAGTGCAAAATCCAATCTGACCGCCGGACTCCTTGTCAGTCGCGATCACCTCCGACTGCGCACCACTGCGCCAGGTCAAGGTGAGTTCGACGTCAGGCTGTGCAGGCGACAGATCCGCTGTCAGATCTGCTGCCATCAAAGAGTTCACCGTCTGCCCAATCCGGCTGAAACCACTATTGGCAAGAGCTGTGTTGATATGTGCCCAGCGCGACGAAGAATAGCCCCTCGTAAAATTGACAAATGGCAGACCGGAGCACTGCTCGAAGGCCACCACGTGGGCGCACTTGATCTCTCTCATGCGATTCTGCGCGTGCTTCAATAGCAAGGCTGCCGCATCGGTTCGATCCGGCTGAAAGAATAACCAATTCAGGATACCGCTGCCCGGCATGTCGGACATTCCCTCAGGCTGCCGGATGCGGCACAGGTGAGTAGCTCCTATGACCTGATCATTCTCCACGGCGCACGTGACCAGTTGATTGTCCACCGTTTCCCAAAACTCTGCGTGCGGCCATTCACTTCCCCACAGGCAGGCACTCACCTCGCGCGGCTCTGCCTGCCACACAACCGGCAGAAGGCCGAGATGCGTGTTGACAAGGTCAGTAAGGCTTTTCAGGTAAGCAGGTGTATACGGCTGCAAACTCAGCATGGTCATTTCCGTCAAGAGCTTCTCGGGGGGAGAACGATGTTGCTCGATGTCAGGAGTTATGGCACCGGACTTGAAATTGCCAGGACATCTCCCGCTCTGTCAAAATCATATCCAACTCGTCGTAGCATGTCAAAAGTCAGCCTCCCGCGTGGCACAGCAAAAGACATTTGCAGACGATCTGCAAACTCTATAGATTAGTGTGTGGTGATGGCACACGTTAGTGCTGCTAGTGAAATCATCAACGGGCGAGTGGTGGAACGGCATACACGATGGACTTAAAATCCATTGGGCCTACTGGCTCTTGCGGGTTCGAATCCCGCCTCGCCCATAAGTAAGTGCAGGACTGACGCCAGCCGGATGTGAAGTGCCAACACCAGAAATCGGAATGTCCGCGCCAGCGAGCTGGATCCGTTGCCGCCAGAATGATTGCGGTGTGACGGCACTGCAGAGGAAGGAGGGGAATCGTGTCAGGACAAACGTGGAGGGATCTTGGCCTGTGCATTGGGGCGGGCCTGGTGATTGTCGTTTTGATCGCGATGGTCTGGTCAGTCAACCAGCCAAGCTCAACCGCGGACGAGCCGGAAACAAGCGGTGAAGAAGAGGAGCATCCTCCGGTAACACAGGGCTCTCATCGTGAAGTCAACACGCTTGATGATTGGGCAAGGGAAATTCTCAACAGTCTGCCGACAGAGAGTGTTCGACCTGTTGACTTCGCGATCCACGTGAAGGTGCCGCAGGTGGCTCTGTGCCTTGTGTTTGACCAGCTCATTTCTGCCGAGTGTTCAGAGCGTCAGTCCCGCTGGATTCTTCAGCAGCTTATCAGCAGGAAGGACCTCTTGTTCCAAGAGTGTCAAAAAGAGGGGTTCTGGGGCTGCACAAAGGCCCTTGTGTTCAGCTACACAGACCCGAAGGTGTTTGAATTCGCAAAGAAGCATGACGCAATTTACGGTTTTGACGTCTCCGCTTTCTGGACTGACCCGATAGTCCCAAAGGACAAGGTGAATTCTTCGAACTTCCTGCCACAAGACACAATAAATCTGAAGCACCGGCTGGACGATGCAAGAATCTTCGGGGATTTGCATTGTCCGGGCCAGACAGGGTCTTTCATTGAGATCAGAGGGATTGAGAAGGCTACCCGGATGGATGCCATCGAGGCCGCCGCCATTTATCTGGATATTCTCAGCGGAAGTTGTTCACCTCTGATGCTTGTTCAGCTTTTCCCAGAAATGGAGTCGCTTGGAGTGCATGTGCCAGTTCGCCATTCTCGCGATCTGAATATTCGCATCCAAAGAGATGATCTTTTTGCCTTGGCAAATCATGTCAGGAAATACAGGAAGAGATATTTTGAATACCTCAATAGAGAAAGCGATATCTCACTGAGACATTTTCAGGGGGAACTAACGGAAAGGGAAGCGGAACATCTTGAAAGAGCGGTGGTCGAAGAAAAGCGGCGGTTCATCATTGATATCTGGAATGAATGCCAGCGTTTCATGAAACCAGCAAGCGGCCGGGGGGGATGACGTGATCAAGAACGGAGCTGTGGTGCTGGCGTTGCTAACGTGTTGTATTGCGTGCGCTGATGACCGCATGCCGATCCGGACTGTAGAACGAATTGTGGACGGCGGCGAGGGATGTGATGGCCTTTCGTGTGGACGAAGAGCTTGAGCAGTGAGAGTGTATCTAGAAAAAAGGTGGAGACGAACAATCATGGCTGAGAAGAAAACCTGTTTCGTGATCGGCCCGATCGGGGAAGAGGGCTCTGAGATCAGGGCGCGGTCAGACAAAGTCCTGAAACACATCATTACTCCACCTGCGAAGGAGTGCGGTTACGAACCAGTCCGAGCAGACGCAATCTCAGAGGCCGGAATCATCACATCACAGATCATTGAACGGCTGATGGAAGACGATCTGGTGATTGCTGACCTGAGCCATCAGAACCCCAACGTATTCTATGAGCTTGCCCTTCGCCATGTTTTTCGCAAACCTGTCGTTCTGATGATCGATAATGATCAGGAAATTCCGTTCGATATTTCTGCGGCCCGGATAATCCCCGTGGATTACCGCGACCTGGACAGTGTGGAAGAAGCGAAAGCTGAACTAACAAAGCAGATCAAGGCTATTGAGGAAAACTCGGGCGATGTGGACACGCCAGTGTCAATGGCCGTCGATCTAAAAGAACTGCGAGCAAGCAAGAATCCTGTTGCGAAAAGCAACGCAGAGATCATTGAGCGGTTGCAGGATATCCGGATGTTCATGGAGAAGGACGGTAGCGGAGTGCTCGGGACGGATCTCATGGAGGAGTGTCGGGAGATGATCGACAGGGTTGCAGCCATCAGGAGCATCGCCGCAGAAATCAGACTTCGCGAAGGGGCATACGAGCAAGAATGTGGTGGCATCGCGCGGCAATGCAGAGCGGTGGACAGATGGTTACTTGTTCTTATGGGGAGTGTAACGCGCGCACCGCACTCCGCAAGAAGAGTTACTCCGCACGAGCGTCCCAGTTGAGGCGATGAGCCGCAGGCACTATTACTATTAAAGTAGCTAGAGTGTAGCCATCGCTTCTTCTGCAGTGCGTTGAGTGTCTTCCCAAACTGAGAATCCGGGTGTCGTTGTATGGTATATCATGTGAGCAAGTCAGAATGAATTGACGAATCTCATGCGTGAGAGGGGCCACACGATCATCCAGGCACGGCGCTTTATCCTTTCCGGCGCGAGTGGTCCTTCGTAGCGGATAGCTTGGGAATCTTGTTAGTTATCGCCTGGTACTCAGCATCTGCGCTCGCATTCCATTGTTCTGATGCGCGCGACGGTCTCACCTTCAGATACCGGTTCTTCCCCATCAGACGGCGTGTGCGAGGCCGGATCTTACTTCTTCCAACACGCGAGCCGTCTCCCGGGCGCACACCTGGTTTAGCATGCAGAGCAGGCCATCCGGCTTTGTGACATCGCCGGTCCTGACGTAGTTGCTGCATCGACACGTGGTGTTGCAGATCGACTGGATGCTACACGATTCACACGCATCACTATCGCGACACGGTGCGGACCGGATCTTCAGGAAGTCGCGACCGGTGTAGATGTTGCCGGGAAATCGCATGGAATTGCCTTCGTCGTCGTCGCCAATGAGACGTTCGCAAGGATAGAATCGACCCGAAGGTGCAACGGCGATCTCTCCAGGCCCAAAACCACATCGCGTTGTATCACCCGCTGGCACACAGCTCATGGCGGCGGCTTTTTCATCGAACCAAGTGATCCCGATCTCGGGATGATGGTCTCGCCATATGGAGGCACATCGCCAGATAATGGTCGCCAGATGTCCGATGTCCTCAGATGTCCAGCGTGTCCAGAGGTCGAGCGATGGTTCAAACTTCCGGACGCCCATGTCATAGAGGAACTCGATTCCTTCGGGAAGAAAACGCACATTGTCGGGGCGCACAACCATCACCACGCGAAAATCTTTGCCAACAGCAAGCAGCCTTTGCATTGTGTCAAGAACGCAATCGGAACTACCCTGTCCATCCGCAAATTGTCTGTGGCCGTCGTGCATTTCCGGCAGCCCGTCATGGCTGATTGCCAGGTGCATGTCGGGCAGCGTCATGAGAGACCACGCACGCGGAGCCGTCTGCGTTCCATTCGTTGTAATGCTGAGAGAAAGGTCCAGTTCGGACAGATGTGTCTGCCTCCGCGCATAGCCGATCAACTTGGAGACCAACTCGGCCTGCATCAGCGGTTCGCCACCGGAGAAGCCTAGTTCGAGCTTCCCGCCAGGCTCGATAGAGGCGATGGTGCGGTCAATGGCGGTCTGGCCGATTTCGAGCGGCATGGTGCGGTCAGACTTCTTGCCGGCATAACAATATGTACAGCGAAGGTTGCACGCGTGATCGACCATCAGGACAAGTCCAAATTGTTTGTACGACATTCGCTCACCTCCTGCGATTTGCATCGAATCGCCAAAGCACAACCGGGGACCCGTGGGGGTACCTATCTACACCGATTCACTTGTCGTCGTACTGGTAAGCTGCCGGTCGACGGCGGTCGCGCGCGATATGACTGTCTATTTTGTGCTGGCGGTTGTTGCGCCGGGCAATAGTATTACCGGACCAAATCAACTCTCCAACACGGTGTGACCTTGATTTCAATTCTATGGAATTCTAGGAGTGTGGCAGGAACCTGTCAATGTAATCAAATGTATTGTGACAGCCTTGTGAAACTGAACAGACCCCATTGCATCAGTTCATTCCCACACCGTCGATCTTGAGTCATTCCTGTTAACTCCGCCTGCGCACATACCGATAATGGTTTCGGGGCAGCGTCTTGCAGCGAAAATGGTATGCGAGAGAATCCCGTATCAAGACGCCACAGGAGAAACAAGAATGATTACTGTCGAAGATCTATTGATGTCCAAGGGTCCAGATGTCACTGTCGCTTCACAACAAGATACGGTGTTACAAGCGGCAAGACTGATGAGCGATGCCAGGGTCGGCTGTGTCGTTGTCAGAGATGAAGGCGAGCTGAAAGGGATATTCACCGAAAGGGATCTCCTTTCCAGAGTGGTTGCTCGGCAGAAGGACCCCACTACTACCATATTGGCAGACGTTATGTCGAGTCCGATCAAGGCCTGCAAACTTAGCGATAACATACAAGAATGCGCAAAGATCATGCGAGATACTCATGTACGACATCTTGTTGTCGTGGCAGACGGTGCGCTGGTTGGTCTTATTGGCATGAGAGACATACTGGCAACTGAACTTTTCATGAGAAGCACTGGCGCGTTTGCCTGTCGTTGCTCCGGCTGAGCGCGGTATTCACCATCATACATCTATCTGCCAACGTGACTCTTTCTCACGCCACGTGATGCTGGGAGCATTTCCGGCCTCTCTGTCGGCGGACAGTCTC
>Ga0180433_10006599_pt1 | contig 15129 bp, 12 predicted proteins | sample SS_ome_8_FD_132980 | JGI IMG/M metagenome (GOLD analysis project Ga0180433, IMG submission 132980) | Hypersaline lake sediment archaeal communities from the Salton Sea, California, USA - SS_1_D_1 metaG | ecosystem: Environmental > Aquatic > Non-marine Saline and Alkaline > Hypersaline >... | reverse complement strand
TCCGAGCACACGGAATTCGGAGGCGCATGTCAGAGCCACACCGGACGCCCATGTGTTACCGTACTGGACACCATTCACATAAATCGTTGTCACATCAGAGTATCTTACGACTGCAAGATGAAACCACTGGTCAAGCGGAAGAATGACTGCCGAGTTAATTCTGGCCGCGCCATTGTAATACATATACAGAGAAAGGTCAGATTTAGCAAAGACGCTGATCCCTGCCGCCGTGTAAACATTCTGCGTGAATATTCCATAAGAGGCCGTTCCCGGTTGAACACTGTCAACCCAGAGCCACGTATCGACTGTGAAGTCCTCCGACACACCGAATGACAGGTCTGCCAGGCCGGAAGTGACATGCAGATAATCCGCCGATCCGTCTCCGGCCCACGACGACACTCCAATCTTTTTGTTCACGGAGTCCTTTGCGATTCCATCTCCGACAAGATTTACAATATGAGCGGAGCGTGACCATTCCGTGAATGTTGACGGACCTGACACGGTCTCCTCACCTGTTAGCAGAAGAGTGCAACCAGGGCCTCCGAGATACGTTCGGTATTGTCCGTAAGACCTATTCGGAACAGGAAAGCTCGACCACCATCGAGGCATATTAGAAATACGCACTTCGTCAATATGGCCCGTCCAGTAATATTTCAGGCCGACATCGTCTCTGGCTCCAATGGATAGATTCGGAGATGTCAGCGCGGGAGTTATAAATCCGGCTATCAATCCGCCTGACTGCTTTCCATTCCTGAAAACCTTTGAACCGACTCCGGCCTTCTGTACCCAGGCAAAATGCACGAATGTATTTATCGCAGTAAAGAATGAGCCTATCGTCACGAATGTTCCGACCGAGTATATTACAAGCGACGTGCCATTCTGGTATATTGTCCAGCCAGGCCCTGCCTGCCCGTCAAATTGCTCCATAATAACTCTGACGCCTGACAGACTCGTCGTGGACAACCAGAAATCAAGAGTGAAATTCATTGTGCTGTCAAAATCAAATTGAGCTTTATACGCTGTGCGGATATAACTTGCACCGTCAAAATAAATACTGCTCCCATTAAATTTAGAGAGAGCTGTGACATTCTGTGGAGCTCCGACGCCCTCGAATACAATATCGTCCCTTCCGGTATTCGGAAAGCGTCCGTCACCGTTGTACGTGTTCGACCGCGCCAGCAATGCCGCTTTGCTATCGTTGCCGAATCCATTTCTGTCAATTACACAATTCATTCTTTCACTATTGTAAGGCCCACCGAAAGATCGGAGGCATCATTGTTCGACCCGTTCGCATCGGTAGCCAGGTCTATACTGGAGCCCTGAAGTAAGGCATATCCGCCTGATATGTCGACAACGGTGTCAACCCATGAAGTCGATACATCTCTTCCTGCGTTAGAATTAGCCGTGCCGACTGGAGCCGCATTAATCCTGGCATTGATTCTCGGTTGATTCGCTCCGGTATCCTGGACGACAACTCTGTGAGAAATCATAACACAATAAGCCGGGCCTCCAATCCATTTCCTGTATGAATTCAAATCATTGAGAAGCAGATTCGCGTCAGCTCCGTCAGCGAATTCTCCATTAATTGAAAACCATAATGTCTCGACTTTTGACATCTCACCGTATTGCATCTCGTCGTCGTCACTGGCCGTAAGAGGATACCCGGCAATTGTCACGCTCCCGGCACTCCATTGAGTGACTATTCCGTATCTCCATGTTCCGGCTGTGGCTCTGTACCTGATGGGTCGACCGACTGTGAATATTGCCTGCATTTTTGCATTGTTATCGGTGTCAAATGTGCTGTCGCTGGTACGCGTGAAAGGAGTCACACCGCACCATCCATTTGTCGATTGTCCGTCAACATACTTCTTGTTCGGTATATCGTCGTCACCCAGTACAACGTCCTCATAGTCAGTCGTTCCACTCACATTCAAAGTCTGACCCACAGCCGGAGTTACGCTTACGCCGCCCAATGTCCACAGGGTCATTCGCGGACTGCCTGACTGTTGAAATTGCAATTGTCCTATTACACCGATGTATCCCGCAGTACCATTGTACCAGAGATGCATGTCGTTTCCCTGTGCGCGAAGCCATATATCTGCCTGTCCTGCGACTGCGAATGTGTTCTCAACCATTATACCATAGGCAGAGAATTCCATTCCACGACTGATATGCAGAGCTGTGGACGCGGCGGGTGTGCTGTGCCCGATACACATTTGTTGCGACGTGTAATTCCAATAAAAATTAGTCTCATTACCGACAAGCGATCCTCCAGCGTTATATTGAATCGCATAATTATTGCCGCCAGCACTGACAGCCGGACCTGTATCTATTAACGCATTATCAGCCATTAGTTTATAATCCTATTATGATACGTGGTCACACTTTGTATGAGGCGACCTTGACGGTGATCACACTTTGTATGAGGCGACCATTCTGTGGTTACACTTTGTATGAGGCAACCATTAAAGAGCTTCGCCTCACGAAACGCTTTGATGGTGGTCTTATGCATTATGTTTTATCTCCGCCTTGAAATTTGCTCCCCGGTGTCCCTGTGAAATAACAATCTTTGACGTTGAATAAGGACTTACAAGATTCGTGTTTTTATCACGTAAAAAGAAACGGCACGACGGAAATTCTTCAGAGTTCATTCCACTTGAAGGAAAGGATTGCATTTTCCACCAGAACCAGGTATTTTTCAAAACCCATATACTATTTGACCGCATCGCACCGTCGTTGACAATCGGAGTCAATTGCTTTACGTCAGGGTGAAACCACTTTGCTTCATAATGACCGTAAAGATCGTATTTACTCGTATCGTAGTAATTAATTATGACATTGTCGATTCCGACTGGCTTGATGAATGCCGCATAATACGTTGCACCTGAAACCCACTGAATACTATAAACAGCAATAAGTGAGGCGTCGCTATTTCTGAATTGCACGTTGAATTCATAATCGGAAAATGATAGACGATTCCAATTACCAGTACCGGTCCACATCGCATAATAAGTTGACCGCGCCAGATCAAAGGCTCCTATAAACGATACTGGAGCAGGCTCAAACGATGACGATCCGGTTGAATATACTCTCCGACCTCTTGCATTACCTCCATCAAGTGCTACATAAGTTGTCGGGTTAGGGTGTCCATACAGACCGGACTTACTCGAAGGGAACCATATCGCACCTTCTGGGTTTTGCAGTGCGTTGTAAGTGTATGGCGCGGCGGGAGGCACAGTCACATTTATGACGTCCTGGACAAATGTCTGCAAACCAGACCAATTATGTGTAGCCGCCTGTGGAAAAATATATCTTGATTCATTATTTCCGTACGGGTAATAGTTTCGTGAGCCTCTTAATACTGAATAAAACTGATTGATCCCGTACATTTTCGTAATTCGTGGTATATTGAAATCGACTATATCATAAAAACGTATTTGAATATTATTCGTGAATACGCCGCCTCCCGTTTGTGCAACACTCGCACAGAAAGCCATGATACTCGCTTCCGATATAAATATCCTTCTGTACCATGCATTGATTTGATTGTGAGAATCGTTTATCTCGACAATATCCACAAAACAATTATGATAATGACGGGCATAATTTTTCCACAGATTTGTCGCCCACCGTTCTTGCATGTTACCATTCAGAAAGCGTGTCGCCGTATCGGGAGTGTCGCCAGCCCGCGCAATGGTCCACTGCCCGTGATCAATTCTCTTTTCAGTATAGACGCTCATAATATGATATAACTGCTCCCCGTTGAAAATAACTTGATACGTTCCCAGGCTTGAGCGAATGTGTATCCGTTGTTACCGCTTATTGTCTCTCCGCCTGTTGTTGTCAACGAACATAAATTTGTATTGTCAATACAAATTACATGAATGAATTGCCCACTTGTCAGCCCGGCGGAGGGTAATTGAGCCGTTACCACCGCAGAGCTTCCGTCAAGTTGAATAATCTCATCGCTTGCCGTGATACTACCACTCGCCGTCATTGTTCGACTGACCCAGGTTTTATAGTCAGCCGTCGGCCCGGCCTTATTCGGACGATATGGGAGAACCATTCCGCCTGTCGCTGTCTCTGCATGAAGCAATGGATTCTGGTAAAGACTCGGCTTACCTATTTGCAGAGCTCCCGGCACGGTATCTGACAGATAATAGTATTCACCCGGAGTCAGTCCGGCCAGTCCTGTAATCGGGCCTCCATATACTGCATTGAATCCGCCTGCGGTCGGAGCATCGGCCAGAGCCACTCCGAGAGAACCGTCAGCATTCGCAAGGGCAAGCTCCCAGAGCCCTGTACCACTATTCAGGTACACGACCTGTGCCTGCGTGAATGTATTCGCCTGGGTTATTGAAGAAACCAGAGCTCCGCCGCCTCCGCCTCCCTCTGCTCCTGTATATTGAAATCCGGTCAGCCATATATCTGTCGGATCACTTATTGCGCTGAAATTGGAAGCGACGACAAAACAACCTGTCCCGAAATGAAAGAACCAGCCTGGACGTGCGCCGATCTGATCCTGCGTTGTCGGTATCTCTGTTCCTCCCGCGTTCGGGTCTCCCTGCCAGAACCGGCACATATATCCGATTGATGGAAAACCGACAAACGGAGCGTCAGTCCTGGGAATTAATTGCGGGAGAATCCAGTTATACATTCTCGTCGATAAATCATTATAAGTGCTTGTTGCAAAAAAGACCTTGTTGTTCGGAGACGGGGTACAATGAATTGCATTCGCCGCAAGAGAATAGTCCGCAATGATTGATGGGAGTGCCGCCGCATTCGCCTGTGCTGTAGCCAGGTCCGGCGCGGGAAGGATTGACGAGAAGTCTCCCCAGATTTGTCTCGGAACAACTATCGTCTGGATTGTAAATAACTCTTCGTACCAGGTTGCCGCGTCAGGAGCAGTATCTCTCGATTGAGTTGACAGAATGTTAAGCCAGCCCTCAAATGAGAAATTCCGTATTTCTTCTGTGAGCATCGACATGATTTATTTCTTCCTTCTCCTGAATATACCCCAGAAGCTCCAGCGACGGGCTCTGACCCTTGCCGCCTGTCGTCTCAACTTCTCAACCTTTCTTCTGTCAGCCAGGATTCCTTTTGCAGACTGGTCGACATGCTCAATGAGCTCCTCTCTGATCCGGGCCTGCTTTGCAGACTCGACCTTCGTGAGACGCTTGACTCTCCGATACACGGATTCCTGCGTCCTGTACAATTCCTGATCCAGGTCGTCAATGTTTTCGGAAAGCGTACCGATACGCTCGTCAACTTTATTCAGAATGTCAGTCTGGATATTTAGCCTGGCTTCTTTCTTGAGAGCTTCAAGCATTTTAGTATTATTAGTGAATTCACTCCGAACAGCAAAAACGGCCTTGTTGAAATCACGGTCCAGCTTTGCCATATCATCTTTGACAGTCTCCGAGAGCTTTTTGATTGTCGCTTCATTCTCGTTACCGGATTCGATTATTCTCTCAATGACTCCGGCCAGGTAAGTGAGACGCTCCTGCATTTGATTGTGCCACTGTTCGACCTGCTCGAATATATTCTTCTCGATCACCTTTGACGCATTGAAGTAATTCTCCAGAGTCCTTAACTTGACAGCCGCTTCTTTGTGCAATTCCTTCCAGACGTGCTCCCGTTCGACTATTGTCCTGTAATTGAGCTCCCGGAGATAGTTATAATCGTCTTTGACGACTTTCATCTCCTCCCTGGTCTTTGCGACAATTCGCTTTTCCATTGCTTCGAGCTGTGACTGAATGTCGTCGACTTTCTCCTCTGGCTCACTGACAAGCACTCCAGGAGATGCAAGTTCAGCCCTCTTGAGAAGAGATTGCATTTTACTGAATTCGTGAGGGCTTACCTGTACAGTCTCCATTTCCGTCTCGGAAGTCCGATATACAAATTCAAAGTGCCCGTTCTCTCGTTTTATGTCTTTAAGTGTTCTCATATTCTCACCATGAAACAACAATGCTCGACGGTTGAATCGAAGCATCATTAATCACAATTCTCAATTCAAAATATGTCTGTCCCGCAGTCAGTCCCAGAGTGCCGAACGACACGTCAATACTGTTTGCCGTGCTTGACAGCTTTCTTATCGGGTCATTGTTTCCCGTGAATGTTGCAAAGTCGTACGTTGCCGCCGTGTGAGCATAGCATGGACTCGTAAACCTTGTCGGGATCATGATCCACATCTCGACCTGACTGGCAACCAGATTTGCAAGCGTGAATCCCTGGATTGACAGCGTTGCGGAATTCCTGACCAGTCCGGCCACGTCAATGATTCTTCTATAATAGTCCTTCGGAGCGGCATGTGCGGAATAATCCCTCCCGCCTGCGGGCATGTATGTTGTGTAATTGATTCCTCCGACCCGGAGGATTCCCTCCGTGACCTGGGCTCCTGTATTACCCGCGTAAGCTCCGATGTCCTGGGTCGAATCCCAGAGAGCTCCTGAATAGCCTGTGCGTCGATAAACTTCGTCTGTAAAGTATTCCGCAAGGTCAGTCGATTCCTGACCATAAGTGTCAATCAATATTGAAGCGTCCGCGCTGTTGACCCACCCTCCATTGATCCAGTCCTGCCACCTGGCCCGAACATTTCCGGTCGTGGTCACGGTCCTGAAATTACTGGCAAGCACAGCCCAATCCAGTTTGTTGTATGACGCATTGACATTATCGTGTGCGTTCGTCCAGCCTGTCAGGTCTGCTCCGGTCAGGTCCAGGGCCGGTAGGTGGTACTCGTCTCCCTCAATCCTCACCTGATTCGTCGGGTAACTGTCCGCATTGAGATAATCACTATCCGCAATGTTTATCTCGAATTGTGATCCGTCGGTATAGTAAGGTATCCCTGACAACCACTTGAGATTCACGAATCCGATCCGCTCTGCGATTGTCACACCTGTCAGCGTTGCGGCATTCGGCTCACTATCATAAAATATATCATTCTGGGTCTTTGTATAATCAGTCCCGCCGTTATGGTGAATAATCTCGACCGAGCATCTCCCGCCGGGAGGGAGAATCGCTGACATGGTTATATCGACCGTAACAATGCCTATCCATTTGACATTCTCGACGGCCCATGACGTCACTCTGATTCTTATGTTGTTGACCGTGACATCAATTGCTCCCGCAATTGCCGCCGTGATATGCGTTGCCAGAGGAGTCACACCGTCAGCGTCGTAGACATTCACTTCTATAGTGGAAAGTAAATCCTCGAATAAGCATTGATTGATCGTGCTGTATGTCCAGATTCCTGAATTACTACAGGCATGAGCTGTGCCTCCGACCCAGGCTCCAATCTTGTAAGGATTGCCTTCTGCGGTCGGGGTAGCCACGTTCCGGCTTGTTGTGGTTATGTTGGATACGGAACAGTCATTTGTTCCGTCCGCAGTATTAAAATGAGAGCTTGCCAGAGCGGAGGGACAATACAGCGTTGCCACTCCTGGCGCGGTGAGTATTACATTATGATCAACTCCGACAACATCCAGTACGGTTATGTTGCTTCCTATAGAACCGCCCTCGTCCCGGAGTTCGAGACCCGCTCCTCCAGCTCCGGCGAATACCTGGAAGTCAAGAAGGTCTGTTCCGACAATATCATTGCCCGCATCATTCGTACATATCCAGCCCGTGTCTGCGTACTGTGCACCTTCCCGAACGAATATGATTGCCGCTCCCGCCGCGTCACCGAGAGCAAGGTCTGTGCTCCTGACCGCGCCTCCAATTGGTTGCACAACATAAATACCGTTCTCGACGGCATTAGTCTGTGCTGTGAGGAATACACGATCTCCTGGAGCAAGTATTACTCCGTTAATAGTGTCTCCGGCTTCAAGTTCGGTTAGAATATCGACGTCACCCGTACTTGCGACTCTGGCTGACTGTTTTTTCTCTTGAGCCGAATATGGGACCATGTCCCATCGGTGATCAATTCCATTCCAGCGAATGACCTTGCCGTCCGAGAGGTCGAAGTCTCCAATATCAGAGAGAGCTCGAACGGCCAGGCTATTCGTAAGGTTTTCGGCATCCGCCGTATTAAATGGTCTCCAGGGATCAAATCCTGACATCCCGGACTCCTGTTATTATGTTCCGAATAAAACGTATTTGACCTTGAGTGCCGTAACACTTGTGGTCTCAATCGTCGGAGCAGTAAAATTCCCGAATAAGAGCATCCCTGACGAGACGTCAATTCCGGTCACATTTCCGTCGTGTTTGAAAGTCACCGTACCCGTGCCACTCACGACGAGCATTATGCCCTGGATAGCTGTGAGACCTCCAGTCGGCAACGTAACAACACCGTCACCTGTTATAAGAGTCCTCTCGTTTTCAACTCTGTGAGTGATATTAGAGATTGTCCCGAACGCTTCCGGCAATGTGTACGTGTCAACATTCAAGTTTGCATCAACATCGGTCAGGTTAAACTGGCCTGTGACCTGTGCTTTGTAAGACATAAAAATTCTCCTGTTTAAGAAGGGAAATGACCCGGCGGCGAAGTCATATTCCTGCGAACGTATCCGCAAGAGGACCGCCGGGCCTTAACTGTCTGTAATGTTATTTACTTTATAACACCCCAGACCTGAACGATCAGGTCACTTCCTGTTCCTGCGGCGTCCGCAACAACCTGAAGGCCACGTCCTGCGGTGGCTCCTGCGCCTGCTATCCAGGCCGCTTCTTTGGTCACATTCGCACCGTCCTGCATGACAACTGCATTCGCAAGCAGGTCAGCAATGAGGTCGGTCATGAGATCAACTCCGGCTTTGTCCTGGATTTTAACATTCGCAATGCCGCCTCCCCAGGCAACTGCTCCATTAACATTAAGCATGAAGCCCTGGAGATAGACTTTCTTTCCGTTATTGACTTCAACGTCAGGAACAAGATCAACTGCGGTGTCACCGAGCGCACTTGTAAGCGTTGCCGTCTTGTGAAAAGGAATGCCATTCACAACCATATCGTTCACAAGACCCTGAATTTCTTCAGAGCGTGAAGGGTTAAAAGGTAATTCGTTTCCTTGCATAACTTAATTACTCCTGTTAGTTCTTGATTAGATAGAACCCTTTGATATAGACAAAATTGACCGCACTCGTAAGACGAACACCGCCGTCTATCCGAATCGGACAATGTGCAAAATCGACTATATCCGGGCCTGTCGCTTGCGGGACAATAGTAATAGTACCGTCCCATGAATAGATACCAAAACTATTACCCGGCCCGACGGAGATGTATTCAATAAATGTGATATACTTCGCCGCCTCCGTCGCATTAGCCGCAGGATACTGAAATGGTCCAGCTCCAAAATGAGCAAATTGATTGTTCACTCTCGCTACTTCGACGTCTTCCGGGTTTAGCGTTATCTGTGACCTTATAAGGCCGTCTATTTGTTGTACTTGCATATTTATTGTCCCTGCGAACGACTCTCACGAATGAGAGCCGCTCAACGATTATTACACATTCAGCAATGGTGACTTACTCTGTTGTCCGACTCCGACATTATCAAGCATTGCAAAACGCAATGGTGCATAATAAGCCGGGGTAGCGTACAGACAACAAGTCCCCCAGGCGAATTCCCCGATTCTCGAATAGGCTTTGCTATGATACGGGGCCAGTCTTTTCAGTGCAAAGTTCCTCATTTCACCGACGCTTGTGAGGTCCAGTAAGAACATCTTTGTAGTGCCGGGAATGATTGAGTTAGTATCTATATAAGTGACCGGATTCGAGCCGTTAGCCTGAACGTCGGCAATCTTATAATAGTTACCTGAACCCGCAGAAGGCTCACCGTATACACGGAAAAATGTAGCCGGGAACGCGCCGCCCTGCGGTGTAATGGTAATTGTCAGTGTTCCGTCAGCCAAAACGAGTGAACCTGCGTCAGCCGCGCTTGCCTGGGAAAGACCGAATCTGTTACCTGCCGCAACACGATACTTGTAAGTACCGGCCTGCCGATTTCCTGTTGCCGCCCAGAGCGAACCCTGCGGAGGGGCCTGGATAGTAACAGCATGAAGCGGTGTATTCGGTGAACGAACGCTTGTCGCGCCTTCGGTAAGAACCTGCGGATCGCCTGCGGTCGGTACTCTGGGAACGCCGTTTGATTCGTATTCTCCCGCAATGAAAATATCATTCTTTGGAATGATTGTTCCGAATGCAGTGTGAATTCGATTCACGCCGTAACCGATAGCAATGTTGCCGTCCTGACCGACTGTGGCCTGTGCGACACGCTGAACGGTATTGGATACTGTGCCTGTTCTCAAGATTTGAGCCAGAGTATTTATTCCGCCGGGTGAGCAATAAAGGCCCGCGCCGTTCGGATTTCCGTAGTTGGTCGAAATAAGTTCAGCAAGATAATCAAAGTCTTCCTGTACGGGAGCATTCCCGCGCTTGTCTCTGACGTGTGCTGTTGAACCATTGTTTCTAATGGTCTTCTCGAAGCCGTCCCATTGTTCGGGGATCATATCCTCGTTGCCTGAATAAAGAGAACGCTCTGCGTTCCTTAACAGACGCATGGTTGCCGACTGCTTTGCCCATACATCAGACGATTTGATGGTCTTGACGATAGTTGAAACGTCCGATACCTTCCACATCTCGCGGAGGTATTTCATCTTTGCGAATGCCCGCTTTGCGTACGGGTCCGCTTCGAGAGGCGTTTCCATTTGACCCAAAAAGGAAGATTCACTCACACCGTATCCGGTCTGCATTGAATACTCCTCCAGAGTCGAAGCCGCGCCGGTTTTCGGTATATCACGCCAGAGCGTGAACGCAGATTCATTGTGTGTGAGCATGACGAGAGTGCCTTCAAGACTCTGTGGTTGCATTGCACCCACTCCGGTCAATAGACTGACGTCGGTAATGCCTTCCTGGGCTTCAAGAGCCTTCAATAATTGCAGTACTTCTTCCTGTGACGCTTCGCCGTATGCTCCTAATTCTTGTTCTGTAGCAAAATCCATAAGTTATTTACTCCTCTTATAAATTTGTTTCAGACTATTTTGCGTCGGCAATTACACTATCAATGATAGGAATTACATTCGCAGGAAGTCTTTCGTTTATGCCGCCAGCAATCTCGACGTAAGATACGGCTGTGGCCGCGTCACGGTTGCCATTTTGAGCCGCTTTAATAAGCAGATCAACAACACGACGCATTCCCAGGCTCTGTGCTTTTTGCAGAGGACTACCTCCGCCTTCCGCTCCAGCTCCCGCAAGCTGACTCCGTACCGGATTCGGCATCGCACCGATATTGTCGACAATCTTTGCAGTGCCGAGCAATACCGAACCTGACGCCTTGTTCAATTCGTTATTGAATGCAACGGCGTCCTCAATGGCTTCCAGACGCTCGGAAACGCTTGTGAAAGCCTTGACCATGTTGTCAGTGAATGCGACGAACGCTTTGAACATATCGGTCCCGTCAATGACGGTTGCGTCATGATCCTCAACTGTTCCTTCGTCATACTGATCCATCACGGCCTTTGAAAGAAGTCCGGCTTCTTTCATATAATTCTGGGCTTCTTCAGCGTTTTCCTTCAAGTACCGCTTCATGTTTTTACGCATGTAATCGGGCTTGTATTCGTCGCCGTCACCTTCTTTCTTCTTCTTGTCGTCTTCCTCATTAGAAGAATTCGCTTTTTGAAGATCGTCAGAAGATGAATTGCCAGAATTTTGAGAATCATCTGTTACCAGACGTCCCAGAGCCTCAAGAGCTTCCGCGCCTGTAGCCAGTTCATCATTTTGGTCAGACATATTTCTTCTCCTCAAAAGTTTTTGATCAGTGCGGTTAGTCCATGCAGAAATTCATCAGCAAAGACTCCCGCTTCGGCCTCTGAATAACCTTCGGCCTTCAAAAATAATTGCAAACCCTCACGGGTCGGGGCAAGAACCCCTCGACTTATATTGCCGACGAGCTTCGCCATAAGTAATTGTGTATCGTCCTCACGTTTCTTCTTTTTCTTCTCTTTGTCATTCAGCTTTTTAATGTCGCCCTCAAGCGACTGTTTTCTGAATGCGTCAACTCCTGTATATGTTGCGCTGTCAGTGTCAGCACCGACTGTAAGAGCTTTAATGAGTTCCGATTCTCTGGTAGTTATATCATAATCATTCTCAAACGTACCGATGTCCGAAAACGTCACCCATATCGAGGGCTCTGTATTGGCCTTGATCATTTTCACTTCCGTTCCGGGACATATCACATAAGGACGTCCCGCAATCGCAAGATGATCCCAGGCTATTTCTGAAATCTGACGTTTGACCGAATTGGAAGCAGAGTCCCAGACCCTCCGGGCCTTGCGAACATTCCCTCCCACCGACGAGCCAAATACAGGATTGTCAGCTTCCAGGTGAGGCGCAATTGCGTCTCTGACAATAGGGTGAGACTTCGTGAGATTGGCGTACACAACTGGCATTCCGTCTTCCCATTCAAAGTTAGAAGGACGACCGAGAATCGCCTGCGCTTTCTCCGCCTGCGACTTACCGAGAACACTCTGATGGTGCCAGTCAATTATCCCGTTTTTCAGGAAGTTCTCGACCGTACCCTTATTGAATGCTTCCGGTAGTATTTCCTCGTTGTCACGATCCGTGATCAATCGATTCGCAATCATTCTGACAGGGATATACGGAGAATCCTTCGCCGCTTCTCCCGCCTTTGTTATTGTCCAGTTTCCGACTGTTAAAATCATTGTCTCACTCCCAAAACAAAAACCCGCAGAGGTACAGTTCTCACCGTACTACTCTGCGGGTTATTTTCATCCCGCTTGTTTATTTTCGGACTCACAGGCCCGCAAGCGTTATGCTATACTGTTCCAGGAGACTTAATTATTAGTTTATCCCCTGGGTACACCATTTGTATTATACCGTCAACAATTTTTTTCCATTGTCAATTGTCACAAAATTTCTGCATTTCCGACATCTCAACACGATCTTGCTTCCGTCGATCACAATCGTTCGGCTCTTAATAAGAACCGCTTCCTTATACCACAATATAACTGCTTTATCACAGGCCGGACATGCAATTTGACTGTCCACTCCATTAAGCCGGAGAAATTTACCGTCTATATGGTAATTCCCGCCTTCCGTAACTGTATTTATCAGTGCCATAATTAAAACGTCTCCAGAGGGCTTATATTGCGTCTGACGGCCATTATTTAGACTCCAATGTCTTATTCTTTCTCTTGACTTCTACTTCTTTCCGGGTCTCCGGCTTCTTTTCCTCTGTTTTCGGCTTTTTCGTCTCCGGCTTTCCTTTTCCCTGGCCTGCGGTCTTTGCTTCTGACTCCCGCTTCTGTGCCTCACCGATTTTCTGCGTGAATGCTCCGGCCCGCTCCGTGCCTGCGGCCACGTCCTCCGCCGTTCCCTTTCCGGCGAATGCATCGGAGAATGCAGTGACCATGTCCTTCACGGCTGACTTGATTGCCTCTTTGACCTGTGCAACCTTCTGCTCTCTGGCTGACTTTGCCGGATCAGTACCGGGCTTTGCTCCCGTGCCCTTTCCCTCCGGCTTCTTTTGACCGGGCTTTTTCTTGTCCGGCTCTGGTTGTTGCGGCTTGACCCAGACCGTTTGTTTCTTACCCGCCGCGTTTGTTATTACTTTCTTGACGAGCTTCGACGTGTCACGACCTTTCAGGATTGCGACCATGTCCGCCGCAGGATCAAGACTGACCGCCTGCAAATTGAATGTCCCGTCAGGATTGAAATAACCAATCGGTGACACACTCACGGCCTTACCGAGATCGGGAAGGTTAGCCACTCCAAGCTCTGCATAAGTCCCCGGTACGGGCAACCGCATGTATACCCGCCCGTCATCTTTGAGAATGAATTTCCTCACAAACGACTTTGCCTTCGCTACACGTACCGGCTCACTACCAGGACGAACATAATGCTTGCGGAATACATTTTTGAATTCATGCATTGCGGTCTTGACCCCGGTTTCCTTCGCTCCCCGGTTCAGGACTATCTTGCGGAGCTCATCATTCGCCCGCCGCACAGTTGTCTTGATTTGCTCAAAATTCTGACCTGTCTCTGCGGCTATCTGTGCATTAGTCTTACCCTCCATGTGTAAGTCCCAGACTCTCTTGAGCCTGCCAGAGCGTGAGCGGTCTTTCTGCTCAAGCCGGGCTCTGACTTCCTCATTAATATCCTGGACGAGCTTCATTGCAAATTTATCCTGATCCATTCGCTCCATGTCCTTTGCCGGGTCAACACTCGAAGCGAATTCGTCCATCTCGGCCTCGAATTCCTTGTCCCAGACCTTATACTTGTCAGCCGCACGATACGCCTGGTTCTTGAGTATCTGTATTGTGTTTGCGGCGAAGTTATTGACACTCTTATAGTACCCCTTCCTCTGGAGCATGATCATTGCAATCAATGACTCCTGGACAACGTCCTCGTAAGCAAACGAATCGGTCGGCACATTCATGAATTGCCGTATCTGCGGCTTGACATATCGGTCATAAGACTCCGGGTCTCTGACAAACACCGCTTTATATACGTGCTCCGCCAGAGCTTTCTCTCCCGCCGGGCCTCCAGCCTGTATTTTCTTCCACAATTCAGGAGACGGTGTCAGGGAATAATGTCGCTCCGTTCCTTTCTTGACACGCGGCTGTTCCGTCTTCCTGGTCCCTCTCGTCGCTGAATAGCCTCCGAATGGCACAATCTTTTTCTCTGCGATCTTCGTCACGGTCTCCCCGGAAGGCCGCGTCCATATCTCACCGACACGTCTTTTCTTTGCCTTGAGGAGCTCAAGCGCAAGCATGTTCCTGTATGCCTTGCGGAGACTTCCCTGTGGCACGACTCTCGACGCAATCTGATACGCTGAATATATCTGCGGGAGCTCATAACTCCCGGCATTCGTCGGTGTCACGTCACGGACATAATCAGAAGTTATGAAGCTATTCTCTGACCGCAGGACACGATAATCCTGTCCCCGCTTCTCTGCGATAACTCCGACTTTCTGGCTTCCATTGAGATTATAACTGACTACCGAGCCAGGGCTCACGTCGGCTTTCCAGATATATCGCTTTCCCTTATTCGAGATGAGCGGTATTCTCATTGACTTGAGGAGATGGTCATTCTCCCGGAAGAATGCCTCGACGAGAGGCACAATGGTTGTCTCGAATACTTTGGGAGACGGGTGATTTGTCTCACTGGCAAATTCCTGAATGT
>Ga0180433_10006597_pt1 | contig 15130 bp, 15 predicted proteins | sample SS_ome_8_FD_132980 | JGI IMG/M metagenome (GOLD analysis project Ga0180433, IMG submission 132980) | Hypersaline lake sediment archaeal communities from the Salton Sea, California, USA - SS_1_D_1 metaG | ecosystem: Environmental > Aquatic > Non-marine Saline and Alkaline > Hypersaline >... | reverse complement strand
GGCCGCTTCGGGTTCAGGACCGACCAACGCGGCATCACCGGCGCCATGGCACTTGCCAAAGGTGTGCCCGCCGGCGACGAGCGCGACGGTCTCCTCGTCGTTCATCGCCATGCGCGCGAAAGTCTCCCGCACGTCACGTCCTGAGGCGACCGGATCCGGGTTGCCGTTCGGGCCTTCCGGGTTCACGTAGATAAGGCCCATCTGAACGGCGGCGAGAGGATTTTCGAGGTCCCGGTCACCGGAGTATCGCTGGTCACCGAGCCACTCGGCCTCGGAGCCCCAATAGACATCCTCTTCCGGCTCCCATATGTCCTCGCGCCCGCCGGCGAAGCCGAAGGTCTCGAATCCCATCGTCTCGAGAGCGCAGTTGCCGGCGAGTATCATCAGATCGGCCCAGGATATCTTCCTGCCGTATTTCTGCTTGATCGGCCAGAGCAGCCGGCGCGCCTTGTCGAGGTTCACGTTGTCCGGCCAGCTGTTGAGGGGCGCAAAGCGCTGGTTTCCGGAACCCCCTCCCCCGCGGCCGTCACCCATGCGGTAGGTGCCTGCGCTGTGCCATGCCATCCGGATGAAAAGACCCCCGTAGTGACCGTAGTCGGCCGGCCACCAGTCCTGCGAGTCGGTCATCAGAGCATAGAGATCCTTCTTCACGGCTTCAAGGTCGAGTTTCTTGAATTCCTCGGCGTAATTGAAAGCCTCGCCCATCGGATTGCTCTTGTATGAATGTTGATGCAGAATTTTGAGATTCAACTGGTTCGGCCACCAGTCACGGTTCGACGTGCCACCGCGGGCTGCGGATCCCATTACCGGGGATTTGCTTTTCCCATTCATACGTTTCCTCCTTTTTTTTTAGATTTCTTCACGGTAGTGCTATAAGTATAGTGCTTCTTTTCCAGTTTTCCTGAAATACTTCCAACAAGAGATATTTATTATTAAATGATAATTATTATCATTTAATAATAAAAAATATATTACCCCTTATTCGCAATACAATTGCTGCATATACCGAAAAAGTCCAACCTGTGGTTCAGAATTTTAAAATTAGTCTCTAATGCGACCTCTTTCCCCATCTCATCCAGGCCATTCAGGTCTAGGTCGACAATTTTTTTGCACTTTATGCAGATGACGTGTGGATGAGGATAAGGCTTGTTTCCATCATATCGGTTGCTCCCATCAGGGAACCCTAACTCAAGAACTTCACCAAGTGATTTAATCAATACAATATTTCTGTATACAGTGGCAAGGCTCATTGTCGGAAAGTCTTTTTTTATCTGATCATGTATATTTTCAACACTGGGGTGGCCTTCACTTTTGGCAAGTATTTTAGCAATAGCCAACCGCTGAGGAGTTATCCTTTGGCCATTATCACTTAATTTCTGAATGATGATTTCAAATCTTTTATTATAGTCTGCCATTATAAGTCCTTTTATCAAGATAATAATAGTTATTAAATAATAACGTTTTGCTTTTAAGTCAACTTCTTTTTCAAAATTTGGGAAATAGATCCCATTCCTTCAGCATGTTTCATCATTGATTGCCTGGGGATGGCCTATCTGCTCCTGGGTATGGCGGAATATGGCGCCCGGCTTGTTCAAAACGGCGATTATCAGATTTCGGAGATATTTCCTATTCTGAAGGATGCGGTATTCAATGGATTGCAAAAAAACTGATAAAGCGAAATTCCGAATACCGAATGTGGCTTTTGATTTTCCGTTAACGAGAAGCATTCGCGCGAGCTGGTCGCCGAGCCAGTCGAGGTGCAGCGAGCGCTAGCTCTGCCGTGAGAAAATAAAAAAAGCCCTGAAATCTCAGGGCTTTTTTATCCGGATATTCGCTATATCACCGATTGTAAATTAAGAATCTTTCTAAAGATATTTTTTTAAAATTCAAAGTCAACGCTTGCGCACGCTGTCACGGTCGACCCAGCTGTCCCACTTGGAACCGTAATTGTCGTAATGGATATAGTATTTGCTGCTTCTCACCTTCAGGACAGTGGCCTTGTACCATTTGTCCTTCCACTTGACCATGACCCTGTCTCCGACTTTAAAGAGAGTCCTGCTTGGAACTGTATCCACTTTCGAACCTTTGTATGAAACCATGCTGTTGAGATCCAGCGTCCCCAGGCGACCGTCATGTTCAGTTTGAATCAGCACAGCATGAAACGAACTTTTGAAATAGCTCTCGGTCAGCAGCACTGCCCGGCCATCGGACTGCACATGTATATCCAATAGATAACAGAATTTTTCGCCGAAGTAAAAAGGCTCTTTCCATTTTGTGTTGCCATTGCTGTCTGTTCGGAGGAGCATCAATTTCCAAGTGTATACGGTCGTTGCCGTTTGCGCTGCCAGAAGATATCCACCGTCCGCAGTTTGCCGCACAATCGAGCTGTAATCATTTCCATCATTATCGAAGGTCTTGCGCCAGGAAACGGTACCGTTACTGTTGACTTTGCACAGGAGGATGTCATCGGTTTGGTTCTCGCTATATCCGCAGAGAACAAACTGAGTGTCGGATAATACAACATGGTTGAAAGGCATATCCACAGATTTTAGACCGGATATCGTCTTCAAACTGATTATTGAACCGCTGTCACGACTGATGCGCAGCAGCTGCGGTGTTTTTTTTGTCGCTTTCATGATCGCGTAAAAGTATTTACCGCCGGTGTGTATTATCGGGTTATCCAGCTCGTCACCATAGCCGGTGTAAAACTTCTGCCAGCTGAGCTTACCGGTTGCATTGATCTTGACCAGCCAGTAATTGGCCGCGTTCTGAATGTTATCATACCCGTAAAGGAAAAAGCCGTTATCCGCCGTGGGAATTACATGGGTAAATGTGGCCTTTGATCTGCCGGAGAGGTAGACTTTCCATTTCAGGTTTCCCCTGCTGTCAGTGCGGATAACCAGACCCTTGCATACTTTGAGGCCATCACTCATCGCTTCACCGGCAATCACATAACCGTTATCCGGAGTCTGTGCAAGGCCCCACGGCTGAAAGGCCATCTCACCGCTGCTATCGCTGTAGAGCTGCTTCCACTCTTCACGAGCGTCGGCATCGAGCTTGATCAGCCAGACACTACCCTCACGCTTGCTCCCGCTACCGATTGATTTATAACCTGCCACTTCTATAAGAACGGCAAAACCGTTGTCGCTTGTCGGGATGATATCACGCACCTGATCTCCGAGGGAAGCGTCCGTGCTGTAACCCCAGGTGCCGACCAGTTTCGCACCAAAATTTTTTTCCACTTTGAAAATGGCCAATCCATACCCCGTCCTGTTAAGCCGTGTTGCTGCGAAGAGGTTGTCACCGCTGCCAAAGAAAAAATAGCTGTTCCTCCCTTCCGGCAGGAGAGAGATCATGCTGGCCGCACTGGCCGAGACAGTGGAAAGTAGTAATAGTAATACAGAAAAAAGTGCCCTCTTCATGCCAGTACCTCCAATAATTTAAACACGATGATTGACATAACTCAAAGTATAGCGTTCAGAAAATTCCGGTCTTTGTAAACATCACTAATACACTGGCAGGCTTCTAAATGAATAGTATCATAATCGGAAACGAGTGTAAAAAATTATACGTACTCTATTAACCCATTGAAATTCTGTATACAAAAAAACTTCTTGATTGTTAATCTATAACGACTCGTGGAGCATCGAATATCTATTAAGAAAGCGCTGAAAATACCGCTATCGCTATATATGGGAATGTTCCATTCTCAATGGATTAAGGTTCAGTGACATCATATCACTGTAGAGATTAAAGTATCCAGTAACACCATCAACAACACGACAGGTAATATGTTTATTTTTGAGGAAATTCCCCCCGCTTAAGAAAACAGCAAACCGTTCCTGAATGGTGCATAATGAAGTTTCGAGAAAGCGGAAGCTTCCGTAAAACAGAAAAAAGCTCAAATGAATCGGTAAATGTATGACAATTTACTATACTATATTTATCCAGCACGTTTCTTAAACAGGGTGAGAACCTAATCATCACCTTCATCTTTATAAACAACCTGTAAGCCTCGTCTAAATGGTGTCGCAACAAGGCTATTCTCAACCCTTTTTCGCTCCCGCAAGAGCTCATCGAGTGGTACTTCACGCTTGCCCTTTTCAAACCATGCCCTCAATAAAAGAAATCGATCGGTGAACAGCTCCTCTGTCCCGCTGATGGTGATTTCCCGACCGTTTTTAAGTTTAATGCGAAACCAGCAGTCCGACAGGGACAGATCTTCTTTCGAGTGAGCGTTTTTGTCGATAGTCACTCGACTGTTCGATATTTTCAGTATCTCAATGAATACCTTTTTTATATCGGGCGTGTTCCAACCGGTTTCGACAGATTGGATTTCATCGCTTCTGAAAACATTGTCCTGCCATTCACGTGCTACTATCTGTGAGACCCGAAAAGCCAGTGCCTTGCAAATAGAAAATGATTTGCCGTTATCATTTTCAGCAAACGAAACAGCACGGAGCGGTACAGCCCGCTTTGGCTTTCCCGGTGCTTCCCTCAAATAGAGCACATTCGTTGTGATGGGCCGGCCAAAGTCACCACTCTGTCCGCATGTCAAGAGACCTGCCAGAAGAAACATGAGAATGATGAAAGGACGCAGACGGGCTAATGCCATGTTATTCATGGCACCTCCTCTGTTGATGGCATTACCGTGTTATTGTGTTTTCACTGCCATTATAGAGCAGGCGATTGTTCTGTCAAGCTATTATTGTTAGATAAGACTAATATTTTTCCGTTAAACAATTCCGTTTATGGCATGATGACCGCTTTGCATCTTCCGGGGAGAATTTCTGACGAAATTTTTTGTCACCATATCTATGAATACAGAAAGGGATTAAGAAATTTAATACTGCATACAATGAACATTCAAAACAGAGACGCGGTCATGTGAAATCCGAACAGGGATAACATATAATATATGCCGGAAAGATACCTGTGTATTTTGCCAATCCTCTGTTGTCGGAATAACCCGTAAATTGAACACATCCTGGCTTACACGGTTTACTGATGATGAGGACTTTGTTCTTGAAAAAATCCGTGGATACAGCATCAATGCAAACAATTTCTTGACCGTCTTAACAGAGGGGATTAAAGGAAATGCCATATGTATTGTAAAGGTCGTCAGCCTGTTCCCGATCATGGTAAAATTGATAACAGGAATAGAAAAAGACGAAAAGTAATTTGACAATAAGAAACCTTTAAGGAATTTGAATTACTGACCGTACAGTCATGAAGGAAGAATGCTCTTTGAAGCAGAAATACGGGAGTTTTTTGAAGATTATATCGCAGAATATCCGGACAAGTATCTCCGGGCATATGACCGAATACAATAATAATAGAGAGGCTGATAATCCATGAAGAAGGTATTGATAATACTATCCCTCATCATCACCATGCAGCTTTTTAATGCCACCGCCTTTTCAGAGATCAGTAAAAACAAATACTATGATGAAAGGATCTACTGCAGGGCAAAAATAATAGCGATTGAAAAAAGAAGAATTGATGAGGGTGCCGCTCAACTCACTGAAACGAAGGTACACCTCAAAATTCTCGATGGTGCCTTCAAGAATCAAAAAAAGACCGCTATCTTTAAGGGCGAGGATGAGCTCCCGAAGGAGATGTTTTATACGGAGGGAGATATCGTATTCATCGGCATATCCAGCGTGGGCTCTGATGATCCCGTTGAATATATCTCGCTCTATGATGTGGACAACAGCAACGGTATCATCATCCTTACAGCGCTCCTGTGCATATCAATAATTATTGTCGGTCGGATTAAAGGTTTTTTCTCCCTGATTGCGCTGATCATTACGGTTCTCCTCATCTTCGTCATCCTTATCCCCTTAACGCTCAAGGGCTATCCTCCGCTGCCCATTGCGGTGGTAATCTCACTTTTATCAATAATAATCACTCTCCCCGTAATTGCCGGGTTGCGGCTTAAAACACTGGCGGCAATTCTGGGTGCCTCAAGCGGGATCATTCTCGCATCATTACTTGCCGTCATCTTCGCCTGGTTCATGCACCTCTCCGGCATTGTTACCACCGATATGCTCACGGTATTCTATGCATCAAATATCGATATCAATCTCCGCGGGCTCGCACTCTCCGGAATGATAATTGCAGCCCTTGGAGCCATTATGGATGTTTGTATTTCCATCGCCTCGTCAACTGCTGAGATCTTCAGCTCAACAACGAAAATTACACAGCGGGCGGCCTTCCGATCGGTACTCACGGTTGGGACCGATATACTGGGATCAATGGTAAATACCCTCATACTCGCCTATGTTGGCAGCTCGCTCTCCCTCATACTGCTCATATCAATTCGATTCGAACCCTCCATGCCATTCTGGATGATATTCAATTACAATCCCGTACTGAGTGAGATCGTTAAATCAGTTGTTGGCAGTATCGGCATGTTCATGAGCATTCCGATCACGGCTCTCCTTGCAGTGAAGCTGTACCACCGGAAAAATCGAACTCACCGAGAAGAGAGTGCCTGATACCATATCGGCTCCCATTTACCGCTGTAAGTGGAAATGAGCTGTTTGACAAAAGGGGGGAGTAACCGCTCTTTATTTCTTAGGGGAAACAGTTTTGGTTATATCAAGCTCTCCTTCGAATTCATATCCGGCTCTGAGATATACGTCATCCCCATCGAGGAGCTCTTCAGGACCTCTCCATCCGAAATTGTAGGCTATTGAGCAGAATTTCACCGTGTTGGGCGGGATCATCGCACTGAATTTCAGTACGGTCTCCTTATCGCCACCCGATTTTATCACCTGGTACTCTATATCATATGTCCCGGGTCTAATATGGAGTGCCTTGTATCCATCATATCCGAGCTCTATTACCTCCTTGCCGTTCAGAAAAACCTTCACTCTGTGATTGAAGGTTAATGGGGCATCCCCCCGGCTGACGTACAGAACGCTCTTATCGGGTGATTTCGGAATGACTTTCAGACCGGTCATACATCCTGCGAAAAGGAAAAGAATGGTGAAGCATACTGAAAGGATTTTAATGTTTTTCATCTTATTCTCCTTCATCCAGAACATTGGAACTTCTCCTCCCCGGTTCAGTAAAAATCTGCTACCGAACACCGTATGCTGTATTGTAACGGAAGCAAATGTTCCTGTCAATTATAACACAATCGACAGAAATTAAAAAGTGCCTTTGCATAAAATTGCAGTATAATTCCTACCCGGTATCGCATTGAAGAAAAAGAGTTATGAGGATAGAGAGTGGAAGAAAAAACTCATTGCGGAAAATCTCAGCGGCTCTACGGAGATCTCTCACTCGGGATAGCATCGAGAAGGTATCCTACAACGAACGAGCCCAGAACCGTGCACACGGTCAATACCGCAACATATACCCATCCGAAATATCCGACCATAACGGGCAGTAAAAATGGCTTGACGGCCCTGTTATAGAGAAATATCGCGATTGAGGAATCTCCCGCTCCCCTCTCCCTCACGTTCCTGAGCAGAGGATACCAGACATAGATGGAACCTGTCGAAATAATTCCTGCCACCGCCGGAAGAAGTATTCCCCTGATACCCGCGCCCCTGCCGAGAAATCGGGAAATCTGTGCCGTATTCAGAAAAAGATTCAGAAGCACCATGAGCACAAAGACAAGCAGGAGAGGAACGATCATGTTAAGCAGGATGGTTCCGCTCCTCATCAGGGCTGCCAGTATCTTCTCCGGCATCAGTGCGAAGAGAATCCCGTAAAGTAAAAGCACCATAAACGGGAAGAGAAGCATCCGCGCTACAGGTCGCATATTCCCGTATCCTGAACTCTCCGCGCTCACACAAACCACCTTTTGACAAGATTCACGATTATCACCGTAATGATGGCAATGGGTATCGACAGAATAAAGGAGATACCGTTTCTCAACAGGGCAAATCTTCTGCCCAGCGTTGTTATCTCCGCAGGAAGCTGCACCAGTCCAACGGTCACCCAGGTAATAATGAAAGCGGTAACCGCGAAGAGGCTGATGCCATAGTTCAGCAGCTCACCTCCGATGATATAGCTGTTTATGGGATTACCGGCAAGAATGCTGCCGAAGAGTGCTCCCCGGAGCGTGTCAAGGATCATGTTTCCCGAGAAGACAGAAGTCAGAATATCTTTCGTAATAAATGTGTTGAAAAGACCGATAAGGAGCACAACGCCGATCAGTATCGGTAAAATATTAATAAACTGTTTTGCAGCGCTTCGAGCTGTGTAGATGAGAGCGCTCCGGTGAAGTTTTCTCTCTTTTGCGTCAAGTGCGGACACCTCTCCCGGGAACTTTCCCCATTCGCCCTTCCTGTACTGCTCAATAACCTCTCCCACAGTGTCGGCGATTCCGGTCAGGACTTCAATCCCGTTCGCTCTGAGCTGATCCGCAATGGCAGGGCTGCAATATCCGGTTACAATCGTTTCAGCGCCTTTATCGACCGCGAGCAGAACAATCTGTATGCCGGCACCCCGCTGTGCCGAAGCGACGGGATTCTGCACGGCTTCATAATCCCCGTTCTCCATATCAACGATGATCATATAGCGAGCGGTACCCAGCTTCTGCGCAACCTTAGCCCCTGAATCGGGGCCGTCGGCTGATATGGCTATCTTCATATACTATCCCCGTGTCCCGATTGAATGATAACAACCAGGCAATGTTTACATCTATTACAAATACGTACCGGCGATTCGCGTATTATAATCCATAAGAGGGGTAATTGTTGAAACGCGCCCCTGCGCTCCGTGGGATAAGACGAGAGGCTCACAAAGGCAGGGTGATGAAATAAACCCTGTCGCCAGGATGATCATAAGATCGTATGGGTCGCAATCACCCTGTCTAAATTTTGGGAATCGTCAATGCGCTCAGAATACCGAACAGAACCGTAATGAATAGACCGATCACTCCCAGAACAGTTCCAAGTATTTTCATTGCCGATGACGTTTCCTTTGTCCTGACGAGCGCCACCACTGACCAGAGGATCAAGACAAGGATGAGAATACAGGCGATAAGGAGCGGTATTGCCTGTGTGATCTTGTTGAAGATCAACATGGCCAGGAGCGGAAGTAACGGCGATAGTATGCTTATGGTAAAATTAATATTTTTCCCCATTATCTATTTCTCCTTTGCCTTCAGCTCTTCCCTGCTCAGGGCGGACAGCTTTTCCACTATCTCGATGAAGGTCCTGGCGGCCGGCACCAATTTCTCCTGGTATATCTTATCCCTGTTGTCCGCATCCACAAGCAGATAAGCCGGTCCGCTTATGTAGTGAATCACCGGTATCCCTACCCGGTGTGTGAACCGTGCTTCACCGGGGGGATCCTTCCCCAGCGCGTCAATCGCTATTATCGCGGACCGGGAAAGATTATTATTTACCACGGCCTCCCTGATAGACCTCTTCATGTGATCATTATTATCGATGAAGATCCCGCCGAGTTGCATCAAACCGGTGTCAACGAATTTACCGTCCTTATCTTCTTCGAAATACTTTGCCGGGACATGCTCGATGTTGAGATTGAGGACTGCATCGGCGACGTAATCTTTCCCATGTTTCTCTATCCAATTCGTGATCCCCTTCGAGCCGTAAAAGTGGCCCGCCGATGCATAGAAAACCAGAGTCTTTTCACGCTTCTCCGGCGGAACACGGGAAAAGTATTTTGCCAGGCTCAAGACCATCCCTATTCCGGAAGCGTCCTCCGTATATCCCCTGAAAGGGGAATCGTGATGGGATGATATGAGTATATTCTCTTTTGATTTTCCCGGAAGCACGCCATGGATGTTATGCATGACGCCCGGAGTCTTTGTGCCGGTCTGAACAAGAGTCCCCTTTACCGCTCCTCTGCTCAGCAAATTTCTCAGCTTTATCCCGTCCATTTTGCCTACGTAAATCGCGGGCAGATCCTTCATCTCTCCGTCGTAGGGCCCGTAGTGAGAGTTGATATTGGTGGGCTGATCCTTCAGAATCCAGACGACCGCCAATGCTCCCATTTCGCGTGCTCGTTCGTAGGCATTTTTGGTCAGATCCCTGCTGTCGACATTCCAGTTCTTTCTCACCCAGATTGCAGGTTGAGTCCACCACCAGGTAAAGGTGTTGTCGGGATCATACAGATAATATCCTTTGAGCAGCAGGAGAGGAAAAACCGGAAGCATCGCAAAGCTCATGTCGATTACCGCAATCTTCCCCTTTACGTCCGTTTTCTCAAAATCCTCCATGCTCCCGCCATTCACGAAGACAGTATCAGCAGTGATACCCGTATCGGGAGTAAAGCCGGTGTTGAGGCCGTAAAAACAGGGTATCTTCTCTCCGCCGACGACAAGGGACCACTTTTTGGCTCTCCACACCGTTATCGTAACAGGCTCCTTCGTTACATCCTGGAGACCGAATTCCTTGAACTTATTAAAAATAAAATTTTCACCCTGTAGATCTCCCGGCTCACCCGGCCTTCTGTTCGCCGGTTCGCAGAGCTTGTCAATCCACCCCATTATCTCACCCCGCGTCGGGACATGAGCTCTGTCGACAACCTCTCCCGTTCCTGTACGGATGAATAGCGCGACCAGTATTATAAAGGACAACCGCATAATGTGATTCATCCCACTCCTCCTTTTATAAGCATGAAAGATCTGTTTTTGTGTATTCAATAATAATCAGTTGAACATGCGAAGAACCTTAAGGGATTCCTGAAGGCTGAATCGCCTCCTGTACGCGATTACGCAATCCGGCAACTTCTGTTCTGATAATTGAAAGATACGCATTGTAAAATATATAAAGAAATGCCCGATGAATTCAGCGTCGAAAAATCGAACATCAACCCTTTGTAAAAGAATACCGGATTATGCATGGTATTGTCAAGAAGTATACAATCAGCATTTACCGTTAAAATCATGCTTTTCCTTTCTTCAGAGAGCAATGACTCTTCGCCGGCAAGCCTGTTTTCCCTCTCATGATGTTCGGCTTTCTTCGACAGATTATCGAACTCCTTACATGCACTGTGGCTTCTAACGGTCGAGCGTTAAGCGGAACACGCCCGTGCTTATACCGTATCAATCACTCTTCCGGTAAATCTAATAAGCGCATTATAAACATAAAGGAGTTGACAGGGACAAACCCGTTTTTACTTTTAATTCTATAGAAAGGAGCAAAAAATTATTTTTTCAGGCATGGCTCTTATCAATGGATAAGTATAAAACAGCTATCGAAGAATTAAGAAAACTGGGATATTCGGAAAAGGTCATCGAAAACTGGGTGAACCCTAAAAATTTGGGAATTCCTGACAGCAGAAAATGCGACGGCTATTCCGGATGGAATAGAAGCCGTTACAAGGATTCAATGGCGATATGTTTAAAAATGAAGGGGAACATCATCCAGGAAGCAACATTCATGAGTGATGCCACCGTTGGATTGGTATCTACGGCTAGCCTGTTCACGGAGAAGATAAAAAATCTGCCCATATCGAAGGCGACTGCAATATCCTCCGCGGAAATAATCAATGAGCTCGGAGGGTTGCCAAAACAATTTCATCATTGCGCCGATCTGGCACGGGATTCCTTAGTGAAAGCGGTTAAAAATTATCAGCAAACGCTGTTCGATGATGAAGAGCCGTGGGAAAAGCCGTGGAAAAAGCTCTTCAAAAAATGGAAGTAACCGGTATATTGTCAGCAAAAAGGTATATTTACCTGAAATGAACATGCAGCCGAAGAAAGCATTTGCCTTAGTTGATTATGGAAAATGCGATCCGAAGAAATGCGACCCTGATAACGGCATCTGCCCCTCTTCGAAGGCATGCACACACAAAGTTCTCAAACAGTTAGACGGCGTTTTCACGCAACCGATCGTATTTCAGGATATGTGCCAGGCATGCTGGGATTGTATTGATGCCTGCCCGCTCAATGCCATTCAGAGAAAGCATATCGATTAGAAGCTCTGTATAGTCCCTGTTTCTTCTTGACAACGGTCCGTGCGGATTCCGGATGTTTAACATCTTCTTATTTTTTACAGTCGATTTTACGAATAAAAAGAAACGATGTTGAAACAACCAGCAGAAACAGGACAAAGAAAACCGGGAACCCGAAGTGGCCGATAATCCACCCGCCGGCGAGCGGGAAAATGGCCGGCAGGATATTCCCCGCTCCGGCGAAACCGGTGTATATCGCCCTGTTGCCCTTTCCTGAGATTTCGAGAAGCAAACCGTTCATCGTTATGTTGTATAATGAGAAAATAACTCCACCCATAACAAAGATATATCTGAGCGTGTGCTCATCACTGATGAAAAGGGTTGTAAGGACAAGCAGGAGCGATAGAGTCGCATTCAAATAAAGGAGAAAATTGTATTTTATCCTGCTCGCAACGAAAAATACCAGCAAGCTTACCGTTACCACGCCAATGACCTTATAGAGTAGAAAGGTTCCCGTATCACCGCTTTGAGCATTCAGTGTTTCTTTTGCATAAAACATCACAAAAGGGAGAAAAGAAAGCGCTATGCCCTGAGTGTTGATAAAACCAAGAAAATAGGCCAGCCTCGGGTTTTGGGATAATTCCGATCTCAATCGTCTGGCAAAATCTTTGAACCCGTATATTTTCATCGCAGAAGGAGCATATTCGTTTATTTTCCAGAACCCTCCTGAGGCAATCAGAAGCGAAACGGCTCCGATGAAAAACATGCTCGAAAAATTAACCGGATATTCAAAGGCGGTTAAAACTTTTTTGGCCAAAACAGCTGAGAATAAAATGACGCTCCCGGCAATGAACTGTTTGACGGAGAAGAATGTTTTTCTTTTATTTTCATTCACGCTCTTCCCCAGGATATCGGTATAGCAGACATTGGCGAAAGCTCCGCCAAGCGCGAATACGGTGATAAAGAGAAAAATGAGCCAGAGCACCTGTTTCGACTGATGCGCCATGAGGTAAAAAAGGATGAGCGCCAGGGCGAAAAGGGAAAGTATGCGTGAATTGATTCCCAGGAGAAGGAATTTCTTTTTAAAAGATTTATTGCTGATGTAAGGGGCAAACAGAAGCTGCGTAAAGCTCGAACCGCCAAGCATGATAGCTGTCATTATGCCGATATGTACTGCCCCTCCCCCGGAATCGATGATCATGGCAGGAATGATCGTATCGACATCCATAAAATTCTGGGCAAAAGCCAAAAAGCAGGCATGCCATAAAAAAGCATAAAAGTTCTTAACCGATATCTTGCGTGGAACGGTCATTTTTTGAATTTTCTCAGGTAATACACGTGGTTGCCGTACTGCGTCTTTTTCAGAAGATTTTCTTCTATCAGGAGGGTTAGCATATTCTCATCTTCATCCGTTTTACGCAATAATTCAAGCACCGCATCCTCGCGCATGGGATGCACGGCCGTAATGCTCAATATATCCTCCCTGAAATTGCCCGTCGAAGAGAAGGCATTGCCTTCATAACCGGTTAATAACTCGACTGTATCGATATGTTCTTTAAAAATATGAAAGGCTTCAATTACAGTCCCCTCATCTGCGGGCATAACCCCCTTGAATGCCGGCGGGCGGGTTGGTATGGAGATGTATGCCGTGTCCGGTTTAACTGATTCGACAAAGCGAGCGGTATTTTCCAGCTCGCTATGAGAATCGTTTATTCCTTTTACCAGCATGGTTTCGGATACCAGTTTGCCGGTGTATCGTTGCGCAAAAGACTGTATCCCCGAGGTGATATCGTTAAGATTCAAGCTCTTGTGGGGGATATTGATTTTTTTCCAGATTTCATGAGTTAACGAATCGACTTTAACGGAAACATAATCGGCTTTTAACAGATCGTTTTGCACGTCGGGGAGTTTTATTAACGAGGAATTGGTTATGACAGCGACAGGAATTTTCAGTGACTGGAGTTTTTCGATTAAAATACCCAGATTGATATCCAGGGTTGGTTCCCCGTCGGGTACTATCGTTATGTAATCGGGATACTCATCGTTACTCTGTATACTGGATAAAACAGCCCTGACTTCATCAATCAATGCTTCGGCTTCATAAAATTCCTGCCTGCTTACCTTCATTTTAATGGCCTTGCCAAGCTGGCAGTAGACGCAGGAATAGGTGCAGATTTTATACGGAATATTATTTACTCCCAGGCTTTTGCCAAGTCTTCGTGAAGGAACAGGACCAAAAACTCTTCTTTCCATTTTGTTTCCGATTCAAATATTTTTTACTTTTCAGCTTTATATTTGAAAAGTAGATGCCCCTCAATCTCCGAGCTTTCGAAAGGTTCAAAAAAAAGCAAGCAGTTTCTGAACATGTCGGGGTTAAACGCAATACCTCAAGCAGAAGGACAGCGGAAGTCAATACGAAGCAGGGCACGGATCAATTAACGAGAGCGGAGCATATAAACCATATGGTTGAGTCAGGCAACTAAATCCAGCTCCTGTATGTATGCTGGAACATGCCGCATTTTATGAAGGGTGAGATATTACCAGTCTTACCGATCCTCGCCTCCCTCACGTTCTTGAACAGAGGATACCGGACCGAGATGGAACCTGTTGATATAATTCCTGCCGTTACCGGAAGAAGCATTCCCTTGACACCAGCGCCCCTGCCAAGGAATCGCAGAATCTGAACCTCTGAGGTATCAAGGTTTCTTTACGCTGAGAGTTGACTGTTTTCGCTCAGCTGCCTTCCGGCAGATCCTTCACCTTTTTCGCTACCGCAAAAGCGATGTAGAGCCCAAGAAATACCTCACCGATGTGAAGCACATCAGGGGCAGTAAACCAGATACCCCTTTCCCAGAGTTTCTCTGCCACGCCGAATGCAGCGTAAAGGGTGTACGCCACCATGACGACACCGAGAAACAACCAGGTGAGCATGAGAAGGAGATCCAACTTTTCTCTCTGTTTTGAATACCGTATCGTGTTGATGATGAAGAGGAACACAAAGCCCGGCGTGCTGAAAAGGAACATAAAATTGGGAGAAACCATGAGCCTGCTGGGGATAAAAGCACCGATCAGACATATGACAAGATAAACCGCTGTGTTCGCCACCGCATATATTATCAGCGCCCTCTTCAATGTCCCCTTTGCCGATGAATGGGAGACCCCGATTATTATGGCGTTCAGTCCTGCAGAGGTGATCACGTTGAACCAGATGCTCCACCAGCTGCTGTATGAACAGAACTCTCTG
>Ga0180433_10006595_pt1 | contig 15138 bp, 12 predicted proteins | sample SS_ome_8_FD_132980 | JGI IMG/M metagenome (GOLD analysis project Ga0180433, IMG submission 132980) | Hypersaline lake sediment archaeal communities from the Salton Sea, California, USA - SS_1_D_1 metaG | ecosystem: Environmental > Aquatic > Non-marine Saline and Alkaline > Hypersaline >... | reverse complement strand
GCAATGGGTTGAATCAATTTGTTTTGGATAGAAACGAACGTCAGTTTATGAGCTGGGAGCTTGGCTCTTTTGCTCGAGTTGATTGGCATACTTCTAACTTATGCCCTACACATATTGCTGGTACAGTTGGCCAAGACCAAGCCACGCTAACAGTTGTTAGCATTAATGCGGCTGGTACACAGCTAACATTAAGTGGCGCCGGTGCCAGTGACGCGGATGCAATCAAAGAAAATGACGTTCTAACATTCCAAGATTCTGGGGGTGTTATTCGTTTCTTAACTGAGCATGGTCATCAAACGTCACAACAGAAAGTTCAAGTGCGTGCAACAGCAGATGCTGGTTCAGATGGAGCAGGCCAAGTTGTCGTTGACATTTTCCCTGCATTGAATTCAACGGTAGGGGACGCTTTGCAAAACATCAATACGCCTGTTGTTGCCGGTATGGAGTTAATCCCAGCCCAAAGCCACATTGCAGGCTTGCTGTTCTATCAACCAGCTTTGATGTTGGGTATGCCTCGCCTTCCTGACCAATCACCATTTGCAACAGCCAATGAGATTGATGAAGAAAGCGGCATTTCTATGCGTTTAACCTATGGTAGTAAATTGGGTGAGAACCAAACTGGGTTTATCCATGATGCTATTTGGGGTTCAACCTTGGTTGATGAGTGTGCGCAACGCTTGGCATTTGCGCTTTAAGGGTTGGCATGAATACTAACGAGTTAATCGTTAATGCATACTATTTGTCTGACATAGTGAGCCGCGAACTGAAACAGGTAAGCGGCTCACAGTTGGCAGATGGTTTGCGCTTGTTAAATGGGATTTTGTCTGAGAAGTCAGCCAAGGGATATGAGATACCGTATTATACCGACACGGAATTTGATACGGTTATTGGGCAAGAAGAATATTTCGTTCAGGGATTGCTTGATACATCTACTGTCACATTTAACATAGATAATGTCCGTTACTCAATGTATCGGGTTAATCGTAAACGTTATGCTGGCTCGTCTCGCGTAGACGGTATTACCTCTCTTCCCTACACATACTATGTAGAAAGAGCATTACATGGAACAAACTTGTTTCTTTATGATTTACCTGCTGGCGAATATTTAGTTAAAGTTAAAGGCAAGTTCTCTTTATCTCGCTTAACTGGAGGTGAGGATTTATCTAATACTCAAGATGATTATTACGTTGATTACCTAGAGTATGCTTTAGCCAATCGCATTTGTGACTTTTACAACATTGAGCTTTCGCCTGGAAAGATGCGAACGCTAATGAAAAAAGAACGTGATATTTTCCAGGTTGCAACGCCTGACATGAAAATACGCAAGGTTTCTACGTTAAAAACACGACAGCCTTACCAGAATTATGGTTGGGCTAATTTATCTAATGGGTGGGTGCCTGGAGAATGAGACAGATATTGCCGATTCCAATTGTAGGGCCGACTCGTTTTGCGAGGTATCCTAAGATATCGCGTGAGGCCACCTACAATATGATGATAACTGACGATGCACTTATTGCTTTTCCTGGGTATTCTAAAATACGCAATTTAAGCCCAGGTTCAACCATGGGCCGCTCTATTTACAAAAGCCCTAAATACAATCACGGCATTGTTGTGATGGATAACGGCGTTTTTTCTGTAAACTCTGACTTTTCCGTTGCTTTTATTGGCTCATTAGATTCTTTTTCTGGGCCTGTTTATATTACTGAGAATAACGCCAACGAGATTGTTATATCAGACAATTCAAGCGACCTTTACATTTTTAATTATCAAGCGCAGACTTTTAATAAAGTTAACATTGGTTTTAGAACAGGCTATATTACATTTCAGGATGGTTACATTATCGCTCCTGAATTGGATACATCGCGCTGGAGATTGTCCGAATTAAACAATGCATCAAGTTTTCCTGATAACGCACAGAGCGTTGGCTTAATTCAGTCTCAGCCGGACGTGGTGGTTTCATGTGAAACATTACAGCGTCAGTTGTTTATATTTGGTGAGAACATTACCGAAGTTTGGTTAAATGTGCCAAATCCACAAGTGCCTTTTACGTATCAGCGGCAAAATTCGCTTTCCATTGAGTACGGATGCGTTAGCCCTAACACGATTGCATCTGGATTTAATCGTCTTGTATGGCTTGGTAGCAACGAATACTCTGCTCCTTCAATATTGGTCTCAACAGGCGGTGTCCCTAGAAAAATAACAACAGATGGAATTGATTTTGAGCTTGACCAGTTAACAAAGCCTGAAGATTCATTTGGATTTTTATTTGAAGAGTCTGGGCATGTGTTTTATCAAATCACATTTCCCACTGACGAAGTATCTTATGCTTATGATTTTAACACCGACTCATTTTTTAACGTGACGGACCACAATCTAAATGCACACATTGCCCGTAAGATTTCATACTTTAACGGCAGGCATTTATTTATTACCGACAAAAACGGCGGTTTGTTTGAAATGGGCACAAATATCTTTGTTTACAAAGAAACAAACGATGATGATGACCCTGGCTTTACTATTCCAAGAGGGCGTATATTGCCAAACTTTAGATTGCCAGGCTCTAAAAGATTTGTAACTGATGCAGCAAGCTTAACCATTGAGCAAGGCTACAGTAACGACCCGCTAAAGGTTGATTTATCCTTATCAAAGGACGGCTCACAAACCTACGGTAGCAAATGGACCAAATATTTAAAGTCAATGGGAGACCGCCCTAACAAATTAATTTATCGAAAGTTAGGAGCTGCCAACGACCTTTCTATGCAGTTTCAATTTTGGGGTCGAGACAGGTTCGTTATTACAGGCGGCGAAATGGAGGTTTATAAATGAGCTTTCCTTCAGTACCACTAACCCGTATGGTTGATGATTATGGTAACGTTACAAGCGATTGGCGCATTTACTTTGAGCAGCTAACAACGCGCTTGCAAACAACGCTTTTTGTGACGTTGGAAAATTTAACAACGGCTGAGATAGCCGCTATCCCGTCTGGAGAACGAAACGGAAGAATGATTTTTGATACTGATTTGGGCGCACTTTTTATGGGTGCAAATGATAGTTTTATTGCATTATAAGGGGAAAGTATGAGTTGGTTATCTGGTTTATTTGGTGGCGGCAGTGATGCTAACCCTTACAAAGCCGCCATGGGATATTTAAATCAAATTCCAGGAGTGGCGCACCAATATTATGACCCTTACATTGAGCGAGGCAATCAAGCCATGGATACGCTCGGTGGTGCATACCAAGATGCATTGGGTGGTGAAGGTGCCCCGCTGCCTGGTCAGTTAACTGATTATTTCACGCAAATGGCGCGCGACCCTGGCGCATATCAATCAATGCTAGGCTCAAGCTTTCAGGCAAGCCCAGGCTATCAATGGAATGTAGACCAGCAATTAGACGCACAGAACAGAGCATTAGCCGCAGGCGGTATGCTAGGAAGTCCGGAGCATGTGCAACTAAACTCTCAGCTTGCCAGTAATTTGGCAAACCAGGAATACGATAATTACTTTGCTCGCCAATTAGGAATAGCGGGCACTGGGTTAACTGGTTTGCAAAATCAGCAAAACACAGGGCTTGGCGGTTTTGAAAACTTTAGCAATATGGGATTTAACGCCAATAACGTATTAGCTCAAAGCTTGATGGATAATTTGGTTAATCAAGCACGGACAGCGGCAGGTGAGGCGCAAGATAGACGTCAACGGCATAGCGGTTTATTTGGCGGCATATTGGGACTTGGCGGCAAGTTACTAGGTATGCCTTCTGATAAAAAAGCTGACACAAGCAAAAGGGGTTACGCATCAGCCCTCTTAACCGGCCTTGGAGGGGTTTTATAATGCAGGTATTAAACCTAGGAATGCCTACATTTAATCAATCATTGCCAGGCGGTCAAGGTGCACGCAGGATGCAAGACTTGTTTGCTCAACATTTAATGAATCAGGCAAGAGAGCAGCAAAACCAGGTTGCACCTCAATTGGCGCAATCACTATTGCAGCAACGTGCTATGCAAAATCAATTAAGTCAAGCAAGATTGCCTTTGCTTAACGCTCAAGCACAATCAGCGCAATATCAAGCAGACCATGCAGATGACTTTTTGGATTTGAAAAAGTTACAGGCGGATATAGCCAGAAGAAGCGTAGAAGCCAGAGAGGCTTACAATAAATTGCAATACGACAAATTGCCTTATTTTGCCAGCAATGCTGCAACGAGAGCATCAAGCAGCCTGCCAGGCAAAGCCGTAATAGCAAATGACCCCCAGGCAGCCAGCAATTATGCGCGCGCAGCCAAAGGTGCAGGGCAATATGCAGATGAAGTAATCAACCGTAATAGAGCTCCTCAAGGTGCACAACAAGGGTTTGTCGGAGTTAATCCTGTCGGCGAGATGCAAGACCAAAATGGTTTTGCGCCACCGCCGGCTCAGCAGGTTAGCAATAATCAACAAGCCGCTCCATTAGACCCGCAAGCAACGGCTTTGCAAATAGCGGCGCAATCAAGCCTGGCAAAGGATACAACGCCTTCAAATGTGCAAAATCAACGCTATAGAGTTCGAACAGTTAATCATTACTTAGACGAATACGATAAAGCGCTTCCTGTTGTGGCTCAATTTTTTGGCTTGGAAGGTAGGACAAAACTTGGTGAAGAAAGTCTACGTGCCGCGCTTGGCTCTCCTTCTGATGCTTATAAAACTTACTTGAATTTTATAGAAACGATAGTACCCAATCTGACGGGCGAATCAGTACCGCTTTACAAGCTGCCATCTACCAATGAAAGCGTAAAGAAAATGCAAGATACGTATTTAGGTAGCATGTGGGCAACGACCCCGAAAGCATGGCTGGCTAGGGCGCGGTATCAATCTCAGCAGGTAAGAAAAACCGCAAAAGCTTATGAAAAAGGACTTGGGCAGGTTGGCTTTACAGACGCTCAAAATCAACAAGACCAACTAGGGAATGCTATGAGAAATGAGCAATCTTCCGAAATGGCCACTATTCAAGGTCCGGATGGGCAAAATTACTTTATCCCTCAAAATCAAGTTTCAGCAGCAATAGCTGCTGGCGGCAGAAGAGTACGCTAATGGCTGAATTTGACTGGTCAAAATACAAGAAAGCACCTAAAGCAGATACCGCGGGCGCGGGTGTGCCTCAAGAGTTTGACTGGTCTCAATATGAGAGAGTTAACGTGCCTCAAAGCCAAGCATCATTATCAGACCAAGCTGCTGCTGCGTTAATGGGAGATGCAAATCAAATTAGAGGCGGTTTAGAAGATATTGCAGGGGGGGCAAGAGAAGGTATTCAAAATCTAGGAGCTTTTCTCACACAAAAACTGCCTGAGGGGTACCAAATTCCACGCTATGAAGCCACACCTCAAACTCAATATGGTCGTTTACCCATTGAGGTTGGCAAAATAGCCTCTTCTTTTATTCCTGGCGTCGGCGCAGAAAGATTAGCAGGTGCCGCATTAGAAGGTGCGGGCTTATTGCCTCAAGCCCTTAATCGTATTTTATCTGGCGCTGCTGGGGGCGCCGCAAGCTCTCCAAGCGTTGATGCTGACCCATTAGTTGGCGCGGCTCTTGGCGGGGGATTTTCGGCGATTCCTGAAGGCGTGCGAGCCGCCGTGGGGCGTTATGTTGGTGGTAACAAGCCTGTAGAAGAATTTGAGCAAGCAAGAGACCTTGTCCCAGAGGGTATTAAAGCTCCTATCGGAGAGCTTGCCGATTCGCCTCGCGCCAAACAAGACTACGGCCTTGTCCGAGGCATTCCTTTATCCGGAAGCAATGCGCCTTACCAGCAACTTTACAATAATTTATCAGAAGGAGTAGAAAGCTTAAACAAAGGCACCCCTTCAATGGATAACCCAGGTAAATTTATTTATGAAGACATGAGAAATCAGTACGAAGCAGCAAAGGGCGCAACAAACGATGCTTACAATCAGCTAGCAGAATATGCTGACAATAGCGGCGTTCCTTTTAATAGGGAATCTTTTGACTCTTCTTTAGATGAGGCGTTAAATGAAGTTAATTCTAAAGTTAAAAACAGCACTACAAAAAAATTATATGGTGATGCTATAGATGCGTTGCAGGATTTTAAAAATACGCCAATTGATACTTTTGGCGACGCTGTTAATATTCGACCCGCTCTAAATGACTTAATAAAACAAGCATCAAAAAGCGATGATAAAATCACTTCTCGTTATTTGCAGAAAATTAAATCCGCTCTTGACAATGGTATTAGGGAAAGCTCAACGCAAGACCCTAACTTGTTATCTTTGCATGAAGCGGCAAATGACGCCAGAATTTATCAAGGAGAGTTTGAAAATTTAAACAGAAGAGATAAAACGCCTTTTTATAAACTGTATTCTAAAGATGCAGAGCCTCAAAGGTTTGTCGAAGATTATTTAAAAAGAAGCAAGCGCGGCTCTGATTATTCGCCTTTGCTAGAATCATTAACTGATAAAATATCTCCGGAAGCAAAAGATGTTTTAGCGACAACCTTTTTGAAGCCAAGTTCTGACACGTCTCTTGCTAAACAGTTATCAAACTTGCGAGACTTAAGCCCTTCTCAACGCAATATATTATTTGGCGAAGATACTAATCTAGCAAATCAATTAGCTGATTTATCTGGTGTATTTCCAGAAGCAGCTAGCGCCGACTTTGTGCCCAAAACAGGGTATACGGGCGCAAAAATTCTTCAAGGAATGCTTGCATCTGGTGGCGCAGGACTTGGAGCCACTGGCCATCCTTTAACTGCTGTTTTGACTGCCACAGGATTTCCGCTTGCCGGCAGAGCAGTACAAAATGTTTTACGCAGCGACGCGCTAAAAAACACCTATGCAAATTATTTAAGGCAACGAGCAGGCCAAGCAATTAATCCCTCTTCTCGAAGAGCAGAAAGATTAGCAAGAACATTAGCAAACAGATTAGCCGGAGGTAATGATGGCTCTTGACCCACGTTATGTAGTAGCGGTTAGTTTACAAGAAGTATTTACTAACAAAGATACTGGATTAGTTTTATCAAATGGTAAATTGTTATTTTTTAAAGACGATTCAAGGCAAGACCCAAAAGATGTTTTTGTTTTAAGCGGCGTAGCGCCGAACTACACTTATACCAATATAGGAAGTGAGGTTACATTAAACGTGGCCGGTTCTCCTCAGTATAACGGAAATAACGTTAACATATATTATTTTCCTTATGACGAAGACGGCGAATTAGAACTTTATTATGTTTTAGTTGAAGATGAAAACCAGACAGAGCAATTTACAAGAGAGGCTCGCCCCAATGTGTTTGGACCGACTAGCAGCGGTGACAATGGCGCATCTAGCTTTACAAATTATATTCCAAACGGTCAGTTTGAAAGTCATATAGATATTGACAATAACGGTTTAATCACAGAAGCAGTTACTGATATAGCATTAGGTGGGTGGACATTTGAACGACCTTTTAGCTCTACCGCTACTGACAATGTCACTTTTAAACGATTTAATAACTACACAGCAAACCCAGAGGCTAACCCAAGATGGGCTTTGAATGTTCAAAGTTCCGGAGGAGCGGGCGATTTATTTAAAGACATCAGAATTAAATTTAACGACGTAAATGAATTTGCATCTGAAACACAAGAGTTTACATTTAAATTTTCTGGCAGGTCATTGCTAGGCGAACTTTCAGATGTGCAACTTGTTTTGATTAAAAATTATGGGGCCGGGGGAGATGCTCAAACAGAAACAGTTATTGATACGTTTTCTATTGACGCAGCGTTTACTAGTTATTTAACTTCTTTTGTCTTTGGGACAAATGAGGATAAAGCAATTGGTTTAAATGATGATGACTTTATTCAATTGGCTCTTAGACTTCCAGTCAATGTTACGCTGAATGTTGATATTACCAATGCAGATTTAAGAGAAGGTGCTTTTTCTGAACTGAACTTTCCCGATACGACAACGCGTCAAACTATATCGCAAGCATTGGGTGGCGCATTTCCAAAACCTAATCCCGATGGAAGCGATTTGTATTTAACGCCAAGATTAACGCCATCTGGCTGGGAATATGACAAGTCTGTTGTAGGGAGTATTGTTGCTCGTTCTACTAATATTGTATATCCTGGAGAAGTGCCAGCAGACGGTAGAACATTAACAACAGCAGATAAGTCTGCCGATGGAATACCTTACTCAAGATTGCTTAATGTGTACTTAACTGACCCGTTTGACCAGGTACCCCTATTTGGAACAGGCAGTCAAAATTTCACATCTTATTTTCCAGGTGAGACTGGGACAGATGGGTTTATGATAGTTTCTAACGAAGCTGGCGTTGCAGCAAATGCGTCGGATGGAATTGCTCCTACAGGATTTACATTTAATAACATTTATTCTTCCGTTGCGGCTTCTTATGGGATAAACGCATGGATAGAAGAGCCAGGAAATATTTATGTACAGCTGCAAACAGCAGGCGTCGTTGCCAACCCTTCAGATGTTGATTCAACCATTGTATTTAAAAGTATAGTGGGATCAACATCTATAACGCCGTTGGAATTTGCAGCTGCTTTGCCGGATGGTGCAACCCTTAATGACCCAGGAAATCCTGGCAAACATTGGCTGTTAGATACGGTGAGCACAAATTATTATGTCTGGTATCAAGTTAGCACAGAAACAGACCCGGCCGTGGCAGGCAGAACCGGAATTCAAGTTAACGTTTCAGTCAGCGACAACGCCGTGCAAGTGGCTGAAAAAACGGCCTCTGCTCTTAGTAACTTTGTAGCAACTAGCATACAGGTTGCAGCCACCCCTCCTAACTCTTCTTACTTTCTAGTAAGCATTCCAAGTGAAGATTTTTATGTGTGGTTTAACGTAGATGGCGCAGGCGTAGACCCAGCCGTTTCAGGAAGAACAGGGATAGAAATAGCAATAAGTTCTTCCTCTGGCTTTTTAGTGTCAACAATAATTGATACATTAAATACTCGTAAATTTGCGGTGCCGGATTATAGAGGTATGTTCTTGCGTGGAGTTACAGAGGGAAGGTCAGATATAGGATTAGATAATCCAGCTGTTAGATTCTCTCGCTACAACTTTAAGCATTCATCTTCTGGAGGAGACGAAGTGGCAACCGAAGAGCTTAGCACCGGGAGGTCTCACTCTCATGGCGCATCATCAGTTAGCACAAGTGACACCACATTAGCAGGTAACTTTGCAGCCTTACCTGCTTTTTTTAGCGGACCAAATGAGGTTTACACCAAAAACGGCGGAAGCCCTGGGGTACCCTTTGGAACTTTAGCCAACAACTTTACAAGTGCTAATTGGTCTACTTCCACGTCCACTACCACAACAATTCAAAATGCACAAAATACAGAATCTCGACCTGCTAACTCAGCGGTTCTTTACGTAATTAAAATTTGAGGTGAAACATGGCAAAAAATAGCAAATTATATTTAGGCGAAGATGACAAAGGAATTGTTACCTATGAAATTCCATGGCCAGGTCCAGGCCAAAGTTATCAAACTATTTTAAATGCTGATGTCGAGCAAACTTTATCTGTGCCAAATTGGGCATACAGAGTATTAATCGTGGTTGCTGGAGGAGGAATTGTTTCTTGTGGATACGGCGATACAGCCTTAACTTTGGCAAAAATTAGTGTTTGGCAAGCTGAACTTTCTGAGCAAAACCCAATTTTAAGACCATTAAAAGACCCGAATGGCAATAGAATAGAAACGCTTAGATTTATTTCGTACACTGACAATACGCCTGTTAATGTAATTTTTTATGCCAAAAATGATGCGGATAATACATAAATGTCTACAAAAACCCTTACGCGATATTCGGTTATTCCTACGCAAAGACGCATATTTAATTATGCAAATGTTGCAAGAGGTGGCGAATATCATCAATTCAACGCTAATCAATCAGGAGTAATTCCAGTGCCAACTACAACCGAAATAAATTTAAGCGATCAAAACAGAAATGTATTATTTTCTTCTAATTATACGGCTGGCTTTGATAATGTTTATGATTGGGTAACTGTATTTAATGGTTTATATTTAAGTGCATCCAGAAATACATCTGCTTCAAATGGGAATGACTCGATTGGGCCAGCAGATATAAACTCGGCGAGATTGCCTATTATAGTTGATGCAGCAGGAGCTGTTGGAGACGTTTATAATATATGCTCTAATAACCCATTAAAGATACCTAATTCTGGCATAACATATTTTGAAAAAATGGGTATATTCCAGCCTGTAAATTCTGATCCAGGATCAACAACTTTCAGTTTTAATGTTTGGAACAATGGAACTGCCACGCCATTTGAGCAAGCAAATTGGAATATCGACACTTTTGGGGCCGGAACAGCTAACCCTTCAGGAATAACGCTTGATTTTACTCAAAATCAGACTCTTGTTTTTGAAATTAGCAATAGAAATCATGGAAAATTAAGAGTCGGTTTTTTAGTGGGTAATACTGTTTATTTTGCTCATGAGTTTGAATCTAATAATGAATTAAACGTATTACCTTTTGGTAATTTAAATTTATCAATTAGAGATGCTGTAAGCAGATTTGCAACAGGATTTATTAGGCTTGTAGGATTATTTGATGGCACAAGTGGCGTTACATTTAATGCAGCAACAGATACCACATCTACCCCCTCAGCTTTTTTAGAATACTACGATTATTCTACTGTGGTTTATACGGTTGGTTCCAATATAAAAATGTCAGAAAGACCTTTTGTGGCAGATATGGGGTTAAATTATATAACGGCAGATGTAAACGGGGTTCTTTTACTTGCGGTTAGACCCAAAAATCAATTATCTGGCGTAAACAATAAAACGGTATATGGCGTAGATCATTTCAATGTTTCTACCAGAACGCCTAATCTTGATGATGAAGTTTTAATTGACCTATGGTGGAATGCCGGCGGTGCTAACGGTGCAACTTGGCAGGATTTAAGTTATTACTCAGGTTTAGAAGTAAATTTTAGCTCAACTGGTTTTAACTTTACGTTTGCGATTAGGTTGGGTTCTATTCGTGTAAAAGGGAGCACCTCAAAAACGTTTAGTATAAAAGACATATTAAACGATTATGAAAATTCATTCTCAATAAAACAAACTACATTTAATGGATTACCTGTTTCTCAAGAAGCAAGGGGGACTATTTCGTTAGTTGCTAGGGCAATGCCTAACAATTCTACAATCGATCCTGTTTTAGTTTCAGCATCTTTAACTGGTGGAGAGGTAGCTTAATGGGTATTTACACAAGTCAAAATATTCAGAATTTTGGCTCAGATTCTGCCAATAGGCAGCGCGTATCTAATTTTAAAACCGTTTTTAATTCAAATAACGATGGTATTTTTGATGGGATACATTTATGGGACGGCGCCTTATGGGACGATGCGTCAAATGAGCCCAACAATCCAGTGGTATTGCAACGATCAATCAACCCACGCATTACAGGATTAAATGGTTCATTTATAGGTCAGGCTCCGAATGGTGTGGATTTGTCTACAAATTTATATCCTCTTGGCATTAGTTCGACGTATTCAAATGCTAGAGCAATAGTTCAATCAAGACAATATTTTAAATATTCTGTTGCCCAATCTTCTTTTGCTAAAATAAGTGGTATTTTTGCCCCCAACCAAAATGGCATAACTGTTCCAGCAATAGTCGCTAGAAGTAACGGGACACAAAAATCTCTTGTGCTTCAAGACCAATGGAATATTGACAGTTTTTCTTCTGTTGTTGGAACAAATCCATCTGGTAAACAAATTGATTTTAACAATGTTCAAAGTTTAATAATTGATTCTGATGGCGCCGCAGGAAAAATTAGAATAGGATTTATTGTGGATGGCATTATAATGTATGCTCATCAATTTTATACATCAAATCAATCAAACGAACCTTTTATAAGAAGCCTTACACTCCCAATTAGAGCGGAACTTTCAAATATTGCAGGCCAAGCTATTTCTAGGTTTGGAATATTTGATGATATGGATGGTGTTTTTTTACAGTGCGCAAGTTCTTTTGATTCTGGCACTGCATCTTGCGCATTAAAAGAAAGCTCTGTGATGGTTGAAGGAGATGATAAAAAAATATTAAATCCTTGCGCTATAAGCAGAGAAACAATTTCTGCAATAACAACTGTTATTCCTTTTACTCCCTTGTTAGGAATTAGGCCAAAAGAGCTATTTAATAACACTAGAAATAAAGTTACTATTTTTCCAACCTATTTTTCTCTTTCAAAAACTGGTGGAAATCCAATAGAAATTGCTCTTATAGTTGACGGTCAAATTGTAGGAGGGAGCGCATGGGGAGACGATGGTAACCCAGACATAAGTTACCAAATAAATAGACCCCCCAATACAGCCACAATATCTGGCGGAACTTGTTTGCAAAACTTTTCTTTTTCTGGTGGAAATAAAGAAATAAACATACCTTTAGATTTTGATGTTTTAAAATCAATATCATTATCTCAAATTGACCAACATGTTATTGAGCAAACAGAATTTATTATTGCGGCGCGTGTTCCTGCAGGAAACGCCACAGTAGAAGCATGTATTTTAGATATTGGCGAAAATTATTCATAAGGAAATATTATGGCGATTAATGTAACAACATCTCCAGATAGCGTTAAAGTGTTGATTGACGGAACCTTTAGCCCTTGGGAAGTTGTAACCGCAACAAACATTCAAGCAGAATATGGCAAAGCGTATATTTTAGATGGAGCGTCTCCACAAACAATTACATTGCCTGCTGCAACACCAGGAAGTGAAGGGAAAGGATTTGCTATTAAAGGGCAAAGCAGTCAGTTATTTACAATTGCACAAAACTTAAGTCAGTCAATTGATGGTATTGGATGGTCTACCACTTCTGGGCCGACTGGAGGTCTTCAATCATTAAATAGAAATTGTACTATTATTTTAATTTCTTTATTTGATAGTGGTTTGATTTTTGGAACTTACGGGATTAGCGGTTATTTTGATGTTATTGGGCAAAACCTAACAATTTACAATGATGGCATTATAAACTCTGAAGACGGTGAATTATTAATCGGCTCTACTGCGAATGGTTATCCTGTGCGCGGCAATATCACATCACCTGATGGTTCGGTGACCATTAATAATATTTCGGGAGGAGTTCAATTAACAAATGCTGGTGGCGGAGGGGGCAGCTCATTTGAATCAGTGGCAACCACCAATTATGTTGTTGATCATCAGGATACATCCTATTCTGTAACCGGCGTGCCATGGCTGCCAGGTATGTGCTATTCATCAAGCGGCGAGTTGTTTTTGTCCCGCGATGTCGCTAATGGAATTAGCACTTACAATATATTTACAAACGAAATAAATCTTAATGTGATACCTTTAACTGCCGTTGGTAACTTTCTGCCTTATTACAACGATATTGTTTTCATCTCAGGCAGTTCAAGGACTGATGTTTTTGATATGAAAACAAAAACTGTTACTGAAAACGTTGCCACAGGAAGACCAGCTGGGTATTTTGGTCGAGGTGTTTTTGATCCAATAACTAATAAATTTTATTTTGCGCCTCTTGGTGCAACGGATATTTTATCTTTTGATCCTGTTGCATTAACCTACACGCCAGTTGCGTTAGGTTCTTTTCCCGTTGGCGAAAATGATTATGTAAATATAATTAGGTCGTCCAAGACGGGCAAGTTCTATTTAATTCCACGAAATAGTACCACTGGCGCAATTGGTATATTTGATCCAGTGGCGGAAACGGTGGATTTGACCACATTAAATATAGGGGCTGGGTCTAACTTGTTTTCAAATCCAGGGTGCGAAGGGTATGATGAAAAAATATATACATTTGGTCGTAGTGCTGCTTATATAGCAGTGATTGATCCGGTACCAGAAACTATAGATACCACCACATATCCGCTAACAAACTTTTTTGGAAACGCAACGTTGTTTCCAGACAACACGATAAGATCACATAGCCAATTAAACCCGGGCCAATTTGCCATTGTTGACTTAGATAATGGCGGTGCTTTTTCAACAATTTCTGGCAATAATCAATTTCCCTCTCCAATGATAGTAACTTACACGGGTAAAGTTTTTGGAGTTTCAGGGACAAACAATGGTCGATTTATGTATACATATTCACGAAAACGAACCATACCAATTGAGCGGTGTATTTCTTTTATGGTTAATTACAATTAGGGGAAAATTCATATGAATAGACAAGCTAAAATGCAAACTTTGACAGTCGGTGCTATTGATGATTTTAAAAATATAACTGATGGTTCTTTTTGTATCAATGTAAACTATGTTATTTTTTATGTAGACTCATTAAATTTTTCATCATGTTTAACCTATGACGACATTGCTAGCGTTATACAAAATAGGTGTGTTGCGCTAAACGGTGCAATTACAGGTTTAGAGGTTGAAGCAAGCGCACCAACCGGAAATGATGTTACTTTCTTGTTTACTTCTGGAATGGATGGAGACGGCATGATGAGCAATGTGTCTACTTTGTGGCCAGCATCTACAGGAACAGACATATCAAATGAAAATTATTTAAATGCTCAAGAAGGCTTTCCTTTTTTAATGGACATGGTTTATCTGATGAGCGAAGCCGATATTGCCAGCATCAAAACCAACAATAATACTCATTCAGGGATGCTAAACATTTTGAATATGTACGATTTGCTAACTGAGCAGCTATACAATAACTGTATTGAGAAATGCGTTGTTGAAATGCCACAATATGTTGATTGGTATAATGATTTAGATGCGATAGAGCCATTTTCTAGCCGTACTATTTATACTTTAAAAATTGATAATGGGGTTACCCAATAGCGCAACTTTAAAGGGCAAAGCAAAATGCCTTTATATTAATTAGGTATTATTTACTAATGTAGTATTAAAAATGCATTTAACATTTAGAAGGAGCAGTTATGATTAAATATGCAACTTTATTTACATTTTGTTTGTCTCTAACAATACACATTGCGATTATGCATAATGAAAACTTATTTTTTTTACATTAAAGATTTTATTGACGCCCTTTACAATAAGAATAAAGGGGTCGCAACTGTCGTATTTGCTATTATATTATTTTTTTCATTTAGACTATTATTTTACAATGTGGACAATTTGGTTAAAAAGGCAGTTGTCGCTAAAAAGACGTCTGATTCTAATAAAATTCGCATTGAAG
>Ga0180433_10006593_pt1 | contig 15139 bp, 13 predicted proteins | sample SS_ome_8_FD_132980 | JGI IMG/M metagenome (GOLD analysis project Ga0180433, IMG submission 132980) | Hypersaline lake sediment archaeal communities from the Salton Sea, California, USA - SS_1_D_1 metaG | ecosystem: Environmental > Aquatic > Non-marine Saline and Alkaline > Hypersaline >... | reverse complement strand
TAAGTCCTTGATTTTACTGGCACGCCCGGCCCGACTCGAACGGGCGACCTACGGATTCGAAGTCCGGCGCTCTATCCAGCTGAGCTACGGGCGCATCAAGAGACCTCTGCAGCGCATCCCCTTTTGTCCAATGTCTAAGTCAGACTCAAATCCCAAGCCTCAGAACTCTTTCTGCGGTCAAAAGCTTTGTCTTCCTTCATGTTGAACAAAATGGCACGTGTTGCCATGGTCTCGAAGGACCAGTGGGGTGAGTGAAGGGACTTGAACCCTCGACAACCGGGGCCACAACCCGGTGCTCTGCCGACTGAGCTACACTCACCATCTAGGCCATATACTTTCATACCACAGGAGGTGGGCCTTTTCAAGGGCTTTGAAAAGCCTGTTTAAACTTATGATTGACGAACATACCGTTTTTTTATAGAAAGAAATGAACTGCAGACACATGCTGTTAGAGGTTTCTATGACCGCATTCTACATATTCATTTTTCGGGCTATCCTGGGCGGGATCTTTGCCGTCCTGCTCACCCGTTTTTTTTATCCCAAGGTATCCATTGCAGGGATGATGGCTATAGCCATCTTCCTGGTGGGCATGGCCTACGTGATGGAGACGTTCCACAAGCGAAAGAGGAAGGCCGCAAGAAAGGACTGATTGTTGAAACAAATCATTCTGGGTACTGCAGGCCATATTGACCATGGAAAAACGAGCCTGATCAAAGCGCTGACGGGCATCGATACGGACCGGCTGAAGGAGGAAAAGCGCCGGGGGATTACCATCGAATTGGGCTTTGCTTGGTTGGACCTTCCTGGCGGGCAACACTTGGGGATTGTGGACGTGCCCGGCCACGAAAAGTTCGTGAAAAACATGGTGGCAGGGGCCAGCGGGATCGACCTGGTGGCCTTGATCATAGCAGCCGATGAAGGCGTGATGCCTCAGACAAAAGAACATTTGGAGATATGCAAACTCTTGGGCATAAAACATGGCCTGGTGGCGTTAACCAAGATTGACATGGTGGACGAGGAGTGGATCGAGCTGGTCAGCGATGACGTGACGTCCTTTCTCAAGGGGAGCTTTCTGGAAGGGGCGCCAATCATACCTGTATCAGCGTTAACAGGCAAAGGGTTACCCGATTTTCTCAAGGCATTGGACTCCTTGTGCGACGGGGTCCCTGAACGTTCCTCCAGCGGCCTATTTAGGCTTCCTGTGGACCGGGTTTTCTCCATGAAGGGGTTTGGTACGGTAATTACCGGAAGCCTTGTTTCGGGAGGCATTGGCGTTGGGGATACGATCATGATCTATCCCTCAGGGATCCAAGCAAAGGTGCGTGGGATTCAGGTCCACAACCAAGCGGTGGACCAAGCCACAGCTGGAATGAGAACCGCCATAAACTTTCAGGGCTTAGAACGCTCAGCCACAAAGCGCGGGGACGTGCTGGCACGGGTAAACACGCTGAAACCGAGTTATATGGTGGATGTGGTCCTCACCTATCTTGGATCTAGGAAGAAAGCCCTTGAGAACCGCACAAGGGTTCGATTTCATACAGGTACCAGCGAGATCTTGGGCAACGTGATCCTCTTGGATCGTGAGGAGCTAAAAAGCGGTGACACGGCCGTTGTCCAGTTTCGTCTGGAGTCTCCGGTGTCGGTTGTAAAAGATGATCGGTTTGTGATCCGAAGTTATTCCCCCATCAGGACCATAGGTGGCGGCTACATCATCAATCCAGTGCCCACTAAACACAAACGGTTTAAGGAGCCGGTTTTATCCGTGTTGAACCGTCTGGCAGAGAGTCCCCCTGATAAGATTATCACCTCCCATGTGAAAGAGTCTGGGCTTTTAGGGGTAGCGTTTTCTGATTTAATGATCATGACGAATCTGCCGGAACGGGAGCTTGAAAAGCGCCTCCAACAGCTCCTTTCCCAGAAAGTCCTTATTCTAGTGGACCGCGAAAATCGCATTTTCCTTCACGGCTCGGTTCTTGATGAGCTTCGGGAAGAAGCCATCCAGGTTCTGGAAGCGTACCATAAAGCCCATCCCCTCAAGGCAGGAATGAGCAAGGAGGCGTTCAAATCGAGTCTGCCCAAGACGTTGGGGCTGCGGCCATTTAGTATCTTGCTGGAGGATTTGACCAAGTCGAACAGGGTGGTCCAGAAAGAAGATGTCATCCACCTTTCCGGACACCGGATCGCCCTGGAGGCTGATCAGAAAGATATTAGACACAAGATTGAAAGGGCATATCTCGAAAGTGGGCTTCAGCCACCGTATTTTAAAGAACTGGCCGCCTCTGTGGGAGAGGACCCTGCTCGTGTGAAAGATGTCCTGGGCCACATGCTCCAGGCAGGCATCCTTGTGAAGGTCAAGGAAGGTCTTTACTTTCATAAGGATGTGATAGAGAGGTTGAAAGCCAGGCTCGTGTCGTTTCTGACGGCCAACACCCAAATTACCACACCCCAGCTCAAAGAGGTGACCGGGGTAACGCGGAAATATATGATTCCCCTGATTGAATATTTTGACGCCTCAAAGGTCACGATTCGAGTCGGGGATGTCCGAAGATTGCGAGAGGGCTAGAGTGAATTATAAACAGTTTCTTACGGTGCGGATTATTGGAGGGATGCTCCTTTTTGTCTTCGTCTTGTGGGGATTGTGGGCTTTCCTGGGCGCGTTCAAGAAGCCTGAGGGATTGCCTGATGCCCACATTGAGGAGGGCAGACCGGTTCATGACATCAAGGCCCCTGATGCGGGTGGCGATCATCATGTCGCCCACGAGCCACCTGCATTTGACCATGGGGAGCCGGCTGAGCACAGGGTGCCCGCCGAACACCATGCTGGAACGGAACACGATGATTTCCTTGCCGGTGATTCGCAAGCCGGACATGGCAGCCCAGCCGAGCACGGGGCCTCAACGAAGCATGCGCCTGCAGCCGAGCACGGCGTTTCGCCTGAACATGGTGCTGCACCTGAACACGGCCTTTTACATGAGCCCAAGGCCAAAGGGGTTCACTTTGTGGAGGCCATGATTTCGGTCCTCGACTATGAACTCAACGAGCGCTTTTGGGGATGGCGCGCCAATGACGTGATTCGAATTACCGATAATGTGGAGAACATGCAGCTTGGCATGTTGGAGGTGGTGCGTCGCGCGAGCGTGAACCTGGCGGAAAGGATCTCTCGCCACGGGGTGTCAGCCGCTATTGACAAGGACCTGGAAAATGCCATGAATTGGTTTATGATCAAGCCAGACGAGTTCTGGCTCCCCTCGGCAGAGGAAAAATACAAAGATAGCTTGGAGGCGTTGCGCACCTACGCTGATAGACTTGAAAGAGGCGAGGCCCATTTTTATGTCCGGGCGGACAGCCTCATCCCTCTCCTTCTCAGCTTTGCAGACTTGGCAGGCAGTTGTGATGAGAACCTGGTAAAAAAACACGAGGCTGACGGCTCTCCGGTGAGCTGGTTTAAGGCGGATGACTACTTCTACTACGCCAAAGGGGTAGCCCAGGCCCTGGCCAAGATACTCCACGCCGTCATGGAAGATTTCTCAGAAGTCATTCACTCACGCCAGGGCCATGACCTTCTCCACCACGCCATCCATGCCTGTGAAGTGGGTGGCGACCTGGAGCCCTGGATCGTCACAGACGCAGCCCTGGACGGGGTCTTGGCCAACCACAGGGCCAACATGGCTGCCGAGATAAGCCACGCCCGCTATTTCCTGAATGCGCTGGCAACGGCCCTGTCCACCTGAGGCGAATCACACCCTGAGACTTCCGATGAGTTGGCTGATATCGGGGATGTCTTTTTCAAGAAGATAACGCTTCAGGCCTTCTGCGACCTCCACCGTTGCTCGTGGGTTGACGAAGTTCGCAGTGCCGACCTGCACGGCTCTGGCTCCCACGATGAGGAACTCCAGGGCATCCGAGGCATCCACAATCCCCCCGATACCAATGACTGGGATGCCAACCGCCTGAACAGCCTCCCAGACCATTCGCAGGGCAATCGGCTTGATCGCCGGTCCGGAGAGTCCACCTATCGTATTGCCAAGCTTGGGGCGCCGTGTTTCCACATCCACCGCCATGGAAGTGATCGTATTGATCAGAGACAGGGCATCCGCCCCGGCTTCTTCCACACTCTGGGCAATGGTGGCGATATCCGTAACATTGGGCGAAAGCTTAACGATCAGAGGCAGCTTTGTCTTTTCTCTTACCCCTTGTGTGACTTGAAAAGCCATCTTCGGATCAGTACCAAAGGCGATTCCCCCAGCCTTGACATTGGGGCAGGAGATATTTAGTTCGAGGCCTGCGACGCCCTCCAGATCATTGATTCGCTCGGCCAATTTGCCATATTCATCAACATTCCGGCCATATATGTTCAAGATAACAGGCGTTTCAAGGGATTGAAGAAAAGGGAGCTTCTCTTGCACAAAGGCCTGAAGTCCAACATTTTCAAGCCCGATGGCGTTTAACATGCCACCGCATGTCTCTACGATGCGGGGTGGGGGATTGCCTGGGACGGGCTTCAGAGCAAGGCCTTTGACGATGATGGCACCCAGGCGGTTCAGATCAAAAAACGACGCAAAGGCCTCTCCATACCCAAAGGTTCCAGAGGCGGTCATCACCGGATTCTTCATGGAGATGCCACCCACGTTTACGGCAAGCCTGGGTCCCGCCATGTCAAACCTTGCCCCTTTCCCCTTTCTACATGAACCCGTTGCGCATCAAAACCGTCTTATCTGATTGCCCATGGCCTAATGGACGATCGTTGCCAGAACGGCCATGCCAAGAACGATGGTGGCAACGCCCGCGACCTTGTGGATCTTGTCTGTCGCCTCGAACCACCAGTCGATGATCTTTCTTACCATTTCCATGAGGGCGAACAAAACCATGGCAGCCCCTCGGGTGCGTGTTGTAAGCCCATCTTTTCAAGCTGTTGGGCAGAATATGGCAACTCATCAAAGATGTCAAACGCCAGGCCTATGCCTTCTCTCTATGGGCCTTGTCACCTCCTGGGATATCATGATAAGTGATCCCCCATGTTTCAGTTGGGGCAGGGTCAAAGAGGAAGTATGAGATTTTTGACCCGTCTACGTGCTCACTGACTAAATCGCAAAAACTCAGCCTAACGGCCTCAAACAGTATGGGATTTACCCACTAAAGTGGGCCGTTTGTTTCGCCCGGCCTATGGCTCGGGAAGTCGACGGCTCGGAGAGATGGGTGCCCCAAAGAACTCATCATTGTCGCTTTCCGAGGTTATGCAATAAAACTCTCGGATAGGGATGGAAGATGGTGGCTTGGTGATGTGTAATGAGAATGATCCACCCTCCAGCTGGGATTACCAGAAGGAGACACTTTGTTGACGCGGGCCATCAGGTTTCTCAAAGAACAGGACATCCCATTTGAGGTGGCAGAATATGACCACCTTGAAAAGGGCGCATTGTTTGCTTCGCAAGCGATCGGCATGCCGGTTGAACAAACCATCAAGACGTTGGTCGTTGAGGTCTCCAAGAAAGGCTATCTTGTGGTGCTCATGCCGGGCAGCAAGAACATTTCCTTCAAAAGACTTGCCACGATCCGAGGGGTCAAGAGGGTTGCCATGGTCCATACAGCCTTGGCCGAGCGACTCACGGGTTATTTGGTCGGGGGTATCAGCCCCTTTGGTATGAAACAGCACCTCCCCGTGGCCATGGATGCAGGGTTACTGACCTTTGATAAGGTTGCCATCAACGGAGGCAAGAGAGGGCTGATGCTGATCATGGGCCCCACAGACATTTTGATGGCAACAGATGCCGAGGCGATCCCATTATGATCAAGGTTTTCGAGTGGTGATTAACCGCATCCCTGAGGAACGATGCCTGAAATAGACCTGAGCCAAGGAACCATATATTACGAGACCCATGGGGAAGGCGAACCACTCGTTGGGCTCCACTATGGCGCAGGGTCTACCAAGGCCTGGAAAGACCAGATTCAAGCCTTTTCCAGGCACTTCACCTTTATTATCTACGATCGTCTCGGACACGGTCGGTCTGAACGTCATCTCGCCTATGAGGAGAGATACTTTGAAGACCGAGCTAGGGAACTCGGCGAACTGATTCACACTTTGGGTTTCGAGGCCGTCCATTTGTGCGGCCTGTGCGAAGGGGGGGCGGTGGCCCTTGTCTTTGCATCCTCGTTCCCAAAGAAGGTCAAAACCCTTGTCCTCCAGGGTGTGGGGTACCACACCACTGATGAGACCGTTGCGCGATGCGGACGGTTTTTTCGACCCTGGGCTGAAATCGATGAGAATTTTAAACGCAGCCTTATTCTCCATCATGGAGAGGATTATGCCGGACTGAGATGGGAGGCCATTAGAGACGCAAAGCCCTATGTTTGGGATCGAACCTACGATATAAGATCTCATTTTCCCAAGATTCAGGCACCCACCCTGATCATTGGCGGTGACCGGGACCCATTCTTTGGTCTGGAGCATCCTGTGACGGCGTTCAGGGGGATCAAGAATGCTGAGTTGTGTATCCTTCCCGGGGCCGGGCATTTTCTCAGTGAAGAGACGCCGCTTGTGTTTAATCAAATGGTGATGGACTTCCTTAGAAAAACCGCCATCCGTGACTCTTCGGAGTCGAGGCGTCCACCTGCTGCGGCTGCTTCGGCATCCAACTCCTCTAGGTGTACATGAGTGTTTGCACTGCAGCCCTGTGACGACATAGACTTTTTATGCTTCGCCTGGTGTCGTGTCTCAGTAATTCTTTTAAAACGTGTCGCCATCAAGCCATTTTCCGGGCTCCGTGAGCAATTCCGGGACGTTAGCTTTTAGTTTTGTTGAACCGCGAAAGTGAGCGCAATCCCGCAGATTGCTGCGGGGTTAGCTAGCGTATCTGAAAGTGGTAAACTTCCTTAAGGTCGAAGATTCCCTGCAGCTTCACCTCGGCGAACTCAGTCGAATCGCTGCAGGGAATCTTTAATCATAAAAACTCGGGCTAACGACCTCAGACAGTTTATGATTCTTAACGCTTCGCTCAGCTGACCTCACACTGCCGAAAAGGCTCATTGTCGCGCGGAAAATGCTTTCGGCTACATAGTGACTGATGACAGTGACTTCTGAGACACGAGATGTCTGAGATACGAGACTGGGATGTGATAAGAGGCCAGAGAAAACCTGATGTTGAACTGGTCAGAAGGCGGTCTCAATGACCGTCCAGAAATGGAGAAAATGGCCTTGATTTTTTTGGATTAAGAGGATAATCTTAAAAAATATGGGGATGTAGCTCAGCCGGGAGAGCGGTACGTTCGCAACGTACAGGTCAGGGGTTCAAATCCCCTCATCTCCACCAAGATAGCATTGCACACAGTGGGGATCTCATCGGTCCATACCCAATGCCATATCCCATGACCTTTTCCTCAACCTAACCAGCCAACAAAGGAAATAAAATGAGTCCTAGGAAGTCAAAGAAGCGCTCGGCGAGAATCACGCGCAGGACTAAGGAAACCGATATCACAATGGAGCTAACCATTGAGGGCAAGGGCGAGGGAAAGATTTCTACGGACGTGCCTTTTCTAGACCACATGCTCACCCTGATGACGGCCCATGGCCTTTTTGATCTGGTGTTGAAGGCAGAGGGGGACATTGAGATTGACGGGCATCACACGGTTGAGGACATAGGGATGGTCCTTGGTCAGGCCTTTAGCGAGGCATTGGGGGACAGAAAAGGGATAAGGCGTTATGGGAGGGGTCTGGTCCCCATGGACGAGGCCCTGGCCTCCGTGGTCATTGATTTTTCAAATCGGCCTGTCTTGGTCTTTCATGTCGATTTTAAGCGAGAGAGTACCGGAAGCTTTGACGTGGAACTCGTCAAAGAGTTTTTCAAGGCCTTCGCCGATCAGAGCGGTGCCACGGTTCATATCAACCTCATGTACGGCCAGAATACCCACCATATTATTGAGGCCGTCTATAAGGCCTTCGGACAAGCCCTTGATGAGGCCACCTTGCTCGATGAAAGGATCAAGGGGGTCCGTTCTACCAAGGGTGTCTTATAAGGCGGGGTACGTCGTGATGTCGATCAGGCTTCCAGGTGTCTGCATGCCTGTTATCCGGCTGTCTTTGGCTTTGGTAGCTCTTTGCATCTTGGGATGTGCCTCCGGCCCGCCAGCCTCAGCGCCTGGGCGAAGAGAGACGTTGCATATTCAAAGTGTGCTGGTTCTGCCGTTCAAGGAGGCACATGCGCTCTATGGGACAGACAGAAGTGTTCGCTGCCCCTTGTGCGGCGCCGTATTTGAGACGGGACCTATTGAGGCAGGTGCTGGCACATACGTGAGTCGGCAACTGGTGGCCTTTCTGAAAGAAAAGACTCCCTACACGCTGATTCCCTCGGGCCCGGCAGAGGGCATTCGTTCTGAGATCATTTCCCAAGATCCTGGTATGTCCGAACGAGACCTCCTTGTGGAGATGGGAAGAAGGATGCAGGCAGATGCCGTCATGAGTGGCATGATCTATCGGTTTCGACAGCGCATTGGCACGTCTTTTTCAGTTGATACGCCAGCCTCTGTGGCACTTGGCGTCCACTTGATACGGGTGGCTGACAGCCGCTTGACATGGACAGGAATCTTTGATGAAACGCAACATAGCCTTAGCGAAAACCTGCTCCAATTGCGTACCTTTGTAAAAAGGGGCGGGGGGTGGCTTACTGCAGAGCAACTGGCCACCTTCGGACTGCATGAAACCCTGGCCACCCTGCCTTTGCCTTAATCGTCTATGGGCTGGATTCCTTCCCGCAGCAGCCCGGACCCTTCGTGGCAAACTTCACCTGTTTGGGTTGTCTGGGCCTCCAGGGTGCATCAATGGCTGTCCAATGATTTCATTGGCCGATCTTATTGCCCCGCGACTTATTAATAATTTTTTCGACACCATGAAACTCAGGAGGCTGTCATATGCTCATCATCCCTGCCGTGGATATTAAGGAAGGGCACTGTGTGCGTCTGCTCCAGGGGCGCCGAGATTCTGAAACCGTGTTTTCTGATGATCCTTCGGCCATGGCAGAGAAATGGGAGTCAGAAGGGGCCCAGATGCTCCATGTTGTGGATCTGGATGGCGCTTTCGAACAGGGTCCTCAAAATGTTGAATTTATTGAACGTATCGTCAATAAGGTCCACATCCCCATTGAGCTGGGGGGCGGCATAAGGACGATGGAAACCATTTCCATGTATCTGGATTTAGGTGTCAGCAGGGTCATTGTGGGCACCGAGGCCATTCGCAATCCAGGGCTGATCGAGGAGGCTTGCAGGCTCTACCCAGGCAAGATTGTGGTGGGCATTGACGCCCGTGATGGGATGGTTGCTGTGGACGGGTGGACCAAGACGAGTGAAAGGGAGGCGATGGCCGTGGCAAAGGGTTTTGAAGGCTGGGGTCTGGCGGCCATTGTTTTTACAGACATTCAAAAAGATGGGATGGAGAGTGGCCCGAGTATTGAGCAGACCAAGGCGCTGGCTGAAGCTGTGACCACACCGATTATCGCCTCAGGGGGTGTGTCTCATATCGACGACATCAAAGCCCTTCTTCCGCTAAAGGAGGTGGGTGTTGAGGGCGTGATTATTGGCAGGGCATTATATTCAGGGTCAATCAATCTGAAAAAAGCGCTGGCGTTTGTTGGTCGGTGAACAAAAGCGAGGGCATAATCTTCCGGTCAAATATCCCCACAGGTTGATTCCTGAAAAGGCTTTGTTTTTTTTGTTGACATTTTGGTTATTGATTATTATCATCCACGTTTTATAATTTTGTGCGGCCTCAACATCTCAATCTCAAAATCCTTTCTCCTTGGAGCTTGCTATTCCGACGACGTCTTCCCATCTTGAGCCTGAGCTGACGTCTGTTGAAAGGGACGTTTTAACACCGTTATTGCATGCCACGCACCTTTGCACCAAACACCCCTTGCTCGCCATTGCCGGGCACACCAACGCTTTGATCCATCAGCCAGCCGTGTTGTCTACAATGCCCATTGTCAAGCAATTGGGCATCAACGAAGGAGCCGCTTATCTGTCGACACACAACGAGAAAATCGTGGCAACGACATGACGGCGTTTCCACGATGGATCAAGAGAGGCACGGCGGCATGGATTTACGCTAAGACGCAGGGTCTATTGACGGGAATCGGTTATGCGTTATTTTTTGGATGGTCGACATTTTTACTTCGCGGTCTTCGCCTGAAGGCGCAGAATCACGATCCTTATCTCCAAGGGGGTTTATATTTTGGCAGGGTTCATACCAGACGATAAGGTTGCTGATGTCCGAAATGCAGCCAATGTCGTTGATGTCATTTCAGAATACATTGACCTGAAAAAGACCGGGAAGAACTTCTTGGGGCTATGCCCATTTCATGCCGAGAAAAAGCCCTCTTTTACCGTCAACGAAGAAAAACAAATATTTCATTGTTTTGGATGTGGGCAGGGTGGCAATGTCTTGACCTTTGTCATGCTGTATCACAACCTCAACTTTCCGGAAGCCGTTCGGTTCCTCGCCAATAAATATGGAATCGAGATCACCACCAGGCACATGTCCCCTGGCCAGAAGCGACAATTGAAGCAAAAGGAAATGCTCTTTGACATCAATCAAGAGGCTGCTGCCTATTTCAAGGCAATGCTTCTGGAAAGCCCTTCGGGCAGTCCTGCAAGGGCGTATTTAAAAAAACGGCAAATGACGCCCCAGGTTACAGAACGTTTTTGCCTTGGATATGCCCCTGGTGGATGGCGCAATCTTGTAAAGCACTTTTCGACCAAGGGGATATCTCTTAAGAGCGTGGAGAAAGCGGGTCTGATTATCCCCAAGAGGGAGGGCTATTATGATCGATTCCGGGATCGGATCATCTTTCCTATTGTTGATATCCATGAGAGGGTGGTGGGGTTTGGTGGTCGGAGCCTGGACGAGAGCTTGCCCAAGTACCTGAACTCACCTGAGACCCCTGTCTATCACAAGAGTCAAACCTTGTATGGGTTGCACGCAGCCAAACAGACATGCCGGCAGACTGGTTCCGCCTTTGTGGTTGAAGGGTACTTTGATGTATTGGCCCTGAACTGCCACGGCATCAATAACGTCGTAGCCACCCTGGGAACAGCCCTTTCCCGTGACCATATACGAATCCTAAGGGGCTATGCAGGGCAGGTTGCACTTGTCTTTGACTCAGATGAAGCGGGTATAAAGGCCGCTGAGCGAAGTCTTCCTTTGTTTGTGGAAGAGAAGGTGGATGCCTGCGTCATGCGCCTTCCGAAGGGCAAGGATCCGGACTCCTATGTCCTTGAAAACGGGGGCGATCGTTTCCGCCAGTTGGCGGATCAAGCCATGGACATGATGGAGTTTCTCATAGCCTCAGCCGTGGAGAAGCACGGCCTTTCCCCTCAAGGGAAGGTAAGGATTGTGGAGGCATTAAAAGGACCTCTCGGTTTGCTAGTCGACAGTGTGAGCCGGGCAGTTTATGTCAAGGTCCTGGCCGAGCGCGTCGATATTGATGAGGCCGCCATTTTGGAACGGATACGAACTGCGACCCAGAAGGGGAAAAAGAGGGTTTCCGAAGCACGGCGTCAAAATGGTTCAAAGCTGGAGGAAACCCTGGTAGCTATCATGCTCCAATGGCCTGACATCTTTTCTAGTGTAAATGCCCAGGAGATTGTTGATGGCCTTGAAAGTCAATCTTTAAAGCAGGTCGGGCAGATGATCCTGGACAGATTAAAATCCAGCCAATCGGCAGCAGGGGCTGATTTGATCGCGCAGGTTCATGATCCCCAGATCAGGAACGTGATATCTTCACTGGCAGTGGAAGAGGGGTTATGGGATCGTGAGAGCTGCCTCAAAATCGTGGGCCAGTACAAAACCTGCCTCATGAAAAGGCAGGAGAGGGTGTTGCTGAGAAAGATCAAAGAGGCTGAAAAGGCTGATAACCAGGAATTGCTCCACGAACTCCTTGGAGAAAAGCAGAGGCGGCTCCATGGGCGCTTGAACAGCGAAAGCGAGCGCATTCCCCGCAGCTTGCCGCGGGGTTAGCGAGCCTATCTGAAAATGGCAAACTTCCTTACGGTCGAAGATTCCCTGCGGCTTGCTGCAGGGATCTTCAATGCTAGTTGAGAGCCGGGAGAAAATTTGTTTGGAAGGAGATTTCTATGACCAAGAAGTCCGAGGTCGAACATCTAAAGCAACTCATCACAAAGGGCAAGAGGCACGGCTATCTTACCTACGAGGAGCTCAATGATGCGTTGCCGGCTGGAGAGGTTTCCTCCGACCAGGTTGACGAAATGATGATGGTTTTCGATGAGCTCGGCATTGAGATCATTGACGGAAAAAAGATCAGTGTGCTTAAGCAGAAGGTCAAGAAAACAACCCCACAGGCGAAGCCAAGACCGTCCTTAGAGCCGGGAAAGGACACCTTCGGTCGTGTCACAGATCCTGTCAAAATGTATCTGCGTGAGATGGGACTGGTATCTCTGTTGAGCCGAGAAGGAGAGGTGGAAATCGCTAAACAGATCGAGGTTGGGGAACAGGAGGTGTTGAAGGCTTTAATGGAGTGCACGGTAGGGGCTCGGAGAATCGTCAGTCTTGGCAAGCACCTTCGACGAGGCGAGATCCGTCTCAGGGACGTCCTGCGCGACGTGGATGAGACGGATGCTTACATTGAAGAAGCAGAACACACAGAAAAGATTTGTGACATCATTGATGTCGTAGGAAAAATTGAGCAGGAGAATGAAGCCTACAGAGAGGAGTTGTTTGGTCCTCCTATGGACCGCGAGGGACGGCGACGGGTGAGGCGATGCATCAACCGGAGAAGTCGAAAAAGTTTTGACTACATCAAAGATTGGAGGTTGGAATCCAGATGGATCGACCTTGTCGTATATGAGATAAAGGAACATATTTCGAAGTTTGAAGGTCTGGAGAAGGAATTTGCCCGTGTGGCTTCTCAGGCCGGTGTCACGTTGACTGAGATGCGCGAAGGCTGCAAGGCAAAGACAAAATTCATTCAAAAAACCTGGAAGAAAAGCGGACTCAAGAAGACCCAATTCAGCAAACTTGTTAAACAGGCCAGTGATACTGGGCAAACGATCAGGGAACAGGAACTCCAGCTTAAAATGAGTAGTCAGGCCCTGAAACGAGCCTTGACCCGAATCGAACAAGGTCAACACAACACCCGGGTGGCCAAGGCGAAAATGGTAAACGCCAACCTCAGGTTGGTTGTGAGCATTGCGAAGAAATACACCAATCGCGGGCTCCAGTTTCTCGATCTGATTCAGGAAGGAAATGTGGGCCTGATGAAGGCTGTTGACAAGTTTGAGTACCGACGAGGCTACAAATTCAGTACTTATGCCACCTGGTGGATCAGACAGGCCATCACAAGGGCCATTGCTGATCAGGCTCGCACTATCCGAATTCCGGTGCATATGATTGAGACCATTAATAAGCTGATTCGCACATCGCGGTATCTTGTTCAGGAACTGGGGCGAGAGCCCACTCCGGAGGAGATTGCTGACAAGATGGAGTTTCCGTTGGAAAAAGTCCGCAAGGTCTTAAAGATCGCCAAGGAACCCATCTCTCTAGAGACCCCTATTGGAGAGGAAGAAGACAGCCATCTTGGCGATTTCATTGAAGATACGAAGTTTATGTCCCCATCCGAGGCGGCTATCAGCCTGAACCTGGCTGAGCAAACGCGAAAATCTCTTGCCACACTGACACCCCGTGAGGAAAAGGTGCTGCGGATGCGATTTGGCATCGGCGAAAAGGCAGACCATACCCTTGAGGAAGTGGGCAAGGACTTTCATGTGACCCGTGAGCGGATCAGACAAATCGAAGCCAAAGCCTTAAGAAAGCTGCGTCACCCTACAAGGAGCCGCAAACTAAAAGCCTTTCTTGAAGTGTAATGTAAGTAGGTAGGTTGACAGGCTCAATTTTCTTGACAACAACAGGCTATGGGGCATAGAAATCGGCTAAAGTTGGGTTTTTCGGGCCCATAGCTCAGCTGGAAGAGCCACCGGCTCATAACCGGTAGGTCCCTGGTTCGAACCCAGGTGGGCCCACCACCAAAAGACCATACTTTAAGCACCATTGGAAATATCTAGACATGAAGCGGGTGGAGATGTCTCAAAGGAATCGTGCCAAGCAGCCAACCTTCCAGCAGGTTGGCTGGGGTTCCTGTAAAAAGGTGCGGTCCTTAGGGACTGCACCTTTTTACATTTGGGGTATATGGTTTGGGAGGTCATTGTGAAAGAACAAATGGCGTTGTTAGTCAAACTTCAGGAACAAGATCAAATCTTGGACCAGTTAAAGCGACGAATACGTGAGGGGCCTCAAAAGGTTAAGGAAATGGAAGGCGAGGTAGAAATCCTGGCGGGGAATCTTGAGGCTGGCAAGAACCGAATACAGGAGATTCAAAAGCTACAGCGCCAATTGGAGGCTGAGGTGGAAGACGGCGCTGGGCAGATTGGAAGGAGTAAAACGCGGCTTCTGACGATCAAGAGTAACAAGGAATATCAGGCCATACTTAAGGAGATCGAAGACACTCAAAGGACGAATGCAGAAAAAGAGGATAAGATTCTAGGTTTCATGGAGGAAATAGAGGGGCTGAATCAAGAAATTCAACACAAAGAAAAAGAGCTCTCAGCTGTTCGGGCAAGATTCGAGGAAGAGAAAAGGACCGTTGAGGGGGAGGTGAGACAAGCTGAAGCGGAGTTTGCTGAAGTGGAAAAACACAGACAGGACACGGCACAGGCCATGGATTCCGAACTGGTGGCAAGGTATGAGCATCTTAGGGTCAGGACTGGCGGTCGGGCTGTGGCTTACGTGGAAAACACCACCTGTTCCGGATGTCACCTGAATATCCCTCCCCAGATGTATAACGAACTCCAGAGGCGAGATTCGCTCAAGCACTGCCCGAACTGTGATCGCATTATTTATTGGAAAGACCGTGCCGCCGAGGTGGAGGGAGATATGTCAGAGTAGGCCAAACGATCGCTCGTGTTCTCGACATGGTCGACAACACGGGAGGAAAGTCCGAGCTCCACAGGGCAGGGTGCTCCGTAACACGGAGTCGCGGTGACGCGAAGGAAAGTGCCACAGAAAACATACCGCCTTGTGAGATGGCTTCCGTGCTGTCTTGCAGGGTAAGGGTGAAAAGGTGCGGTAAGAGCGCACCAGTTC
>Ga0180433_10006592_pt1 | contig 15140 bp, 16 predicted proteins | sample SS_ome_8_FD_132980 | JGI IMG/M metagenome (GOLD analysis project Ga0180433, IMG submission 132980) | Hypersaline lake sediment archaeal communities from the Salton Sea, California, USA - SS_1_D_1 metaG | ecosystem: Environmental > Aquatic > Non-marine Saline and Alkaline > Hypersaline >... | reverse complement strand
TAACTGTTCAATATCTGTAAACATGAAAATCCTTATTCTTTAAATTCTCCTTCAAACACAAAATCTTTCAGTGGCTTGCGATCTGACATGACTTCACGTTCTTGTAATTCTGTCGGCAAATCTTCTTTTTTGCCTGGCTTGCCAACAGCAAACATTGCTTCAACAGTGTATCCATCTGGAATTTTGAATGCTTTTTTTGCACGATCGTAATCAAAGCCTTCCATGCCATGAACAACAATATTGTCAATGGAACCTTGCAATGCAAAATTTTCACATGCTGCGCCAGTATCAAATGAATGCGTACGTGAAAATTTATCATTCCAAGAAAATGTATTACGTGAAACGACTAATACCAAATAAGATGCATTGTAGGCCCATGATTGATTGAATGGCACCAATAAATCGAACATCCGTTGCCAATTTTGACTACCCCGCTTTACATAAATAAATCGCCATGGTTGTGCATTATAAGAAGATGGGGCCCATCGTGCAGCTTCAAATAATGACATTAACTCTTTTTCACTGACAAATGCATCTGACATTGCACGAGGCGACCAACGATTAATAATAATTTGGTTCACCGGATATTCTGGTATTCGCTTCATACTACTCTCCCATCTTCCATCTCTTTTTTAATTAACAAGAGTATAGTTATATTTTTGAAAAAAATGAAAGCACTGAATAAATCCCACAAAACATTTTACATTTCCTTGTACCAATAAAATAAAATATGTAAAAATACTGGTAAATACTTTATAAAAGAGAGGATTGTCTATGCAGAAATTTTCAATCAGTTTACTAATTATAACTACACTTGCATGCAGCATAATCTATGGATCCAAATCGAATACGCCGTGTCAAAATCTCACACAAAATATTACTGTAAGCCCACAAACATCACAAACATCTGTCAGCGTAAATATGGGCGACATTATTCCGTGGGAAATGCTTAAGAATTTGCCATACAAACAATGGGGATCAAAAACAGGAAACTTTTTATATAATAAACGTTATTTTTTAATTGCTACTACCGCTCTCGGATCATATTTGTATGGCTGTCATGAATGGAATAAAGCAAATAAATTTTTATCACGTAAAGATATTTGGTGCGCATGGCATGAAGAAATGGCATTGGATAGCTTAGTTGCAGTTCCACAACGCGATCTTGCTGCTGAACTTATTCTAGAAATTCAACGTCGTTACAGCAACACCAATAATCCCACCGACTTTCTGGAACCACTTATTACATTTGTTAAAGAAATAGAATCTGAAATAAGCATAATCAGTAAATTAAAACGTGCATATTATGTTTTTTCACGTACCCATTTGTCTGCACTTTTTCCAATTAATGAAAAATTATTTGTATCACTTGATGCAAAATTGCAACGTTCAATCTACTTAAAAAATCTCTTTTTATCATGGGCAGCTGAATATAAAATCAGTCACAACAGAAAACAACGGTTTGTACCACCATTTAAATCACACACGTCCACCATGCAACAAACCAATGCATCAAGTATTGTGCCACCATACAGTAAATAAGAATGCCAAGAATATCCATTAATGTTGCTAAAAATGGCCCTGCTGCAAATGCAGGGTCTATGTTTAATCGTTTGAGTAAAATTGGCACTGCGCTACCAACAGTTACGGAAACTAAAACTATCAATGCAAGGGTTACACTGATAATAACACTTTCTAAAATGCTATGTGTTGTTATGTAACCACGAATAAATCCAGCAGAACCTAAAATAAATGAGAGCATTCCTGCCATTAAAAGTTCACGCCGAATAAAACGGAAAATATTTGCGCCTGTAATATCCCCGGATGCCATTCCTTGAATAACAACTGCAGATGTTTGGCTACTTGCATTGCCACCCGTACTGATTAGCATTGTTGTAAATAAAAAAAGCGAACCAAGTTGCAATGTTGATTCATAACTTTTTTGTATGGTTGTTGAAAATGATTGTGCCAAGAAAAGTGCTAACAAAATATAGCCACGCTCGAATAACAACCGCGCAAATGACGTTTCAAAATATGGATATTTCAGCGGCGTTAATGCAGAAATTTTTTGCACATCTTCACTTGCTTCTTCCACAAGCACATCAACCAACGTACTGCCAGGAATTACCCCAAGCAAATGATCATCTTTATCAACTACAGGAACATTTAATTCACCATAATGCACCATCTGTTTTGCAATTGATTCTCGATCTTCAAATGCCGTTGCTATCAATTCTGGCTTCTGCATAAAGTCTACAATACGCCTTTGCGGCACATTCAATACTAAGTCTTCCAAATTAACATACCCAGTCAATTGATGTTGACGATTTGTTACATATAATTGATGGTAGACTTCACGACTTGGCTGCAATCGTTGCAAAATTGAAATAGCTTGCGATACCGTAAAATCTTCTTGCAGTGTTAAAACATCAGTATCCATAATGCCACCGGCAGAATCTGATGGGAACTGCATTAATTCAAGAACCTTTTCTCGTGCTTTTTTATGCAAAAGTTGCAAATTACGTTTTAAATCATCATCAGATAACAATTCAAACACATCTGCGAGCTCATCAGCTGGCAACTGATTTAATGCTTCAACCCTATCCTGTTCATCCAGTGCATGCAATACGCCAACTTTTGTACGCAATGACAGTTCGCTGAATACTTCATGTTTCAATTTATTCGGCAATGCAATAAACAAATTTTGTGCATCTTCAATATCGATATTCGTCAAAAATTGTGCAATGTCAGCGGGATGTACTTTTAAAAGCTCTTCCCACAAAAATAATCCACGGTCAGAATCATGCTGTATAACTTCTTGCAAATGGTCTTTGACTTTACGCAAAATTTCTTGGCTTTTCATATTCACCTCTTTCATAAAGAAAAAATACTGCTATCAAAACATATTTGGCAGTATCATTTGCAAGCATACTGAGCTACGAACAATTTTTGGAATCTTTTTATACACTTTACTTAATTTTAAGCATTCTGTCCATTTGACTAATAATTCTATTATTTTATTATTATTTATACGAACTTTTCTACATTCATTTTTTAATAAAAAGCGGGCGTTCATGAAGTCACCAAACAATCTTTCACTTACTGTTCCTGAAAATGTGTCTGACATGCGCCTTGACACCTGTCTTACACAACATCTTCCTGAATATTCACGGAGTTTTTATCAAGATCTTATAAAAAAGGGAAATATTACTTTAAATGATCAAATTATTACCAAACCGAAAACAGAAGTTCAACCCGGCGATACAATTCATATTACTTTGCCAGAAAAACGCTCATACGAACCAGAGGATGTACAAGAACGGGTAAAAAAGAGCGATATTCATGTTGACGTCATTGCTGAAAATAAAGATTTTCTGATTATCAACAAACCTGCCGGTCTTGTTGTTCATGCACCAAGTGAAAAGAGCACTGAAATTACACTTGTTGATTGGCTACTTGCACATTACCCAGAACTTGCAGCCGTTGGCAATAACAATCGTCCCGGCATTGTTCATCGGTTAGACAAAGATACATCCGGACTCATGGTTATCCCACGCACACCGCATGCACACCACCTGTTAAGTCGCATGTTTCATGATAGAAAAGTAACAAAAAAGTATCTGGCAATTGTAACCGGACATCCTAATCCGACAGGTGTTATTGATTTGCCAATTGGCAGACATACTGGCGGTACAAAAATGGCAACATATGCAACCGTCACACCGCGAACACCGCGCACACGCAATGCCACAACCGAATATACTGTTCTGCATTATTATCCAGATTCCAGTGTTATTGAAGCACGCCCAATTACCGGCAGAACGCATCAAATCCGTGTCCATCTGAAAAGCATCGGCCATCCACTTGTTGGCGATATCATGTATGGTCAAAAATCTAAATTCATAAAACGTCATGCACTCCATGCACATTCAATTGCATTTACTTTTGATGGCAAAGATTATTCATTTACCCAAGAACCTCCTGAAGATTTTCAGAAATTAATCAAACAGCTTGGCAAAGAACTTGAATATCAAAAATAAAAACTTTCATGAATCCTGATTATGTAAACTTTATAGAACATCGACTGCATTTTTGATATACTTACCTGAGGTGTTGGGTGCAAATTATTATTCAAGTAAGTATCGGAAAATAAACCATGGATAAACGTTATAATCATATGCAAGCTGAAGAAGCGGCACGGGAATTATGGGAAAAAGAACAGACGTATGCTGCAAAAAATAATCCTGGTCAACCGTATACTGTCGATACGCCACCACCAACTGCATCCGGATCTTTGCATATCGGTCACGTATTTTCATACACGCAAACTGATATTATTTTACGATACAAGCGCATGAATGGGTTTTCTGTCGTTTATCCATTTGGTGTTGACGGCAATGGCCTTGCAACCGAACGATATGTTGAAAAAAAGCATAAAGTTCGCGGTCACGATATGCCACGTTCAGAATTCATTGAATTATGCTTAAAAGAATCTGAATTAATGGGACAAGATTTCAAACAGTTATGGCAACAAATTGGCCTTTCCATCGACTGGAATCTCTTTTATTCAACCATTTCAAAACGCACCCGTGCAATTGCACAAGAATCATTTATTCGTTTACACGAAAAAGGTTTTATTTACCGCAAAGACGAACCTGCACTTTATTGTCCAACGTGTCACACGACCGTTGCACAAGCAGAACTTGATGATTCCATGGTTGATACATTCTTTAATGACATTCTTTTTAAAGACAAAGATGGTAATAATCTTGTCATCAGCACAACACGCCCAGAAATGTTACCTGCATGCGTTGCTCTTTTTTATCATCCAAATGATGAACGATACAAACATCTGAAAGATACCGTTGCCACCGTGCCACTTTTTGGTTTTACCGTACCGATTATGGAAAATGATACGGTAGAAATCGAAAAAGGTTCAGGATTAGTAATGTGCTGCACATTCGGTGACAAATCTGACATTGCATGGTTCAAACGTTTCAATTTGCCCTACAAAGGTATTATGACACCTGAAGGTAAATTTAATGAAAAAACCGGATTTTTAGCAGGACTTCGCGTCCCTGCAGCACGAAAAGCAGTTCTGGAAAAATTAAAAGAAGAAAATTTACTACAATCACAACGCGCAATTAATCATGCTGTCAGCGTACATGAACGCTGCAAAAAAGAGATTGAATTTATTATTTTGCATCAATGGTTTGTAAATTTGCTTGAGCATAAAGAAACGTTCTTGCAACTTGCAGAGCAGATTGAATGGTCACCAAAGTTCATGAAATCTCGCTACATTGATTGGGTAAAAAATTTAGGATGGGATTGGTGTATTTCACGTCAACGTTTTTACGGCGTACCATTCCCTGATTGGCAATGTGCAGATTGCGGTGAAATTATTTTTGCAAAAATTGATCAGTTGCCGATTGATCCACGTGAAGTTGCATATACCGGTGAATGTCCAAAATGTCATGGTAAAAACATTAAACCTGATAATGATGTAATGGATACCTGGAATATTTCATCATTAACGCCATATATCATTTATGATGTTGTTCATGGCTCTGACAAAGTAGATCTTTTTGATACCAAAAAAGTTGCAGAATTTTTACCGATGGAAATGCGACCACAAGCTCATGATATTATCCGTACATGGGCATTTTATACGATTGCAAAAGCATGGATGCATAACAAAGAAATTCCATGGAAAAACATTGTCATTTCCGGTCACGTGCTGAGCGGCACCATGAAAAAGATTTCCAAATCACAAGGTGGTGCAGCAGTAACTCCGCAAGATATCTTGAAAGAATTTTCTGCAGATGCAATTCGTTATTGGACAGCATCAGGTGCACTCGGCCATGATATTGCATATTCAGAAGAACAGATAAAAATTGGACAACGACTTGTTACAAAATTATGGAATGCATTCAGATTTATCAATAAACACAGTGTAACATGTGATCCTGCGAATGTTCCAAGTGATCTTGGCGCAACCAATTCCTGGCTGCTGCAAATGGCAAGTGAATGTTTTGCATCATATCACAAATACTTTGAACAATATGAATTCAGTTTGGCACTTGATCAGATCGATAAATTTTTCTGGAAACATTTCTGTGACAATTATCTGGAGATTATTAAAGATCAATTATTCAACCCTGCAAATTATAGTGAATCAACCATCTGTGCAACACGTTGGACATTAATGACTGTTGGATTACGCATCTTACAAATGTATGCACCATTTGTTCCATACATCACCGAAACATTGTATCAGACGCTGTATCGCAAAGATATGCAAACTCCTTCCATTCATCAATTACGTTATCAAGATATACAAGTTTCATTCGTATTCCCTGAACAGATAATCATTGCCAATGCATTGCTTGATATTGCAAGTACCGTTCGCAAATTGAAAACTGAAAAACAGTTGTCACTCAAAACAGCGCTGGAATCACTTGTAATTAAAAATGACAGCATTGAATTGTTATATGCTTTGAAAAAATATGAAGCAGTAATTAAAGGCGTTACACAAGCTGCACATGTTACATTTGAATCAAATGAAGAAGGTGAATCGCATATCAACCAAGAAAATGAACAATGGCATGCAGTTGCAGTTTATAAAGGCATCGGTCCAGCATGATTTTAATTAAAAATAATCAGCGCACCATTCCAATTAATACGCAAGAAATTAAGCATGCAGCCAACATATTGCTTGATATTTTAGAATATTCAGATTTTGATCTTGGCATCTGGTTTGCATCTGACAAAACGATTCGCACCTACAATAAAAAATATCGCAACAAAGATAAAGCAACGGATATTTTGTCATTTCCGTATCATACAGAACTTGTTGCCGGTAAACGCATTAAACCTGCATGCGAAGAAGATAAAAATCTGGGAGACATGATCATTGCACCGCAGTATGTGCGCACCTACCTGGCAAAAGATAATAATATTGCCGTGAATAAAGTTACACCTGAAATGCTGCAAGATAGAATGCATGTATTGCTGATTCATGGGCTGTATCATCTGCTTGGTTATGATCATGAAACCGATAAAGAATATGCCGCTATGCATCGCAAAGAAATTGCTTTGAAAAAGAAACTAAAGGCTACACTTTCAGCGCGATAAAACCATTTGGCCAATTTCTTGGTATAAATATTGCGACAAAACATTTGCTGGTGAATCCTTATGTTTTTCAAGTTGCGCTGTGCAAAATGCAAGCAAACATTTCTTATTTTGCTGATAATTTTCTATGTAATCGGTCAGAATAGATAATCCACATTTTTCTGCATATTCCACTGGCGATACATTTTCATTAAAGTGCTCAATGTGCGCCTTTTGATCTAATTTAACGCCATGTTCCAGAAGTAACTGCAGTAATGGAATTATTTTCTGTTGAGCAGCGGTTATAAGATTTTCAATACACTTTCTTGCAGCAACACCATCATTTTCATTCATTACAATTGGGCTTCTCGCTGCATAACAAGTAGTTATTAAACCACTAATTAATACATGCAAAAGATTATGTCCTTCAAATACACAATGCGGATCTGCTTTCATTTTCAGTATTTGCTGAGCACTTTTGATATCTTGCAGCAATACTTGATTATATAAGGCTATATTCAGCTCTTCTTGCGTATATTCCATACATTTGCAAGGCAATACGACCACAATCGCAACAACAAAAACAAAATGGTTAACCATTTTCATATCTCCCCCTTTTCTTAATTTCAGTATAAAAAATAGATCCCGCAGCGTACAAGTTCTTATAAGAGGTTCATCAAATCTTAATTTGTTGGATTATGGAATATTAAGAATAGCAAACTATAATGATATTACATAAGTTAAGAATTAGGGATCAAAAAATGAATTTATTCAGGTATATTTTCAAAAATTACGTTCCATTTACTATCGCAATCTTTTTTTCAATTGAAGTAATTGGATATCCGTTAGTATTTTTTAATCGGGTAAAAATCACTGAGCAACAAGAACCTGGTGTAGACAACTTTGCAGATATTGAAGTGGCTGTCACAGAAAAAAATGCAGGAACAAAAAAGTTGTGGGAAAAAAGCTTAAATATCCCTGGGAGGTTAGCAAAAAAACAGACCGCACGATTTGAAATCCCAGATTCAATAAATAAAGTTAATATTTTTGCAATTTATAGTGGAGCAAAATTAGATCCCTTTGAACTTTCAAAAGATAAAATCTCAACCTTGAGGGGGATAGCCTTTTATGGATTTGCTTCTCTCATCTACAGCTATGCTAAAAAAATAGGAGCATCCGTCGTTAAACAACCATCTGCCACATTTGTATGTAAAGATAAAACATTCCAAGAAATCCCACTTAACTTTAACATTGAAAATCTATAAAAATAACCTTTCCTTAAGCAATATAATCCATTCTGAATTACAAAAGACACGGCATCAAAGACTCCCAAACAATGACACTCTATCACAAAAACTTCATAATCCTTCAGAAGAGAAAAAGTTAATTCTTGCTGTTTTATATTTATATTTGCAATAATTAATAGTAGCAACATAGAATTTTGGCGTTTTCAAGGAGAACTAATGTTAAATTATAAAAATTTTCTGATGACTATACCGTTAACACTCTTGTTTTCATATGTAAATACTTTTACATACCCACTTTCAATTATTAATAACACAAAAATTTTAGAAGATAAGAAGGATTCTACATCAATCACTGTATTCATAACAGAATATGCGAGAAAAACAAAACCTTGGAAAAAGAAGATCCTCTTAACTCCAGAAATGCAAAATGCAACAATTGAAATTCCAGATGCTATTGATGAAGTAGCCATACATGCAAATATGGATGGAAGTCTAGCAGCTCCATTTTTACTTTCAAAAATGATTATTCAAAAATTACAAGGAATCACATTTGAAGCTCTTGTTTCACAAATTTACTCATACACAAGAACGCAGGGAGCTGCAGAAATTCATGATCCGCAAGTAATTCTAAAATATAAAAATGGGAAAATTCTTCCATATAATCTTACGCTTGATTTTGACAAAATGAAAAAAGGGGAAAAAGAATGAAAAAAATTCAATACACTTATCTGCTTACACTTTTTTGCTTTGCAGGAACCTGTCCATTATTTGCAGAATTAAAAAATAATCCTGATATGATAAGCCTCGAAATATATAATAAAACACATGTTTCAGGCACAAATCCACAGTAATATGCACCAGTTTCTCTTGAATTAACCGGAGCAGTTACAGAAAATATGGAAGATGTAAATTGGCATAACCTAAATTCAACATGGCATAACGCACAAGATTTAGGGACAAAACTGAAAAATAATATTTTACCCCATGCCATATTTAATATTCCTGAAAATGCACATGACATTAGAGTATTTATCACTATTGCAGGAAATAAATATAAACCATTTAATCTTCCGAAAGATACCTGTGCTCAATTGCAACGGATATCGATATATGCAAATGTCCCTACAAAAAAATCTTCTGTTACAAAATACTCTGCATATGCACGGCTAACATTTAAAGATAAAAATAAGGAACCAATAGATAAAAAATTAACAAAAATGTGATGTTAAAAAGCTGTATTCATAAAACCAGCAGATTAAACAAAATGGTTGAAGCATAATATCATTTACTACCGCATGATATTTGCATACGGTGGTAAGTTTTTTGTTATTTTTGAAGAACCAATTTTCCGATTTCTGCATGCAATTCTCGCGGCAGAGCATAAACCACAGATTGTTGATTACATTCTAGCTGGGCAGACGCAAATGCAAGCATGGCATGCTGATTTTTCACATATAATCTTCTTGATGGTTCTTGCGCTATTCTTTCATGAAAAAGGTTTAGTTGTTCTGTCATTTGCAATGGCGTTAAATTACGATTTTGAGGATCCTGCACATTAAGCGAAATCCCAGTTTTTAGAATTTCATCAAGCATCGGAAGCCGATCTTGTAAGTAATCCCGTATCATCACCCCTTTTACATCAATCCATGCAATTCCATCCACTTTTTCATGCAAAATACCACAAACCGTACGTAAAAAATGTTGCAACAAATTAATCTGAGAGTTCCCGATTCGATTAATATCAATATCTGAATTAATAATATTTTTTATTTGCTCTGTATTATTTCTTTCAACAGCATTTTTCATTTGATTATAAAAAGGATCTGCAGAATGAATTTGCAAGACTGTGATAAAAATGATGATATAAGCGAATAAATAACATTTAATCATACGTGTCCCTCAAAAAATCAGAATAATCTTCTCAATTTTTAAAAAGATAACCATTTTTCAGAATTTGTGGATAGCTTTCTGCAAATTGACGGAATGCATCATTTTGTGTTGTGATATCTTGTCCTCCGCCAGTTGCTTCATACAATGCAGCCGATGAAGCACAAGTACTTGCAAAAATATCTGCAATCATTGTACAATACAACTCGATGCCAATATCTTCTGCTTTATTTACATTATCACCTTGCACAAAGTAATAATTTTCCTGTTCTTTGAATAAAATGCAGCCATGTGCTTTATCTTGCTGAAACTCAGTTGCAGCATATTTATTAATGACAACATCTTCTAATTTGCGGACTCGAGAATAAGCTTTGAAAAAAACATCTTTAATAAACCAAGCTTTTTCTGAAGCTCCAACTGCATACCTTTTTTCATATGGTTCATTCTTATACTCGCCTAATGGATACAAAAAAGATGTAACAAGTGTATCTACTGCATCCTTTTGCGAATAAAAAGCAATATATGAAAGATAATGTTGTGCTTGACCTGAAATCTTTGAAATCCATTGCATATTCGGATTGTAGATATCAAAAACTATGCCTGTCACATCGCAAGGATATACCAAGAAATAATCAACTGCTTTTTCTATTGTAACTAACGGCGCTGGACCATTGTCTTTTGCAAACCGTGCAGAAAACAGAGGTCCAGTACGGAGCTTTTTGGCCCCGAGAAATGTCAGGATGGTTATATTATTAAGATCTTCAGATCTAAAAAAACTATTCGTGCCAGGAAAACGAACAGAAGCTATATTTAAGGGTTGCATTTGATCAATATGCAAAAACTTTAAAACATCATTAATACTTATGCCATACATCGATTTGCCAAAAAATATGTTTGGCTGCTCAAAATATACATCTAATGCCTTAAAAAAATCCTTGTATGACAATTCCGCAATTGCTACATCGTCTGTCGTCCCATTAATACATACAATATAATTAATCTTTTGTTGATCACGTAAAATACTACTCTGAATTGCATCTATTTTTTTCTGCAATGCCATTAAATTAAGTCCACCAGAATAACAACTAGTAAAAAATACAAAATCGGTTTGAATATCTGAAAGAATATTAAACAAGTCGGTGAATGCCTCCAGCGGCAATCCTGCCATTCTTTTTTTATTTTGCCCATGACCAGAAATAATAAATCGCTTGGAAATATTCATACATGGATTAAAGATTTTTTTAAAATCCGACAAAAGCACTTCAGATGCAATATCTAATACATTTTCAGATACATCTTGCCAAGATTTATATGAAATAATTTCGTCTAACTTTTCAAAGCCATAAAGTCCTAATGCTGAAGTCTTAACAATTCCGGGTAATATAACAACTAACGTTCGCTCAGCATTAATAAATAGTGAATATTTCAATCCTATTTTAAGACTATACTGCCAACTTTTAATCTGCATAAACTGCTTAAATAATGGTGATGAACAAATAACCGGCACCCCTTCATCCAATGCTCGTGCCATTGAATCAATTATTGCATTATTCCAATCATGAGACTCAAATGAAACAAACACATTTAAATGATTTCTTCCACTCACTCGAACAAATTCACAACCTTGCACACCTATTGATGCAAAAATTAAAAACAACAAAGTAAAAAATTTTATTTTCTTCATACACCCTTCCTCCTGAAAAGATAATCTTTCATTTACCAGAATAAGATGTCGAGATTACCTTTTGCAATAAACAAAAATACATAGCACAAATATTTACACCTATTTTTGTGTTGAAAAAGCTATACAAATAACAGTACAGTTAAACACAAGGAAAGCTTCAAAACAAAAAGGATTTCATGAAAAAGACATATCTTATTCTGACCATGATTGCAGGTATAACTACTCCCATTTTTGCTGGGAAAGATTCTGAACACACTTTAGAAAAAGTAGATGCAGTTAAAGGCATTATGCATAATCAAATTGACATGATGTTGCAAGGTCATGAACAACAACCAGATTTAACCCCTGACAAGAATGAAGCAATGGCAGCTAATGCTAAGCATTTTTTTGAACAAGCTAACAAGGTAAAAAAGATTGTTCGAAGAAAAAATGCAAATACTGCATTCTTGCTGGGATGTTTATTGCCATGTGCCGCTCCATGCCTGTGTGGTTATGGATGTTATCAATATGCAAAATCAAAATAAAGGAATTCATGGCAAAGAAATTAATTCTTTTTTTAACGTTCATCTGTATTTCTATGTACCAATTATCTGCAGTTACCAGTAATTCAGATAAAAAGTATGAACTTGATATGCATAAAACAAAAGTTGCAGAACTCAGAATAAACAGAAATCTTGAAGTTAAAAAACATAAAAAACAAGGACGACTCTATTGCTTGCTTGGATTCTTAATTCCATGCTGTGCACCATGCTTTTGGGAAAAAGCAATTTGGGAATGGGGAAATACATAAAAAAGAGCGGCTTTATACAAAAACCGCTCTTAAAAATCATAAAGTTGTAATTACTGACCGCAGCATTTTTTGTATTTTTTACCTGATCCACATGGACAAGGATCATTTCGACCAACCTTATCACCTTCACGCTGAATTGGTTGACGACTGCTGCTATCACCTGTTTCACTGCTACTGAAATTAAGATCTTCAAGCTCACGTTCACGACGGCGTTCAATTGCATGTTGATCAAAACGTTCAGGTTGCAGATGGAAAATATGATGAACAACATCAGATCGAACTTGTTGCATCATTTCTTGGAACATATCAAATGCTTCACGTTTGTATTCAATTAATGGATTTTTCTGTCCCCAGCTACGTAAATTAATACCTTCTTTCAAATGATCAACATTCAACATATGTTGTTTCCATGCTTGATCAATTGTTTCAAGAATAAGCCATTTTTCAGCTTCTTGACGCATTCCATTATCGGCCTGCTGTTTGCGATACAATGCATATCTTTCTAACAAGAAGTTATTTAAATCAGCTTTCATATCATCGCTGTTTTTTGTGCTGATACCTGCATTTCTGATTTCATCTTGCGGCAATCCAGTTAATGCCGAAATATGTTCAAAAATGATATCTGCTTGCTCTTTATTCAGCGTGCGACCTGGACATACAGCTGCAATAATGTCTTGTAATGTACGACCGATTAAATCACGTACAATATCATAAATACGCTCAAAACTTTCAAGAATTTCACGACGGAATGTATAGACAACAATACGTTGTTGATTTAAAACATCATCATATTCAATCAGCTGTTTACGTGCATCAAAATGTTGTTTTTCAACTTTTTCTTGTGCCCGTTCGATCGTTTTTGAAACAAATGATGATTCAATAACTTCATCTTCCGTCATGCCAAAGCGTTGCATATTATTTTTGAGTGTTTCACCAGCAAAAATACGGATTAAATCATCTTCCAATGAAATGTAAAAACGAGATGCTCCTGGATCGCCTTGACGTCCAGAACGACCACGCAACTGGTTATCAATACGACGACTTTCATGTCGTTCAGTTCCTAAAATATACAATCCACCCGCTTCTTTTGATTCAGGTGTTAATTTAATATCGGTACCACGACCTGCCATGTTTGTAGCAATCGTAATTCGACCTGGCTCACCAGCTTGTGCAACAATATCAGCTTCTCGTTCATGCTGTTTTGCATTTAATACTTCATGCGGAATACCGCTTGCTGTCAACACATTGCTGAGTAATTCTGAAGTTTCAATCGCAATAGTACCAATCAGAATTGGCTGCCCTTTTTCATGGCGCTCTTTAATATCTTCAACAATTGCTTTGAATTTTGAATTTTGTGTTAAATAAATTGAATCTGGATAATCCATACGGATCATTGGTCTGTGCGTTGGAATAACAACGACATCCAATTTGTAAATGCGATAAAATTCTTCAGATTCGGTAACGGCAGTACCCGTCATACCAGCAAGTTTTGCGTACAGACGGAAGTAATTCTGCAACGTGATAGAGGCTAATGTTTGCGTTTCACGTTCAATTTTTACCCCTTCTTTTGCTTCAATTGCTTGATGCAATCCGTCGCTATAACGACGACCAGGTAAAATACGACCGGTAAATTCATCAACAATTAAAACTTGTCCGTCTTTGACAACATATTCAACATCACGTTTGAATAATGTATGTGCTTTTAATGCTTGTTCAACATGATGCAATAAACTCAGATGTTCAACTGCATATAAGTTTTTGATATTTAATGCAGATTCAACTTTATCAACACCGGATTCAGTTAACAAAACTGAACGCGCTTTTTCATCAATTTCATAATCTTCAGTTTTTTGCAAATGACGCACAACTCTATCTGCAGCTTCATATAATTTACTGCTTTCATCAGATGAACCTGAAATAATCAGCGGTGTACGTGCTTCGTCAATCAAAATTGAGTCAACTTCGTCAACAATGGCAAAATTAAGATCACGTTGCACATAATCTTCCAAGCGGAATTTCATGTTATCACGCAAATAATCAAAACCAAATTCACTATTCGTTCCGTAAATAATATCGCAGTTGTATACTTCTTTACGTTCTTTGTCTCCCATCCAATTTTGCAATGCGCCAACAGATAGTCCCAAAGATGTATAAATTGGTGCCATCCATTCAGAGTCACGACGTGCTAAATAATCATTTACGGTAATCAGATGTGAACCTTTACCTGAAAGTGCATTCAGGTACAGAGGCAAGGTTGCAGTTAATGTTTTACCTTCACCGGTACGCATTTCAGAAATCTTTCCCTGATGCAATACGATGCCACCCATTAACTGTACATCAAAATGGCGTTGACCAAGCTGACGCTTTGCAGCTTCTCGAACAACGGCAAATGCTTCTGGTAAAATATCATCAAGGGTTTTGC
>Ga0180433_10006591_pt1 | contig 15141 bp, 15 predicted proteins | sample SS_ome_8_FD_132980 | JGI IMG/M metagenome (GOLD analysis project Ga0180433, IMG submission 132980) | Hypersaline lake sediment archaeal communities from the Salton Sea, California, USA - SS_1_D_1 metaG | ecosystem: Environmental > Aquatic > Non-marine Saline and Alkaline > Hypersaline >... | reverse complement strand
TTCTCCTTGTTTATTTCTTGCTAGGAAACAAACTTGAGAGTAAGCTTTGACCTGCCTCAATTCAAGACTAATGGCTTTTTACAGAAAGAATGATGCACTAACACACTCTCTGCTGCTCGCAAAGGTCCATTAGTATAGTATGTGTCTAGTGGCTTCCTCTTTTTCACAATTGCTGCGGCTAATTCATTACCGTGATGATTGACATCGCTGTGTAAGCTAAATAGTGAGGTGTATGTTGATTTTGGCATTTGCTGCTCCTAAAAAGTAAATACGGGTTATTAGCAGCGATGAGTATCATTCGATAAGATTAACAGAATATTAAGTTGTAAAAAAATGCGCCAGGGGTCCGGTGCGTATTTAGCTTTAAGGTACTTCTAAAGCTATTGAATATCTTAACTCACGTCTGAGTCAGTGTATTACATGGTTACTACCATCTCCATCATTAGTAGTGCTCATGTTTTCTTGTCTTGACAGCTTTAATAAAGCTCATTACACAATGCATACTAGCTCGAGGGAATGAGTGAATTTTTAACAATTTATTGCATCTGCTAACAAAGCTCGCTAAGCTAACTCCCTACGGAATCACTCAATATGGCTGGGAGTTGCCCTATGTTGCGCGCGTTGAAATACCTCTTCTTAACCCTACTCATTCTCCTGATAATACTAAGCGGATTAATGGCTTACATTGTTTTCGCCTTCGATCCCAATACACTGAAGCCAACCATTACGAGTCAGGTTGAGGAAGCGACAGGGCGCAAGCTCACGATAAATGGTCCCATCACCTGGGCCTTCACGCCCTTACCTAAGGTCGTAATTAACGATATCAGTTTTGCAAACCGAGCTGGATTTGGTAAGAGTCCAATGGTGCAAGCAAAATCAATCAAGCTAGGCTTAAACGCTTGGCCTAGATTTTCGCCAAAATTCACAGTGGGTATCAATCTCGACCTAAACCAAGCTAAGGTTAATCTCACCGTAAAAGGCAATGGCCAATCGAATTGGCAAGACTTGGCGGCTCCGGCAAAACCATCCGATAAGATGAAAGAACAACCTGCGACACTCGGCCCGTTTTACCTTGGCAACATCCGCTTAACTAACGCCAGTGTGAATTGGCAAAATATGAAGAGTAAGCAACGAATCGTGCTTAACGGCATTGATTATCGAACCAAGGTAACGATTGTCGATGAAGAAAAGGCCGCGACGAACTTGTTACAAGCGATTCATGCGACAGGCCACAGCCAAATAAAATCACTCACATTCAATAATGTGAAAATGCAAAATCTCAATGGTCGTCTTGCGCTCAATAGAGGCGTCATGACAATCAAACCCATCAATGGTCGTCTCTACGAAGGTAACTACCAAGGGTCTGTGAAGCTCGATTTCAATAAGGCTAACGCAACACTTGCAGCCAATCAATCGATCTATCAAGTGCGCGCAGGCCTTTTGTTTAAAGATCTACAATATACCTCGCGTCTTGATGGACTTATTCAAGCAAGCATTGATGTAACAAGTCAAAATGTCGAACGCATACCAAATACATTAAACGGTAAGATCTCATTTAAGTTGAGTAACGGCGTCATCAAGGGTGTTAACATTCCACAAACCATCCAGACGATTGGGGTCTTAGTAAAGACGCGCTCTATTCCAAACTTAAGTGGGATACGCGGTGACACGCAATTCATCAATTTAAGCGGTGAAGGTGTTATTAAAAACGGTAAGTTTGTGATTCAAAACATTGCGCTCGAATCACCGAACTTACGTATCACGGGTAAAGGGGTCATCGATTTGGCAGCCCAAACCTTAAATTTCAATTTACTGGCAAGCGGTGTCGGGGGGCAACTTGGTGAAAATGCGCTTAAATTACAGCAGGTCATGGGAGGCGCTATTCCTCTTAATATAACAGGATCGATGGCTGGGTTCAGCCTAAGACCTGAGTTCGGTGCGATCTTACCTGCAGTTGCCAAACACTTGGTCATCGACAGAGCGGAAGATGTTAAAAACGCGGTTGAGAAAGTAGGTGGTGGGGTTAAGAAGCTGCTTAGAACGTTAACTGATTAGGCGTTTGCTTTCCCTTACTATTTCCCCTCTCCCCCAGTTTGGGGGAGAGGGGAAAAGAAAAAATTGGTTTTTTTGTCATGAACAACAATGTAGTACAATCACCTGAAACAATTCTTAATGATGTTTTCGGTTTTTCAAGTTTTCGTTCTTTGCAAAAATCTATTATCGATTACTCGCTTGCGGGTGATGATAATTTTGTATTGATGCCGACAGGTGGCGGGAAGTCATTGTGTTATCAAATACCCGCGCTAGCATCTGCTGGCACAGCCATTGTTGTTTCGCCACTTATTTCCTTGATGCAAGATCAGGTACAAGCGCTACAAGATTTAGGCGTTGAAGCTTATTACCTTAATTCATCGCTCTCCTTTGACGCAAGACGCGATGTTATCACTAAGCTCGAGCGTGGTGAGATAAAATTACTCTATGTTGCACCTGAGCGTCTCGTGCACGAAGAGTTTTTATCACGAATAAAAGATATCAAGATTTCGCTGTTTGCTATTGATGAAGCGCATTGTATTTCTCAATGGGGTCCAGACTTTCGTCCTGAGTATCAACAACTAACTATTCTACGCGAGCGCTTTCCCGATATTCCATGCATGGCGCTAACCGCAACCGCCGATGAATTAACCAGACAAGATATTATTCGCGCGCTACAACTCGAAACAGCCCATCACCACATCGCTAGCTTCAATAGACCTAACATTGAATACCACGTCGTCGATAAGAAATCACCCGCTAAACAAATTGTGGAGTTCATTAAAGGCTACCCCAATGAGTCAGGTATCATTTATTGCTTCTCTAGAGCCCGCACCGAACAAGTTGCAAGTCGTCTTGAGTTACATGGACTAAGCGTTGCACCCTATCATGCAGGATTAAGCGCACAAGCACGCGAAAAAACCCAAGCAGCGTTTGCCAAAGATGAAATACGCATCATCGTTGCAACTGTCGCATTCGGCATGGGCATCGACAAGTCGAATGTACGTTATGTCATTCACCATGATATGCCAAAGAGTATCGAGAGTTACTATCAAGAAACAGGACGCGCAGGACGCGATGGCTTGCCCGCTCAAGCCTTGTTGTTATACGGACTACAAGACGTTGTTCAAGTCAAATCGCTACTCGCAAATACATCGAATGAAACCCTGCACCGCATTGAGAATCAAAAATTAAATGCGATGATTGCGTTCGCAGAGGCACAGACGTGTCGCAGACGCGTACTGCTCAATTACTTCGGCGAAGAAAGTGACACCTACTGCGGTAGCTGCGATGTTTGTCTTGACCCGCCTGAACTGTTTGATGCGACAACTGAAGCACAAAAAGCCTTGTCGTGTATTTACCGTGCTCGTCAGCGCTTCGGTATGCACCATATCATTCAAATACTACGCGGAATGGACAACGAACGCATTCGTCAGTGGCGTCACGATAAATTATCAACCTACGGTATTGGCAAAGATTTATCACAAGACGAATGGACAGGTATCATTCGCCAACTCATTCATCGTGAATTAATTTATCAAAACATTGCGCAATACTCTATTCTACAATTAACAGAGAAGGCACGTCCTGTCTTACGCGGCGAAGAAACGATTATGTTGGCGCGACCAAAGATACGTAGAAAAGAGAAAGTGAAAAAACAGACGATAAAACGTAGCGCACCAGAGCATGACGTAAATTACGACAAGACTCTGTTTGAAACGCTACGAAAACTGAGGCAACAAATAGCATCAGACAATGGTGTACCGCCCTTCATTGTCTTTAGCGACGTTTCACTTATCGAAATGTGTGTCCATCTTCCGATGACAAACCAGGATTTTCTTGGCATTAATGGCGTCGGTCAGAAGAAATTACAAAGCTATGGTGACACGTTTATGGCTGTCATACGCTCATACTGCGAAGACACGCAGGAAGCTTAAGCGTTTATGTGTTGATGATCACAACTTGCCTTGCGTGTGCAATATGAGTGGTAAGCCTGATCAATGAAACGATATGGCAGGTGGGTATCACGGTGTTTCGCGATACCTAATCGAGTCGTTTGAATAATTTGTTTGGGATTATCATCGACATCTTCAATATAAAACGCATCTTGCTTGAAATGTTTTTGGTTCCAATCAACAACGCGCAAATGTAAACTGCGACATAACAACGTTTGGCCGTTACATAGTTGCTGTATCTCGCGCGGTTGCCGTTTGGTTTTGTGGGGATTGAGTCGTTGCATAACAGGCAACGTCTTCTCTTTTGGGCTTTTATCGTCAAAGTAAGGGTAACCCGATTTAATTAAAACAGCATTACCTTCGCCGTGGCAACTCACATTTAATGAATCAGCACCACGCGCGTAATACATATAGATCGTACCAGCTGGCATGAACATCGCAGCACGACTTTGCGTCAACCCCAACGAAGAATGACTACCCTTCTCCTGTAAATAATACGCTTCAGTTTCGATGATGCGCGCAGCTAACCAGTCATTGTTATATTTATGGCGAATCACTTTGCCGAGCAAAGATTTCGCAACAGTTTGCGGATCGCGATCGAAAAATGTATCAGGTAACATCAATTTTAAACTTACATTAATGCGTTAAGTTTGTGGTAGAATAACACAATCACTAAAAGGGTAGTACTATGATAAAAAATACAGCTCAACTATTTTCTGCGAACATCGACACCCCTATCGGTCAACTCCTGGCCATTGCGAATGATAAAGCGCTGTGGGCATTATCATTTATCGACAGCCCTAAACACCAATATGCTATCGATAGAGTTACCTCAAAAACGTGCAGCGACATTAAACAAGAAGGAAACGCTATCACTGATCAAATCACACGTGAGTTATCGGCTTATTTTAATGGTGACCTCACTGCATTTAAAACACCACTACACTTTGTGGGGACCCCATTCCAAATTCGAGTTTGGCAAGCCTTGCAGCGCATTCCAACTGGCACAACGGAATCCTACAGTACCCTCGCCACCATGATCGGTAAGCCCACCGCTACCCGCGCTGTCGCGAATGCGAACGGTGCTAACCTACTTTCCATCGTGGTGCCCTGCCACCGTATCATTCAAAAAGACGGCTCGCTCGGCGGATACGCGAGTGGTACGCCTCTAAAGGCATGGTTGCTCAAACACGAATCACGATAAGCCTGCCAAAATAAGGTATACTCTACAACGTCATTCAACAACCTCGACTAAGGAGACATAACCATGTGGGATGGTACTGCTATGCGAAGTGTATTTTTCGGTGCGGTAGTCGCGACACTTATTTTATTTTCTTGGAGTTATGTATCTTGGATGGTACTACCATGGCACCAAGGCCAAGATAAGGTTTATCAAACCATGCAAGCGACAACGACTGGTAATGGTGAACGTGTGACAGGCATTCAAGTCAATATTGGTGGTAGCGACAATCTTGTCGAAGCGAGAATCGTGAAAGAAAAACCCGCCAAAAAAGACATGACCTATGAATTAATCGCTCAAGCAATTTCACAGTTTATCGCGGCGTGGTTAGTGGGTCTGTTACTATTGTCAGCTGGCTTGTCACGCTTTGGCTGTCGCATGGGTTTTATTCTGACGTTCGCACTCGCAGCCGGTGTTAGCTGTTATGCGTGGCAGTGGATTTGGTTCAAAATACCTGTGAACTATTTTCTCGTAAATATGACTGACTTAGTCATCAGCTGGTTTTTAGCAGGCTTAGCCTTAGCTTGGCTTGTAAAAAAACCTGAATAACTATTGGGATATGTGGTGGTAGCAAGTAACCGAGGCATCGAGAAAAAAACGTTACTCATAACAAGTTTGGGTGGCATTCTTGAGTTTTACGACTTTATTATTTACGCATTACTTGCAAGTTACCTTGCCCACCACTTCTTTCCAACAGGTAATGATTTAAGTAGCCTCTTTTTTGCGTTGTTAACTTATGCGGTCGCCTATGTCGCACGTCCTGTCGGTGGCGTTATCTTCGGCCACTTTGGCGATCGCATCAGTCGGCGCACAACGTTTGCGACATCGATACTTATGATGTCGGTCTCGACATTGTGTATAGGACTCCTACCCACCTATACGGCAATTGGATTGTTCGCACCCTTATTACTCGTCATTTGTCGTATCACACAAGGTTTGTCGGTGGGTGGTGAAGTACCCGGAGCAATTACATATTTAGCCGAACGCATGCCAACGCGTGCCGGACTTGCGTGTGGTGTCTTATTCGCTGGGAATAGTTGTGGTATTACCTTAGGCGCTGCAGTTATTGCAATGTTACAAATGTTTCTACCAAGTGAGGCCATGCACGCCTGGGGTTGGCGCGTACCGTTTATCATCGCAGGACTAGTTGGCATCATGGGCTTTCGCTATCGCCTCGCGTTAAACGAATCACAAACGTTTACTGCTCTACGCGGCAACGTGGCTAAACTCCCATTTGTTGAACTTGTTAAATCACATTCAAAAGAAGTGTTTTACGGTTTAACATTAATGGCACTCGCTGCAACACTTGCAACATTACTCCTTATTTTCTTACCCGCATACTTACACCAAATCGTGCACTATGCGATACCAAACTTCATGTGGTATTACACAGGAGCACTGATAGTCTCAGCTTTCATTGATATTTTCGTAGGCCATTTATCCGATAGCAAGAACCATCACCGTATTATCATTACGCTCTGTATCGTTTCTATTGTAACCGCATATCCAATTTATCTTATTTACACAACATATCCGGCCTTAAGCGTGCTAGCGTTATTTTTGAGTATTATTCCAAATGGTATTGCGTTTGGTCTTATCCCGCGTATGTTGGCAGATATTTTTCCGCCAGAGGTTCGCTACAGTGGTGTTGCGCTTTGCTATAGCTTAGGCTTTGCTATTTTTGGGGGAATTATTCCACTCGTTGCGACAGCGCTCGTTTACGAGTGGCACAGCCAAGAGGCACCTGCTGTGATTATCATCTCACTTGCACTAATGACACTTGTCATTGAGTGTATCTATAAGAAAAAACAGATGCTCTGCCCTAACCAATAAATTAAATTAACATAATTGGTAAGGGTTTTTGTTTCTTATCTGAAACCGCATAGGCAACTTTTTCGTCTTTCGTTTTAATTGCGGTATGGAGCACACCATCGACATAATGCACTGCCGTATCGTCTTGTAACGCAACACCAGGTTGTAATATGTTGTCTTTAAGCGCTGCCGTCACATACGGCTCACGTTCGGCTTCACCATCGTAATGTGGACAACAGCTTCCTTTGATAAAACCAAGACAGTCGATAGTCGTCAGTGGCCAGTGGGAATCGGTAACCCCTTGTTCAAACCAACAAATAGCACCCGCGCTCAAACCTGCCATAATCGTTCCTTGCTCATAGGCTTGACGTAATAAGGTATCAACACCCCAGGCTTGCCATATCGCAAGCATCGTCTTGGTATTACCACCACCAACATAAATAATATCCTGCGATAAAATTTTCTCATCGATGCCGGTCTCAACACGACCAAATAGCGATAACCAACTCGGTCTTGCACCCAGTGATAAGAAACTCTCGTAAAATTTAGCAACATAGCCCGCCATTTCAGCGCTCGCTTGGGGTAGGAATAAAATCTTAGGCGCATCGCTGTTGCTCATTGATAGTAAGTATTTTTCGAGTTTTAATGCTGATTGAAAGCGCGTGAAACCACCACCGCCCATCGCTAAGACTTGCTTCATGAGACTCTCTCCAGGCTTTTAATTGCAAAGTATACTTGGAATAAAATTTATTTAAAAACATAATGTTTCCTTAAGTTACCCTTGGTACTATTTTAGTCAAGATACATGAGGTATCTTAACTAAAATATTATGTAAGCGGTTGATTATGTTACATATTCTTATTCATGATGAAAATATACGAGCATTCGCAAATGAGCGATTGATCGCGTATGGCGTTGAGGAAAAAGTTAAAGCTATAGGTTTAGAGGACGACCATGACGAACTCATCGTCAGTGATACCTCGAATGTAGAATATGCATTATCTCTCGTCTTCGAGTCACTTTATGATTACAAAAATACTGCTCGTACACCGTCTCAAAAAGCTATCGTCGTAGATAGTCTCAATAACTTCAAAAAAGCAGCAAAGAATAAGGTTAATGCGCAATCAACTTCTTATTCAACCGCGGGCTTCTATGCAGTCCTCAGCATAGTCTCAGCCGCGACTGCTGTCGGTTTACTCATCATGGGGATTCTGCTTCCTGTAAGCTTCATCGGCGCGTGTATTGGCGCTGGATTGTTGCTTGCCTCAGCAGCTGTTTTCGCTGGACTCAGCATTAAAGACATTTATCAAAGTCGCAACGTTAAACAAGATGATACGTATCGTACCGTTAAGTCTGTTAAGAAAAAACTTTTGAAGCATTTGAAAAAAGAAGTTAGCAATATTGAAAAAATGCCTTATGATGAGCCTGTTACAGGAAAAACGGCTGAACAGGGCCATCCTAGCTTAAAGGAATCAGCTGTGACTAAACAGTCAGCCACTATAAATCAGTGGGCTGGTTTAGGATCAGAAGTCTTATTAACTGATGATGCCAAGTCAGAGACAACAGCAGCCAAAGAATTACCACCCAAAGAATCCTCATCGGAGGAATCATCATCCGGTGAACTGGCATCGGAGGAACCCGACGGACATATCCATCAAAAAGATCGTAAGTTAGTACTAATAGATAGCGTCAACTACACAGTATTTAAAAGACCAAGAAAACAACCACGTGCAAAGAAACTTACTCCACACGAGAGGCGACAGCAGTTGTATCAACCATCTTCTTCAAGTGCTACAGAAAGAATATCTTTCTTGAAGACAGAGACAGAGAAAGAAACATTTCGCGATGGGTTGCAGGAACTGCTTGGTGGAGCAGAAAAACAACAGAGTGATAAACGCTTGTCAGACGACTGCGAAAGCGGTTCAAGCATAGCATCCACGGGCTCTCCCAAGTCAACAGTAGTCCGAGAAGAAGCTAGTCCTGATACACTAACGCTATGATATCACGCGCCACCGTGTAAGGTTATGCTGAATAGGCTCATTATAGAAACAACTATCCAACGCTTTATCCTAGTTATTGTTCCAAAGTGATAAGTCTCACCCTATAATAGCTATCACAAGCTCCCAGCTGGAGATAGGCTTTGAAGATAGCTATCCTTTCACGCAAACCAAGCCTCTACTCAACACGACGATTGCGCGAGGCTGCAGAAGCTGCAAACCACGATGTACGTGTCATAGATTACTTGCGTTGCTATATGAATATCACCGCCTCCAATCCCTCCAACACTTCCAATCCAACCATTCACCATAAAGGCGAGAAAATTGAACATTTTGACGCAGTAATACCACGAATAGGCGCCAACAAGACCTTTTATGGTACTGCGATTGTCAGGCAATTCGAAACCATAGGCACATACACGATTAACCCTTCGATCGCCATCACGCGATCACGAGACAAACTACGCTCCCAACAATTACTAGCCATGAAAGGTCTTGATATGCCGATCACTGGCTTTGCACACGCTCCAAGTGACGTCGATGATCTTATCGACCTTGTCGGTGGACCGCCACTAGTCATCAAACTCATCGAGGGAACACAAGGGGTCGGTGTCGTACTCGCTGAAACTAAAAAAGCCGCCGAGAGCGTTATTCAGACACTTATGGGCCTAAACGCCCACATCATCATCCAAGAGTTCATCAAAGAAGCCAAAGGTGCTGACATACGCTGTTTTGTTGTCGGTGAAAAAGTCGTAGCTGCCATGAAACGCCAAGCAGAACCAGGTGAGTTTCGTGCCAATATTCATCGTGGCGGCAACGCCGAGCAGATTAAACTAACAAAAGCCGAACGGGCTATCGCTGTCAAGGCAGCTAAAATCATGGGCTTACGCATGGCAGGTGTTGACATGTTACGTTCTGAACGTGGTCCGCTTATTTTAGAAATTAATTCTTCACCGGGTCTAGAGGGCATCGAAGCGGCAACGGGTGTTGATATCGCAGCAAAGATCATTCGCTACATTGAAGACAATGCGAAACCTATCGGTCCTAGAAGTCGCTACCAGGGATAATCATGACAATGAAAAACGAACCTATCACCATTTATAAAAATCAGATACAACCCGGTGAACGCAAAGTTATTTCACTACCTATGCCCGAGTTATACGACTGTACACCACTTACCATGCCCGTGCACGTCATCCATGGTAAAAACAAAGGACCCACTTTATGTATAACTGCTGCCATTCACGGTGATGAAGTCAACGGCATCGAAGTTATTCGCAGATTACTCAAAAAAACCATACTCAAGAGAATTAGAGGAACGTTGATTGCTATCCCCATTGTCAATGTACACGGTTTTTTGTACCAAGATCGCTATCTCATGGACCGTCGTGATTTAAACCGTTCTTTTCCGGGCTCACAAAAAGGCTCGCTCGCAGCAAGACTAGCTCATTTGTTAACAAAAGAAATTGTATCAAAATCCACTCACATCATTGACATGCATGCAGGATCATTGCACAGAACCAATCTTCCTCAAATTCGTTCCAACCTACAGGTGCCAGGCGTTGATGAATTAGCACATGCATTCAACGTTCCAGTCATTTTAGACGCGCCACTGCGCGATGGCTCGATGCGACAGTATGCGAGCGAGCGCCAGATACCTTGTCTACTATACGAAGCAGGTGAATCGTTACGTTTCGATGAGCTGTCTATTCGAATAGGTGTCAAGGGCGTCTTAGGCGTCATGCACGCACTTGAAATGATAAAACTCAAAAAACCACCTGCACAACGCTTTAAACCTGAAACCGCTCATGCGAGCTATTGGGTACGAGCATCACACAGCGGCATTTTACGATTACACAAAGCATTAGGAAAACATGTTAAAAAAGGTGAGTTATTAGCAAGTATCGGTAACCCAACGACCACTGAAGAATTCAAATTGGTATCACCTATTGCCGGTATTATCATTGGTATTAGCAATTTGCCTATGGTCCACGAGGGTGCAGCCCTATTTCACATCGCTTGTTTTGAAAAATTACATTTAGTAGCTGAACAAGTTGAGTATCTTCAAGAATCATTTAATGAAGTACCCCCTGAACCGGTTTAGGAACATCATACCGTGACATATGAGAAAAAAATTGGCAACAAGTTGTTAATTGGACGAGATGAATGGTGCCAACTCCCCGCACTGCATATTCCCGTCATCAAAGCTAAAATCGATACAGGCGCAAAAACATCCGCTATCCACGCTTTTAATATTGAAACGTTTCACAAGAATCATCACAAATATGTACGTTTTGACATTCACCCCATCCAAACTAACGATGAGATACTCGTCACCTGTGAGGCTCCTATAATAGATACACGCTATATTATGAGTTCTAATGGCCACAGAGAGAAACGTTTCGTTATCATGACGCAGCTCAAGCTCAATAACGAAAAGTGGCCCATAGAATTTACTTTGTCTAATCGCGATCCTTTACGCTATCGAATGCTACTCGGCAGAGAAGCTTTAGGCCATCGCGTACTAATAGATCCTAGTTTAAGTTGTCATCAATGTAGGTTAACAACAAACGACGTATTTAAAATCTATCAATCAAAAAATAACAGCTCGGAGAAATAATGCACGCCGATCCTGCAATCCCAGTCTTTGTCGCTGCAATTCTGACAATACTCATATTGGGTATGATTATGAAAAAGTTGCAACAGCCTCACGTTCTCGTTTATTTATTAGTTGGTATCATTTTAGGCCCCGATGTTCTTGGCATCATTTCGAATCATGCTGCAGTCACAAGAGTTGGGTCATTTGGTGTGTTACTCTTGTTATTCTTCATCGGTATGGAAGTTTCACCACGAAGACTCATCGAAAACTGGATTATATCTGTCATAGGTACATTGCTGCAAGTCTTAGTGAGTGTTGGCGTAGTCACTCTTCTCGGCTTATACCTCGAGTGGTCACTAGCAAGGATAGTACTTCTCGGCTTCGTAATTAGCTTGAGTAGCACCGCCGTAGTTCTCAAATTACTCGAAGATTGGAAAGAGATGGGCACTCGTGTCGGACAAGATGTACTCGGCATTCTTCTCGTCCAAGACTTAATCATCGTGCCTATGTTAATTATCCTTGGTTTTTTAAGCGGCGATAAACCGACGGCTCAAACACTCATACTACAAGCATTGGGGGGGATTATTATCATTTCACTTGTCGTATGGATTCTCATCAAAGAAGATATTCATTTACCCTTTTTAAAGTATCTAGGTTCAGATCACGAAATGCAAGTTTTTGCTTCATTGGGTATTTGTTTTAGCATGGCTCTCTTGACGGGTATCACAGAACTATCTGCAGCACTTGGCGCATTCGTTGGTGGTATGATCGTAGCCTCAGCAAAAGAAACACACTGGATACACGAGAGCTTATCGTCAATTCGGATTATCTTCATCGCATTTTTCTTCGTCTCAGTCGGCATGTTGATCGATTTTAACTTTATTACTAAATATTGGGGACAGATAACATTTCTCTTAATTGCCGCATACTCGACAAATCTACTAATTAATGCAGGCATCCTTAAAGCACTCGGTGAAAATTGGAGTGTCAGCCTTTATGGTGGTGCGTTGCTTTCGCAGATCGGTGAGTTTAGTTTTGTTATTGCGGCTGTAGGCTATCAAATTGGTATTATTAATAAATTTGCATATCAGATGACTATCTCGGTCATCTCACTCAGCCTTCTACTAAGCCCACTCTGGATTATAGTTATCAAGCGCTTAACCGATATTGCACACATCAAACTCAAACGTGCGTAAAAGATCATTTCACTAAATCCATTTTTTTCGGTGAAATGCAAAGAGCATCAAGAATAAAAGCCCAAGTAAGGCACTGCAAACAATAAAAAACGCCCACTGATAATTAGCTCCAGGAATACCCCCTACATTAATACCTAATAATCCAGTGATAAACGACAAAGGTAAAAAGATCACAGCGACAAACGATAGTAAGTACATTCGTCTATCCAATTGTTCAGACAAGCGACTTGCTAACTCCTCTTGTGTCACCGCTGAACGATCACGTATTGAATCTAAATCTTCAATACAGCGTACAACTCGGTCCGTCGCCTCACGTAAATGCACTTTATCAAATTGATTTAAAAAAGGTGTATTTTCCTGAGCGAGGCGATTCAATGCTTCGCGTTGTGGCGCCAAGAATCGTCTTAGCATAATCGAGATACGTCTAGTATCTGCAATCTTTGAACGCAAAAGATAACTCTCTTCGTTCAACACATCCTCTTCTAAGCTATCTGCCGTGTCATCGATAACCTCAATAACGTCCGACATGCGATTGATAAGTCGCTCATTTAACATGCGTAAAAAATCAGCCGGTGTCTTCGGTCCACAGCCTTCTTCAAGCGCTTTCTCGATATCTTCGGTTGATAAAAGTCTTCGCTTGTGAGTAGTAATAACGCGGTTTTTATCTAACCACAGTCTTATAGAAACCATGTCTTCTGGATCTTGTCCAGGGTTTTGGTTAACACCGCGTAGACACACAACTAATCCTTTAGGCTCCAGCAAACTGCGCGGTCTAGAATCAGGTGCCAGTAAAATACTCGTACTTATTAAGTCTAAACCACTCTCATCGCTTAACCAGTCTCGTGCATATTGTTCTGTAAGATTTAAGTGAACCCATAGATAACCTTGCCTGGGACTCCAGGTTAATACTTCATTCCAACCAATTCTTACACCACTCCCCTTACCATCGAGAAGAAATGCAACCAATGAATTGTTGTTATCTATCATGCGACACTCCCTAAAATGATATTTGCTAGCAGGTTATTTAGCGTCATCTATTTTACCTGTGAATAGGGTATCAAGAAACCGTTATATAACACTAACCATCTGGTAATGTATTAACTTGCTGAATGGAACGTAGTTTGAAGATAAAAAGTGATGCGACTAAAGCGGCAACAAGCGAACTTACCACAATAGAAAGTTTTGCGATATTTGTAACCGCAGCACTGGTAAAGGCAAGCTCAGATACAAATATAGACATCGTATACCCGATACCAGCTAACACACTGATGGCTATAACATCTTTTAGTTTCATATCTGATGGTAATTTTCCAATATTAAATTTTATACCGATATAACTAAACAGAGAAATTCCAAGTGGCTTGCCAATGACAAGTCCAAATAAGATCCCCCAAAAGAGCGACGTATTAAGTGCATTGTATATAATAGATAAATTAATTGAAACCGCGCCATTAGTTAACGCAAAGAATGGCAAAATAATTAGTAGTACAGGCCACTCAAATTTACCTTCCCATCTCTTCAGAGGTGTGGTGGCATTTAATGACTCTTGTGCGACTTGCTGAAGAATTTCATGTTGTACATCATTCTTTAAAATATGTTGCTCAACATCATGCTTCTTTTCAAATCGCTTCAGTAACGATTGCATCTTCTTAACAAAGATGTGGGGTGTATCTTTAGGACGCGCGGGAATAGTTAACGCAATGATAACACCAGCAATCGCACCATGTACGCCACTCATTTCAAAGAACAGCCAAACTAGTAGACCACATAGCGCATAGAATACCCCATGACGAATGCCACAAATGTTTGCGCTGATCATTAAGCCAATTAATACAGACGCATAGCCCAAGTAAATAATCTGTAGATTTTGAGTGTAAAACACCGTTATGATTGTAATTGCTACGATATCATCCATAACCGCTAATGCAGCAACGAACGGAAAAACTCCTTTTGGTAAGTATGATTTAAAAAAACTCATAATACCTATCGCAATTGCCGTATCAGTAGCAACAGGGATTGCCCAACCATTTGCGAACGAGTGTGAGTTAAAATTAAATAAGAAATACATAACAATTGGAGTTATTACACCGCCTGCGGCTGCGATAACTACGATTGATGCTTGCTTCAAGTCAGAAAGCTCCCCGACAACAAGCTCGCGTTTTATTTCAAGACCGAGAATAAAAAAGAAAAATATTAATAAAACCGACATTCCCGCGATCTCCTCAAGGAATTCCATATATTCTCTTTGCTGAGGGACCGAACAGCGTAATGATTTTTTTTCGAAGGTCAGTTAGATTTGTTATTAATTGCC
>Ga0180433_10006590_pt1 | contig 15141 bp, 35 predicted proteins | sample SS_ome_8_FD_132980 | JGI IMG/M metagenome (GOLD analysis project Ga0180433, IMG submission 132980) | Hypersaline lake sediment archaeal communities from the Salton Sea, California, USA - SS_1_D_1 metaG | ecosystem: Environmental > Aquatic > Non-marine Saline and Alkaline > Hypersaline >... | reverse complement strand
TTTTACTCTCCAAATATATCTATACATTGCTTGCATCTTAAAATGCCTTCAAAATTCTTAAATCTTGTACGCCCTTTCCACTCAAGAGCTTTTATAAAAAAATTACAATCTTCAAATCCTTCGTGACTAGAAAAATAATGGCAATCTTCGTCATCTTTACCACAAAATATACCTTCAAACTTAACCTTATCTTTAACTATATCATATAATTTACTGGTTCTTGAAACATATTTAATGATAAGACATAATGTTATATGATATATATCATCTTCATCAAATGTATTTTTTATCTCGTCTAATATACCAATTATCTCTTCACTCATCTTCTTTTGTTCCTTTTTTTAAAACACTCAACTTCTATTTTAAAATCTATCTCCATATTTTCTAATATTTTTTTTGTAAGATCTTTCCCATAACCAATAGAAGACAAATAATTACAGGAAGCTATTCTCATACTATGCCTTAATCCACTAATATATATTTCTAATTCTTTTTCTTTACTCATCTAATACCTCGTTTATTGAATATGTTTCCAATTAACATTATTATATATTTTAGATATTGTAGTTGTATGAATATTAAACATTGATGCAATGTCTTTTTGTTTTAAATTAGTGTTGTTTAATAATATTTTTATCAATGTAACATCATAATTGTCAAGTTTTGAGAAATAATTATCAACACCACTTTTTGCTTTTTTAATGCCTATTTCATGAGCATGTTTTAAATTATATGAAAAAGTACACCACTCTAGATTTTCAACATGATTATTTATTTTGTTACCATCTTTATGATTAACACAATTATATTTACTTTTATTTGAAATAAAATGTTTTGCAACTAATCTGTGGATTCTATGATTTTTCATTTTAGAGCTTTTACATAAATTTACAAAATAATAACCTGATTTATTTAAATATTGTTTTAATATTATCTCTTTTCTCATATATTGTTTGTTGTTTTTAGTTTTTATACATCTACTAAGACTTTTAACTCTACCATAATTTGATATTTCATAAGAACCAGCGTATCCATTGACACTTTTCCATATTTCATCCTTAAAATATACTTTCATTCTTCTACCTCCGGTGGTTCTGGTTATAATCGAGAACCCATTCTAAAGACGCAATCATACTCATATATCTTGTCCTTAAAACAAGTTTACTTTCGTTCATATCACTTAAGGTCTTTTTTAATTTATTTAGCTCTTCCAGTATTTCTTTTTCATCTTTCATATTACTACACCTCACATTTTATTATATTCTTTTCCTATTGTTAATTCTATATACCAAAATCCTATATCAATAAATAAATGGAAATGGTAAAACCCATCATTATGTTTGTGAATACAAAACGGAGTTATTCCTATTTGAAAGTCGTTATCCCAATGTTTTTCTATTTCAAGACTAATATACTTTGATACTATTTTCATTACTACACCTCACGTTCTTTTTGTGTTAATCTGTCAAAAATCCAATTTTTACAAACATTATTAAATTTCTCTTTTCTTTTTTTCTTATGTAAACATATTGAAATATTTATACAATTAGCGCAACATTTTAAATCTTGTATTTTATCAAAATACACCTGTTTGTGCTCACTCTCATAAGTAACAGAGTATTTCAACTCTTCATTCTCTTTCTTTAGTTGTTCAACTTTTCTTTCTGCTGTTACAATTTCGTTATGCTGGTGTTTTATAGTTTCTTGTAACAAGTCGTTGTCTTTCTTTAGTTGTTCTATTTGTTTGTGCATTTCTTCTAAAGTAGATTGATATTCATTTATAAAGCTTTTTGCAAAAAATAAGGCTTCTCGTTCTGTATTATATTCAGTCATAACTTCTTTTTGGAACCTTTTATAAATTTCTTTAATATCACTCATCTTCTTTATCCTTTAGTTGTTGTTTCTGGTGGTCAATAGCTTTTTTCATTAGACCAACCAACTCACATAAAAACATTTCTTTGTCTGCGTAATCACCGTTATAAAAAAAACTGTACATCTCTTCAGCATCTTCAACAGGATCTTCTACAGGATCTTTCTTTATATAGCCTTTTTGTTTCCATAAATCAATAATTTCTCCAAAATACTCCTCCATGTAGAGCGGGTCTTCTACTGGGACAGAATCATCAAGTAGTGTTCTCGCTTCTTCTTCTGTTAATTTTCCTATTAAACTCTCCATGTGGTTTACTCCTTTGGTTTAAATTATTTTGGGCAACATCCCTTGTAATCCTGTCTAATGCCATATATAATTTCCCACCTACTTTTTATTTTTTTAAGTACAATTTTGCAATACATAAACTGAGTATTTATAATATTTAAAGACTCCCATCTTTCATTTATTTTTATTTTACCATTTTTCCTATAAGTTGTTTTAGTTAAAAGTCTCATTCTTTTCATCCCTCTACTCCTTTGGTTTAATCTATTATTGTAGCAATAAACATTCCTATAGCCAAGACAACAAAAAAAGCCACACAAGCGAATATATAAATATCCGCCACTAAAAGCCACCTGTCTGTCGATTTTAACAACTCGTCTATTTCTCTGTTTCTTTTTTCTTCTTTTGTTTCTGGTTTTAATTTATCCATTTTCAAGCCTCCATTTATTACAACATACAGAACGTTTCTATATTTGTCAACCATTTAATTAAAAAAATATCACATTGCTTTTATTATGTAATACATAGTATAAATAAATGATATAACTATACCAGCAAATGAAACAAAGCTCAAAGTTGAACTAAGCACAACTGCATATAAAAATAAAACTATAAAAACCAAACAAAGAAAAAATCCTACTATTGCATGTATCATGTATCTAGTTTCCTTTTTCATTTATAACCTCTATTGTTATATTAAGTTCTTTGTCGTCGCCATTCTCGTCAACTAGGCGGTGTTTTTCAGTCATTCCTATGACAAGCTTTGCTAAACTGTCGAGAGCTTTTATTTTGTCATGCAATTTAAACTTTCTTTTTTCTATGCTTTCACCATCTTTTGTTCTTACTGAATCAACTTGAATACTTTCAACTGCTCCGGTTTCAGAATCTTCAGTCATTATATATTCGCCTGTTTCAACATCGATATAGTCTTTAATGTTTGCAAAGGCTATCTTTTTATACTCTTCAATTACTTGTTTTTCAAGCTCTTTTGTGTTTCCTATGATATTATCAAGCTCTTTGTCTATATATTCACGAATCTTAGCGTTTCTTAGTAGCTTATGACCGTTCACCTCTGCCGTTCTCTCTGACACTTTATAAACTTTTACATAAGCCTGTGTTGCGTTAAAGTCAAGCTCTATATACTTAATAGCAAATAATCTTTGCTTTTCCGTTAATCCTGTTTCTTTATCTTTAGCCAATCGCTTACCCTTTTAAATGCTTAGTTATTTTATCCAAAATGTTATTAAAGGCGTGCGTCCTCTGAATTTCAGATTCATACACTTTCATTTCATGCGCTCTATTAACAAACCCGATTTCTATTGTGTACTTGTCTGGCTGTAAATTAGATTTTCTTATAAAGTCTAAATTTTCTATATTAATAATTGCATCAAGTGCATTAATATAAACTAATTTCATTTGTTGCCTCTCTATTCAAAATATATACAATAAACGGGCTTGTCCACTTTTAGATCAGTTTCAAGCCCGTTTTCTATTTCATCTATGCCGATTAAAGTCTTTTTAGTCATGTGCCTGTCTTTGCTATAACCACAATAAAAACGGATCTCATCACCTAGGTTGAACTTTCCTATAAGTCGTTTAGTCCAGTATGGTTTGACCTCTCTATATTCAATTGTCTTTTCTCCGGACTCTATGAGGTCAAACCATTTCTTTTTTAGGACTAAATGTAAAACTTTACTTTCCATTTTTCCAACTATTCCGATTTTTATATTTTTTGGTCTGCCTCTTGGCCTTTATGACCTGTCGTGCTCTATAATCAAAATTGTTTAGTTTGGACCGGTCCTTTCTGCAGTAATAGTTTGCAAAATCTCTTCCGGTCCACTTTGGTCGATATTCTTTTAATTTATTGAACATTTCCTTTTTCCTTCCACATAAAAGCTATATTGTTGTAAATCTCCATGAACTTAGCTGGATTGATATCTAGAACCTTTTTAAAGCACGTTACAGCCGTTTCGTAGTCTTTCTTATACTTTCCATTGATCATGCCAAGAAAGTACCATGTGTCCTCGCTACCGGGCTTTTTAATAGTTAACTCTAGGAATAGCCTTTCTGCTTGCTTAATGTTATTTGAATAAAATTGCTTCTCTGGCGTGTTCTCATCCCATTGGTAGTGGATTTGTGCTAATTGTCTTTTTAATTTCATGTTATCCGGCATTAACTCAAGACCCTTGTTTATTATCTGCAGCTGCTTGTCATAGTTTTTCATATTCTCTTTGTTTAGAGAATAGGCAATATAAGCGTCTGGATATTTAGGATAAATGGCAATTGCCTTTTCTGGTTGCTGCATGTTTAACATTTCACATGCTTTTTTTTGCGCTTCTAGATCAGACTTGATCTTTTTATAGTCTTCTTTGATTATTTCGCCTTTATATTCATCTTTAACACATAGAACAGTATAACCATACATTGAAGTATTTTCTTTGATTATTTTGAATCCTTGTTTTTTAAGTAGGTTAGTAAAAGAAACTATACTAAATACGTTTACATGGTTTAAGTGATAAAGGTTTTCAAAGTCTCCGGTAAATGATCCGCTTTTCTCGTCTAGATCACTAAAGAAATAAGGTACTGATAAATACAAATATCCGTCATCTGAAAGTCTTTTTCTTGCTTTTTTTAGTTCCTGCTCTGGATTTTGGATATGCTCAAGTACATGGTAATAAGATATTAGATCATATACTCTTGTTTCGTCTGGCTCTTTAGTTATATGTAAACCATATTCATATCGACCAAAAGAAGCAAATGCGTTACTCCATTCCGTACCTGTACAAACATATTTATATTCTTTATCTATCCAGTTTAAAAACGATCCCTGTGCGCAACCTACATCTAATATAGACGGCGTGTATTCTTTTTCTTGAAAACCGTCTAAAACATCTGTCAAAAATGCTTTATGATATTCGTTTTTTCTATTACAAGTAACAATATTCATTGCCTGCATAACTTGACGCTCTCTGTCATAATGATCAGATAATTCAGATTCATCTTTGTAATCATATGTAACAAATCCACATTTTTTACATATCTTAAAACCAACAGGCTCTTCTTTTTCTCTAAAATCTCTATCATACCAATATTTATGATTTCTCAAATAATCAATATTTTGCCAATTTTCACTATTGCAAATACTACAATTTTTGTTTTCAATTAACATTATTTAACCTCTTATTTTTATTTTAAATTATTATCTTTTATATAATTACTTTGAACGTATTCTGTACACTCATCTAATAAACCTTTTTCTGACAAAAAATCTATCATATAATTATGAGATATCAATAAAGAATAATATTTATCCATATTATGATTTAAAACTGTACTAAATTCTAAAAAATCATTTAATAAATTATTTGCTGTTGTTTCTCTTGCTGAAACTGTCATATGCTCGTTTTTACCTATAATTTTTTCTTTCATTTTATTATTTTCTCCAATTCTTTTACACTTAATACTAGAATACCATTAGTCTTTATTACGGCCATTTTACTATTAGTAAATAAAGTAATTGTATAATGTGGCTGTTTAGAATCGCTATTACAGCACATAAGTAAAAAAAATATGACAAATAGTGCTTTTTTCATAACAAGTTCCCACACCCCTTACACTCTGTATTATTATCTATTTCACTTCCACAATAACAGCACGTTTTGTGGTTATAATATTTATTAACTCTGTTTAAATGACTTAACTCACTTAAAATTGCATTATCAATTTCATCTTCCATGTTTTTATAATGACTATCTACCTCATTACAAATGATATCAGATTCTTTTTTTAAAAACATTAACTTAAAAATACTCGAAACACAAAAAAAACAAATAACAAATAATATTTCTAAAGAAAAATCCACGATCTACACTCCCTTTATTATATTCTCCAACTCTTTTACACTTAACATGTGACCTTGATCTGTTTTACTCTTACCGTCAATTGTACATTCAAACATAAAACTATTAACGCCGATTGCTTTAAAGGCGTCATATGTGCCTTGAATATATTCTTTTTTCCCTACACTATGCGAACAATCAACAACCAAATCTTTAAAAATGTCCGGTCTTTCTATCTTTAATCTTAAAATACCTTTTAGGTCTGGACTCCATCTTGAAAACTCCTGCCTGTCTATTCCAACAACACCACGCTCTATCATACTGACTTTGACACCGTGCTTTAATCTCATAATGTCCGCTATACCGATTAACTCATCAATAGTCATTCCAGTACCGCGCTTTATAAATAATTGCTTATCTTTAATAATACTCAAACTAGACAACAACGAATAGTTTTGAGAGTTTCGCGCACCAATCCAAATAGACGACAATTGCAACGTCTCAAAAAGATGATCAAGGCAATGTATTTCGGTTGAAACTGGCATTATTTCTCTCTCGATATGTTCGAGTAACCCTATACCGTTTGAGCTCATACCATAGCAATATTTCTCTGGTGTAGTACCACCGCCCCAAATTTTACAGCGAAACAAATCAACCGTTTCTTTTAATGCTTCAGCCGTTTCCAAAAAACGCTCTTTTTCGCTCTTATCTGTATACAAACACGGCCCTGCTATAATCATAAAGACCCCCAGTCCATACCGTTTTCACAATCACAATAATAATAATTCCCTTTTATATTAGTAGACAAATAGTACTCTCCTGTATCTTTATCCATAATTGTTAATTTGTTATCCATGCAATAATACTCATATTCAAAATTGCTTGGCCCGTCTATTTGACAAACCCCTCTTGTTGTATCATCACAACCAAATAAAATCATTAGAGTTAAGAAAAATAAGATAATCATTTTCATTTTAAAACTCCTTTACTTTTTATTACAATGTACAAGGTGTTTCCGGTATTGTCAACAACTAAAAGTACTTTTTCTTATTTTTTTTGTATAACCAGTCGTTGAACTGGGCTTGGTTTTCTTTTGTTAAATAGCCCCTTTTCATTAACTCGTTTATAATCTTTGTTTGTTTTCGTTCCAAATCTAAAATTATAGGGTTATTTATTACCCTTTCTTCTGGCAACTTTAAAGCATAGTCATATATAAATTCTTTAATTTGAACGGCTAGGCTTTTAATAGCATCAAAATTCATACCACCAAGCATTACTTCAAACTTGATAGGGCTCATTTTTATTAAATCTTGACTCATAACAGTATAATATTCCTTTTTTGGTTTTTTTCTTTAGTTATAAAATTTTTTCTCTCTAAGATATTAACATTTTTCTTGTTAAGTCTTGACTCATTTTAAATACTTTTCTTTTGCTTTTTCTGGATCTTTAATGTATAACTTTTGAGCATCAAAAAGCGCTTTTTCAGTCTCAAAAACTAAAACTTTACACCCTATTTCCACAATAAAGCCACTGTCACACTGTTTTACTTTCCACTCTGTTGGATTAAGGCTAAGTGTTGTATCTGGGGAAATAATAGGTCTAGATCCTACTCTATCGTCAATAATTCCTCTTGATTCTTTTGCCATTTCGCTTACACTCCTTTTTTGTTCTATTCCTTCAACTATTTCTTTTTTAAGTCTATTGATATCAATTTTATGTTCTTTATTTTTTTTGTTGAAAACGTTTATCAAGCTCATAAGTTCCCTTCATCCCATCATAATAAGAGACTACCGGCTCCCATTTAAAAGCCTGTTTTGTTTTAAAATTGCTTATACATTCTTTTTTTATATCGTTTTTTCTTGCCGGTGCAAAATTGCAATCAACCGCGTTTCCAACGACTTTATGGGCAATTCTTATTGTTTCAAGTACACTCGTTGACTCATCACTACAAACATTAAAAACTTGTTTATTCCAGTACTTCATATCAATTGTAGCCTTATAAATTAAATTTATAAGATCAGTAATATAAATATAATTTCTTGATTGTACGCCGCTACCGTAGACAGTAATCGGTTCGCCTTTGTGAGTTTTCCAAAGAGCTATATAATTAAATAAAGACTCTCTCATGTTAGGACCGTACACTGTGCCTATCCTGAGAACTTTATATTTGAGCTCGTCAAAACCTCGAAGCATATATTCACCTGCCATTTTTGAACATGCGTAAGGCTCAGTCGTTGCCGGAATTGTATGGTCTTCTTTTTCGATAGAAGTGTGAGCATTCCCATAAACACAACACGTCGAAATAAATACAAGCTTAATATCATATTGTTTACAGACTTTACCTATAATATAAGTCCCTTCAACATTGACCTCAAAATTACGGTCAATATCCTTTTCCGTTTCGTAAAGATCGGCAACCGCTGCATTATGAATAACACAATCAATCTTTTTTTCAATTATCACTTTTGACAACATGATTTCGTCTAAAATATCATATTTAGGTAAATCATAATTAAATACATAATGATCCTTTTCTTGCAAAATATCCACAATGTACTTCCCTACAAAACCACCGCCACCAGTAACTAAAACACGCATTAAATACCACCTTTTTTTAAATCAAATTTTTCATTACAAAAAAAACATTTCAATAAACGGTTCGGCCTTTCTTCTAAATAAAAAGTAACCTTTTGACCACAAGTACAACGATATACAAATGCTCTCGGTTTTTTCTTTTTATCCACATAGAAAGGCTTGTCTAAAAAAATGCTTTTTATTTCTTCAACTTTAGCCATTTACATGTTTCCAAGTTGTTAAATTTTTTATTAATCTTATGTTTTGAGTCGAAACTTTATATTTTTCTGATAAAAACTTTATATCAATTTTGCTTTTAAATATCTCTTTTGCCTGTTTTGCAGTAAGCTTTGCAAAATGACTTTTCTCTCCGCGTACACTTTTCGAGACCTGTAACCAATTGCCTAGAACTTCAAAAGAATGTCTCATATTATCGCCGTGTGTTAAGTATTCAAGATTTGACAAATGGTTATTTGACTTGTTACCGTCAATGTGATTAACGTCTAAATTTTCTTGATACTTGTCAAGAAAAGCTTCCGCAACAAGAGTGTGAACATATCTTGTCTTGTCTTTTAGCTTTACACGCCGATAGCCTAGGTTATGGCCAAACTCTGATAAAAATCCCGTCTTATTTCTATTACTTTTATACAATGTTTTGACCCTTCCAAAATTACTTACTAAATACATCCCGTTATAGCCTTTAATTTCTCTCCATTCCTCAACCATTTTAAAACTCCTTATTTATTATTAGGATGATCAATACAAGATGTCTTTTGACCTTCCCTTTTTCTATAGTTCCACAAAACTTCATTTATGAAACTAATATCATACATTTGCTTAAATCTGTTAAAAAACTCGTCACCTTCGCAGTATTTCAAGTGCTCCATGTATTTAAGCTCGTTAACTGCTCTTGTCTTTAGAACACAACAAGCCGGATGCAACATATTTTTATTTACAGTATCAATAACGCTGTCCGCTTCATCAATATTATTATAACCAGAAAAGACAGCGCTTTTTGTCAAATCGCCGTCAAGCTCAAACAACATTTTTTCGGCAAAGTCCTTTTTGATTGTATCGTCACTATCTACACGACATATATAACGACCTCTAGCAATAGATACAACTTTATTGCAAGACGCCGGTAATCCTATGTTTTTCTTGTTTGTTATTATTTTAAACTTTTGTTGTGTGCTATAATTTAAAGAACTATAGTAATTCATTATTTCTTTTAGACTGTTATCACTGGAATTATCATCAACAATTATATACTCCCAGTCTTGAAATGTTTGATTTACAATTGATTGCATAGTTCTTTTAATAAAAGGTTGTGTATTATAAACAGATGTATAAAAAGTAAGCTTAGGTAAGTGATTTATTCTAAGTAAATATTTATGAGCCTTGAGTAAATGCATAATATCAAGAGTCCCGAAAGCGTCTTTAGGGAGTAACGCAAAGACTATTCTTAACAACATTAAGTCTTCTGGATAATCCATAACTAGTCGATATTGTGTTTGATACTCATAAGGCGGATAAAAATCGAAACAATTAAAGCCCTTTTTCACATAGTAGCTAACAAATTCAACCGGCGTTTCGTTTTCAAGTGCTGCATGTTCTAAGGCATTAAACCGGATAACCTCGGCGGACATCCCACCTGGACAACGCAACATTGTTGTATAATCTCTATTTCCTTTAATGTGAGCTCTTACTTGAAACCTTAATAATTTCTGATCAATCAATATGTCGTCTGCCGTTACTCTAATTACATGGTCAAACTCATATTTTTTCGCAACTTCATATATTCTATGCAATGGCGACTTGTCTTGACCTCTATAAACATACACACCGTAGTCGTTGCCGATTTCTTCAAGTATATCGTCGTCGGTGTTTTCTGGTATTGCTAAAACAACTGGAAAGCTTTCCGCATCATTCCCGATAACATGATCTAGCAATATTTCTATTGTTCTTTTATTCCCGATTTTTTGTAAAACTTTGTCTTTAATTCGACTTGATTTGACCCTTGCTGTAACTACAATTCCTACTTTGTTTTTCATTTTTAATCCTTATAAATATCGTTTGATGTGCAATTTTTGCATGTATCATAATATAGACCATTTTTATAATTGTCTATTAACTCTTTTCTTTTCGCACCGTTCCATAATTCTTTTATAGTACTGTCGTAAATATTACCAAGTTTAATGTCATTCGGGCTATCATAGCTTAAACAACACGGATAAACATCACCGTTGACATGAACAGTTAGGCGCCTTTTAAGGTGTGGGCACATTGTTTTTCTTGTTCGTTCTTTTTTGTCGATTGATATATTTGACCCTTTTCTGTCTTTTGTGTATTTTTTAACGACAGGGAAGCCCGAAAATTCAGTGTGCTTTAAAATAGGATCAAAAATATTATGTTTATTAATATGGACATTCAGTTTTACTTTAATTTTTTCAACTGAAAAATGTTTGTAAAACCTAGCACTTTTTAGGTTTCCAATAATTTTAATAAAGTTTTGAAAAGAGTCGTTGTGTATCTTTTTATAGTTTTCATAGTCAAGCGCGTCTAAACTAACAGTACAATTATTTAAACCACTTTCAAAATGGCCTTTATTAAGCAGTACGCCGTTTGTGTTTATCATTCTGTCTACAAATCCAAGCTTTCTAGACTCTGAAAAGATAATATTTATATGCTTATACATTAACGGCTCACCGCGTAAATTAAACTTTATAGATTTTATTTTATTTATTGCTGCAGATCTAATTATATTCATAGCTGCTGGGAACTTCATACTTTGGATTACAAACGGCGTGCTTTCACTGTGCCAACACATAGAGCATTTTTGATTACAACTGTTATTCAATTCTAAATCCAAGTGAACAGGATTTTTAAAATTAAAATAAGGGGCAAGATTCCATTTCAATCGATATAATATATATTTTATTGTTTTCATTTTGTTAAACCTTAATATTTAGTTTTTGTTTTGTCAACTAAAATTTTATTCCGGCGCCGACATATGCATTTACAGGATAGCCAATTCCACATGATAGGCTGAAATAATCAAAATCGACAATATAGTTAATTGCTAAGTTCTTTTTAAAAACACCGTAGTTAAAAACCACGGTGTTTCTTTTTGGAGGTGTTAAAAATATACTCTTTGTTGACTCTTTGCATAGGTCTTTTGCTTTTATTTTTACTTCATTTCTGTTAATGTCTGTTTCAATATCAATTACACTGTCGTTGCATTCTTTTTGTTCTTTGCATGTTTTTGCAACTTTTATTATTTTGTGTACTGTTTTCGTTTCCGTTATCACTTCCGCTTCTACTGTTCGCATTCGATACCAATATCCAAGACTAAAAGTCAAAGAACCAAAAATCAAAATTATTATTGTTGATACAAATAAGTTTTTCATGACACTTTTTTAAGTCCTCTGAGGTATTTAACTTTTTTATCAACATTTACATGTCTTTTTTCAATTTTTCTACTATGTGCTGCTATTTCAGTTAAAAGTTTTAAAGACTCATTTGGTGGTAATGAAAAATAGTTTTTTTCTAAATAGCTTGTTTTTCTTGCTATTTCTAAAGCGTCAAAATCATCATCCATTGCAATTAAAAACTCTCTTTTCATTTTTCTTTTGTCGTTTCTGTGTTCAAATTCTCTCTTTTGAAAATCGTCTTTAATTTCTCTTATTTCTAAATTTTTTCTTTTTCTCTCTTCAATAGTTGCGCTGTGCTCATGTTTTTTAATGTACTCTTTAATTTTCTTTTTTTTAATGTATCCAAACATTTTTAAAATCATTTTAAAAGCTCCTTTAGTTATTACTTAGTATCTCGTATATATATTCTAAATCAACAATTGTTAATTTACTACTACTCCAACTATCTTTTACTAGTTTTTCATAATTATCAAGACCATTTTCTTCGATATATTTTGTTATATAAGTATGCGGATTGTGTTCATGTTCGAAATTACACGATCGGCACTGAGGGCGAACGTTTCGCAAATCCCACCTAGTCGCATATTTAGAACGTGTAATTAAATGGCCACATTGTATAACCTCGTCACCTTTTGACCCGCCACATGTATAACAACGCTTACCATGTTTTTCAAAACATTTTTCTCTTGTAAGTTTATCTAGTTTATTTACTAATATTTTTCTTTTACTGTTCTTCTTTTTTTTCATTGTAAAAACCTCTCGTAATTTTGTTTAATGTCGTTTTCATCTACTTGTAAAATACCGGCAACAACATGACATAACGCGTTAAATATTCCTTGCTTTTCTTCGTCTGGCATATTGACAAACGCTATAGATCGTGGTGTCTTTCTGATTTCACCGTCTAGACCGATAGACTCTTCTACGTCTCCAATTTCGCGCTGCAGCTCTTTAACTAAAATATATTCAGAATTAAAACGGGCCGGATGGTTTTCCGGTAAATTAGATTTCAACAATTTTGCCATTGCAAAAATCAACCTATGAAAATAAACATTGTTATCTTGTTGAGTGCGAATTAAAACATCTTTGTTATATTTTAGTTTTTGCAGCTTGTCAATAGAGGTTTTAAATACTGGCAATAGACAGTCCTTGCCTATGTCGTCTATTGTTATATTGTGTCTAATCATTGTAATAGATGGTTTCATTTAACGTTGTCCTTTATCCATTGACCTATTTTGGTGAAAAATTTTCCAACAACATCAACACCAATCCAAGAAAAAAAAGAGCCAAGTTTTAAAAACAAATATGTTAGTCCGACTATAATCCAAGAGCCAACAAACACCCATAAAATAAAACCTACAATTTTAATGAAATTGTTTATTTTTAATAAAATTGTCCCCATTCTTTAACTCCTCGTCTTCAATATTTTCAATATTGATACCTGCTTCTCGCATTATAAATCTTAATATTTCTCTAATACAAATTATTTGCTCTTCTCTCATTTTGTTAATTCTAGTATGATGATTGCTAAATGTTTTTATCAATTCTTTGTTTTCTTCGATTTTTATTTTAAGTTCAGATATTTCATTTTTTTGCAACTGAACTACACCAATAATATACAAAAACAAAAAAGCTACCAATATTATACTAACTATAACCATTTTGATAATTACTCCCGTTTACTTTAAAACCAACATTTGATTTATTATAATCTCTCTTGTAATAACCGGACTCGCAATTGTCACACGGAACTTTCAGCCTATCGGGATAATATTCTGTTGTGTTTTTCTCATACAAACACTTAACACATTTATAATCGTAATAAGGCACTACTCACCGCCTAGACCAATTAAACATTGAGCGCATCGAACATATGTTAAATAATAACTTTCAAGCATTGAATCAAACAACGTGCAATGCGAATCAACCTCTTTATCGATAAAATCACACTCTTGACCACATACGAGGCCGTCTATTTCAATTATGAAAGTTTTCATTGTAATTTATCATCCCAGTCAAGCAATGTTTCAAATTTAAGATCTATCTTATTATTTCTTACTCTTGACACATATCCTTTTGTTTTTTTAGAGAAATGCACTTTTTCGCAAATTCCAGTAACAGTCATTGATTTTAATTTTTTTTCAAATTCCTTTCTTTTTTCTCGTATTATTTTTCGTATCTGTTTATTTTCCATTTTACTACCTTTTGAAATTTAATAACAATTTACTTAATGTTTCCTGTAATGTCAACAACTTTCTTCAAATTTCTTCGACAGATTGAACATGCCGTCTGACCAAAAAGCCATGCACAAAAGAACGGAGTATTTTTTCATCATGTTAATTGACGATATATTATTGTCATCTATTGCCATTTGTTTTTTTACCTTTTCTGGATTTTTTAAATACTCTTCTGTCATTTCATTTTTAAAATCGACGTCGTTCCTTTCAGAAAATATTTTTCCTATCTCTTTAGGGCTTGGAAGTTCTAAAGTGTTTGGCCGCTCGTCTGTTGCTTCTCTGAATTCAATATATATATCTTGAAAATGAGAAGGTAAAGGGTAAGGATTTGGGCCACTCTTTTTAAATTTTAATATGAAATAATCATAAAAACTTTGCAGCCTTTCACCGTCTAGAAAATGATCGTCAAGCCACTTTTCAGCCTCTAAAATTCTAGGGTTTTCAAATTGAATTTCTTTCCCGTTATCAGTTCTATAAATAAAAAGCTCTACTCCGTAAAGATAGGCAAGACTTATTGTAAACTGTTTAATTTTCATTCTTTTAACCTCTTTGTCTCCCCATAGATTGACATTTGCTCTAAAGTATCACTAGGCAAACTATCAATAAATTTATTACCGGATTTATTTTGTGGTGTAAACTCCTTTTCTCTTCTGGCCCAATTCCTAACTGTTGCTTTCCAATCTTTCATTGGTGCGTTTCCCACTTTCCAGCCTTTACTTTCATAATAATCAAAAAATTTATCAATATCTATATTTTTTTGTATTTCACTTAAATAATCTTTTACTTCATCACGCGAGGGTTTTTTAAATTTTTTTCTCTTACTCTCTTTATCTATTCTATTCTTATCTATTCTATTCTCTTCTGTATCTATTCTATTCTTATCTATTCTATTCTCTTCTGTATCTATTCTA
>Ga0180433_10006589_pt1 | contig 15144 bp, 18 predicted proteins | sample SS_ome_8_FD_132980 | JGI IMG/M metagenome (GOLD analysis project Ga0180433, IMG submission 132980) | Hypersaline lake sediment archaeal communities from the Salton Sea, California, USA - SS_1_D_1 metaG | ecosystem: Environmental > Aquatic > Non-marine Saline and Alkaline > Hypersaline >... | reverse complement strand
TTTTTTATCTTTACCTTTTTTAGTTTGGTCGTCAATCGTGTCTTCAACAGATTTGGTTATGTTTGTTTTTTTAGTAATATTACCATCGGTTAAATCCACACCTTGCTCGGTTATGATTCCATATTTACTACGTATTTGTTTATAGTCCTCAGAAATAGTAGGATTTGTAAGCATTTCTCTAGATGCTTTTAACAATTGTTTTATTTCGTCATGTGTATTCTTCATTTTCTAATTCATTTAAAAAGTATTCAAAGTCAAAGGATGGATTAACATCAGTATAATTTGTATCAAAATTACTTCTACTAACAACACCTTCATATTTTTCAATTCCGTTTATTTTAGTATTGTGTCCGATAAATTGTGGATTTATTGACATTTCTGAGAATATATTTTTACACAACTCAACAGTTTTTTCTATCTGAGTCTTTGTGTAAGGCTCCCAAAAAAAGTAATCTCTCCACTTTTTTTCATACACTTTACCATTATAAATATCACCAATCCAGTTAACGTAATAATTTTTTAATGGTTCTTTTTGTAACCAACCTAAATTCTCTAAAGAAATGATTATGGAATTTCTATTAATATTTGGAATATCAAAGATATTTGAATGCTCAGTGTTTTCTAAAAACTGAAATATTTCCCCATTTTTAGTGATTAAATAATTGGGTACTTTACTATAATTGCCGTTAAAACGATAAGTTAATGAATTAATGTAATCAGAGTATATTCTACCAGTATGGATTAATATTATTTGATTTTTTTTCTTTTGTTTACCACTTGGATTAAACCTATTATGTTTTATTATGTTTAACATTAACCATACGGGTTATTTGGTTTATTTGGTGTAACTTAATCTTTTAATATTATCTGTGGTTGTAGTAGTAGTTGAATCAATACTGTGACCATTTTCATCATAAACCTCACCAACTTCATTTATATAATAATTTACAGGTACCTCAACAATCTTCTCAACTTCTTTAATGACTTCTACAGGTACCTCAACAATCTTTTCAACTTCTTTAATGACTTCTACAGGCACCTCAACAATCTTTTCAACTTCTTTGATTGTCTCAACAGGTTTTTCAACTATTTTTTCTATCTCTACTGGTACCTCAACAATCTTCTCAACCTCTCTTATTTCTATTTTAGTTTCTTCAGTTTGTTCATTGTCTTTATATTTTATAAAAAAGTGTAAAGAAGTTAATGAAATTATTGGTAATAACCCTCCTTCTAAAAAAGCTAACCATCTTTTTAACGATAGGATGTCATTAACATCTGTACCTAAATTTTCCCAAACAGGTAATGTTAATTCAACCCAAGATTTAAATAACTCACCGTTCTCATCAATTTCTTTATATGAGAAAAATATATTACCTATCATTTGAATAAAGGTTACCAATCCAAACATGAACCAAACACCACCTTTTATTTTGTTTGTTGCCGCAACTAACGCAGTCATTGCTCCGACTTCAATAGCTATTGATAGATATATTGCCCAACTAATCGGATTTGCAATGTCATACCAAGATACTACGTGGGCTATTGAAATACCTGCAACAAGAATAATAGGGACTAAAAACATAACCCTATTAGGATTATTTTTTACCCATTCTAAAACTTTTTTCATTATTTTTGAAGTTCTGAAATTTCTTTATCAATCTCAGTTTGACGGTTAACGTCCATCATTTTTCTATCAGTTGCTTGAATCATTCTTTTTTCTGACTTTAAACCTTCAATCTTAATTTCTTTTTTTAATGTTGTTGATAGAGAATCAACACTTTGGTTAACTGATTTAATTTCTTTGTTAACTTTATCAATTCTGCTGTTTGTTGAGCAGGTCTTCAAAAAAACAACTAAAACCAAAACGGTCATAATTCTAACACCCCATGTGTCAATAAAATTTAAAATATTTTTCATAATTATTTTTGTTATTAAATAAAAGTAAAAAACCTTCTACTATAATAAATAGAAGGTTTTCACGATTTTTACATATAGTCAAACAATATTGAACTATCGTTTCTTAGTTTTCTTAACGCCTTTTCTTTAATTTGTCTAACTCTTTCTTTAGTCAGATTAAAATCTCCACCAATATCCTCTAATGTTCTTGGTGTCCCAGTAAGACCAAAATAATCTTCAATAATACACTTTTCTCTATCATCCAAAGATGATAACAACTTAATTAGGTTTTGTTTTAGTAGGTCAGTACTGTTGAATGACTCGTCAGGCATCTCAGCATCAGGATTTTTAACAATCTCAATTAATGTGTCACCATCCTCATTTATCTTCATATCCAAATCAACAATAGATGGTAAAGACTGATATTTGTCCTCCAAGGTTCCCCCGTTATTCTCAACCTCTTTTTTAGCTCTATGTAGGTCTTGTACCACGTTAACAGGTAGACGTATCGTTCTAGCGTTGTCATTCAAAGATTGTAATATGGATTGTTTAACCCACCAAACCGCATATGAGATAAATCTTAAGTTCCTACTCCAATCAAAGTTTTGAATGGCTTTCATAAGACCTAAATTACCCTCAGCGACCAAATCAGGAAAATCTAACCCTTGATTTTGATATTGTTTCGCCACAGTAATTACAAATCTTAAATTACCTTCAAGTAATTCTTTATTGATTTTATCTCTATCAGAATCAGTTAAATTACCTGAATTAATTATCTCAGCCAATTCTCTCTCCCTTTCAGGTGTCATGACTTTAATTTTTCTAATGTCTTTTAAGTAATACTGAATTTCCTCTTGGTTAATAGGGGTTGACGCGTTTTTTTCTTTCATATTTTATTTAAATTGTTTTTGAATACTTTTCTAAAATAACTCTTTCTGTTTTGGTTAGCGAAGATAAGCCTTTTTCTGAGATTTTATCTAATATTTCATCAATACTTGGTTCTTTTTTCTTATTTTTTAACATTAAAATTTCATTATCCTCATCATCTTCATCTAACGAGTTGATAAATTTTAAATCATTTTTAAAGTTATTTAATTCCTCAATATACGATTCCTGTGCCGTTGGTGTAAAACCTGACAAAGTTTCACCATTATTAATATCAAACAAGTGTTCATAAATACCTTTAGGTAATTTAACTGACATTTTGTCACTTGAATAGGGTAATAGAACGTATACTACGTTTGTGTCTCCAAAAAGCATCGTTAAATACTCATTTATGTCGTCTATAGTTTCATTCGATTTAAACGTAAAAATAGCCGAGCTTTGTCCGTAATAAAATTTTATATTGTCAGAGTGAGCTATAACTGATAAATCATTTGCAATAACTTCAACAAACCTACCTTGTTCTTGGTGCTCACCAAACATAAACATTATGTAATCACTCATATTATAAAATTATAGTAGTAAAGATACAACAAAATTATTGAGAAACAAAACTAATATTCTCTTCTTTTCTAATTTTTATTATATTATCCGCCCAGTTATTAACTAAAGGATTGTGAGTTATAACAAATATTTTTTCAAAATATTCTTTAATTTTTGTAAAGAACTCAGAAACCATATCTAAATTATCATTGGATATTTTACCAAAAACCTCATCAAATACCACAATATTTGGTTTGGGTAATGAACATATTTTACTCAACACAGCTCTTAACGCTAATGATGCGATTGTTCGTTCATACCCTGAACCTGATGACATTAATTTCTCGATTTGAGTATTGTTATCAATCATGATAAATTCGACCTCATTCTTATCGTTAATCCTAATTTCAAGTCTAAAGTGAGAGCTATCCTCAAGTAGTCTTTGTAGTTCAGAATTGATTAATGGCATCATTGTTTTCATAATCATTTTTGAAATACCATTTTTACCAAAAATTTCCAAATATATTTTAAATATCTTTTCTTTTTCAGCCTCTTCTTCAATCTTTAAAATTGTTTCTTTATTCTCTTTAATCTTGGTTGTTAAAGTTTTTATCTGATATTCAAAATTATCAATATTTCGTTGTGTTTGAGTTTTTTCTCTGTCAAGTTCATCCAGTCTTAAACCCGCTTTAATTATTAAACCATCGGTTTTATTATTCTCGGCGATTTTATCTTGAACTTCGTTATACCTATCAAGTTTAACTCTTAGGTTTTCAATTTTAAGATTAAAACTTTCGATACTAACTTCATATTTCTCTTTGATAAGTTTGTTCTTTTCGTACTCATCAAACTCTTTTTTAAGTTGGACAAAACCTTGTTCTTTGATGTTTAAATCCTTCATTAACCCCTCTTTTTGTTCTTTATGAAGGATTAAACCATCAAGTTCGGATATTTTAGAGTTAGTTATTGCCGCGTTCATTAGTTCAATTCCGCAATGCTCACACTTAATCCCTCCCTCAACTGAAGATTTTAATGTATTAATATCGGATATTTGCGTATCAATTCGTATCAAATCTTTGTAAACTTCAGCAACTTCTTCTTTAACCAAATCATGCTTGTCTTCATGATAGTAGGATGAAGGTTCAACAACTTTAACATCTTGTAATTGTTTTTCAACCTTATTTTTTTCGTTTACAAAAGCATTTATTTCTTCCTGAACTTTATTTGGTGATATTAAACTAATCTCAGTATCAATGATGTGTTTATTTTTCAATAAATTATCACGATATTCCTGACCAATCTCAATCTTATTTAAAATTTCAGATAAAGATTGTTTAGAATTATTTATATCAATATTATATTCACCAATTTTTATTTCATAACTTTCATTATCTGATTTTAATTTTTCACTGCTATAAACATTTGATAGCATAGATTTTGAAAACTGACTATAAATTTCCTTGGCAACATCTTCTTTTCGTTTTAGAAAATCTAACCCCATAAACCTGGATAGTACTTGACCTCTAGCGGTGGGTTTAGAATCAATTAACTCTTCTAAATTTGTTGCGGTAGTTAAGATAGTCATCAAAAAATCTTCTTTGGAACCGATGGTGTTTTTTATAAAACTTTCAGTTTCCCTTCTTTGTTCACCAGTGAAGTTTTGCAAACTACCGTCCGATAATTTTTTGAAGAAGTCCAATTCGGTTTTTACATTCCAATCACCTGATTTTGATTTTTTCCTCCCAATGTTTCTTATGATGATATACTCATCACCATCAATAATGATTTCCCCCTTAACACGAACTTTGTCTTTATTTGTGAACCTATTGAAAACCTCTTCCGCTTTATTTGTTTTTGTTGTTTCATTAAAAAATAAAAACAATAATAAATCCACAGTTAATACTGTTTTACCACCGAAGTTTGGTGGATTAGATTCAACCACATTAATCCCACTACATTTATCAAAATCTAATTTTTGATTTTCACCATATGACAAGAAGTTTGAAAATTCAATATTCTTAATATACCATCTTTTAAAAGGAGCAACATCATTATTTGTCGCGGCAAGTTGATTATCAACAACAGAGTTTAACTCAAGTATTTTCTCATTTAAACTTTCATCATATTTTGTTTTAAGAAAAGTCTTAATTAAATCTGTCTGATAGTTCTCATCTAATATGTTGAATGATATATCAACATTATTAGTGTCAACATCGTCACCAACCTTTGTTTTTGTGATAACATTAACATTATTTGTTTCGTACTTTTTTTGGAAATAATGTCTAACACTTTTTATTTTTTCTTGTGTAAAATTTTCCGCATAGTCTTCCCAAATTACTTGTACGTAAGGATTATTTAATAATTCTATGTTAATATCTTTTGTCATTATTTTATAATTAAAGTTGGGGATTGGATTGAATAAATCCCACATTTATTCGTTTGGTTTTACCACTTCAAAAGGAATCTCAGTACCGTCAACACTAATATTTAAATCATCTTCAGTTTCACCTGAAAATTTAGCCTTTAATTGTTCCATTTGAGATTCAAACATTTTCATGTATTCTTTTTGCATTTTTTTCTGTTGAGCTTTAATTTTTTCATTGCGAACCGCTAATTTTTGTTTGTGTTGCTTTCTGTTTCTTGATTTTGGCATAATTTATTGTTTTTTTGTTTGTTGTTTATAATCTATAAGAAATCCAATTGCAACAATCAAGTTCATACCCAAACTTGCAATGATTTCATGTATGTCTTTATATACATTACTCATAAGATGAATATGTCCTACCATCCAAAAAGGTATTGATAGATTTTGACTAATCCACACTATAGTAAATTTTAAAAAGTCTTTCATTATAGGTTTTTGTTCGGTCTATTTTCCTCAAACCATTCAATAATACTATTAAACGCCCAAACAAATCCTGAAGCTAACATACCATCAAAGAACCAAGAGAATAATGGATGTGTATCATAAAAATGTTGTGCGGGTGAAAAAAATACCATTGACAGGAAAAATCCAACCCATGTTGAGGTGCACATAATACACCCTAATAAATCAGAGAAAAATTGTCCAACACCATTAAATGGTGCGTAAGGATTATTTCCCCATTTACTTAAAAAGTTTCTAAATCCATTAAAAATGGAACCGTAAACCAAAATGTTTGATTGTCCATATGCAATCAATAACCAAATTAATATAATCATATTCATAAATTTTCAATAATGTTGGAACCTTTAAGATAAACCGCGCCAGTTTGATTCATATTTGATGTAATTGTACTCAATTTTTCTTCAAGTTCTTTTATTTTTTCATTTTTTAATTTTAATTCTTTTCTTAGATTCTGTAAAGTTGTTTCCAACATTTTAACTTTATTTTCGTCTAAATTAATGTCTAAATTAATGTCTAAATTACGTCTAAACTCGTCTAACTCTTTATCTTTTTTAGACATTTCATTTTGGAAAATATTTTCCATTTCTTGTGTTTTAGTGGAAAATTCTTTCCTAATGTTGTCAATTTCAATATCCTTAATCGAAATTTCTTCGTTTAACTGTTGTATTTTTAACAACAGTTCGCTGTCGTCAGTTTTGTCGTAAATTGTTACTATTTTTTCGACAGGAACTTCTTTAATAACCTCAACAACTCTGTCCACAGGAATCTCTTTAGTGACTTCAACAACCTTCTCAACTATCTTTTCAACGGGAACTTCTTTGATAACTTCAACGGGTATTTCCACCCGTTTTTCTTGTTCACCTAAAAGTCCGTATTTTTTAATGTCAAAACCTTGTTTAAAACAATCTTGTATAAATTTATTGATGTCTGTAATGCCATTGACCATACAGAAATCATATATTTCTTTATTGTTTTTGATTTCGACTGAGTACATAGATTATACGTTGGCTAACTTTTCAGTTCCATTTACAATGTCGTCAAATGATTTAATTCTGAAAGATAAAAATGGTTTTGGATTGTTTAAATCAACGAATTCATAGGTATCAGTAACAATATCATATACACCAAAACCATGTTTGGTTATTGTTTCCCCATAGTTTTGCTGAATTGTTGAACCAACCATGTAAGCTTTCTTTTTATTGGGTATATCAAATACTTGTCTTTTATGTATATCCCCACATAATACAAGGTCGACACCATTGAATTTAGATGAATCAAAACCGCTCTCAAATTTATATCCGATGTCAGTAGATAATCCAATAACAGGTCCGTGAAACAAACCAATTTTAACCCTATCTGTCGTAGGAATTTCTGGCGGTAAGTTGTGCTCCATAAGTGAGTAAACCACCCACTCAATATTTTCATCTTCGTAAGTTCCTCTATTTTTATAATATACAATATTTTCATTTTGTAATGAATCAATAATTGGTGTTAAAGCATCAAGCCTTTGCGTGTTATTTTCAAGAAAGTCATGATTACCAATAATAATTATTGTTTTAGTTATTTTTGCGCATTCACTTAAAACCCAAGAAACCATTTCAATTAATTCAGGTGTCATCTGATTTTTTGAGTGAACCAAGTCACCAGTAAACACAATTCGGTCAGGTTTAATTTCTTCAAATCGCGACAACATGTCTCGAATAATGTCGCGATATAAATCATGGTCTTTAAAAAGACGAATGTGTAAGTCAGAAAAATGTACTAATTTATTAATCATTTAATTGTTCTTTATTGTTAATTTCAATAGGTTGAGGTCTAACCTTATCCCACCTTTCTTTGAATGATGCAATGTCAATATCCGAATCATTATCTTTAACTTCGGACATTTTTTGAATTATTGGTGTGATATCAATATGTTTGTTCTCTAATTTACCGTAGAGATACCCCTCTAACCAGTTATAGAATTCTTTGTGCGTTATCATTTGTCAAATAATTGAAAATCTTCATTTACATACCCACAACTTTCACACATGTAGGTCGGAAAAGGTACTAATGTATCTTCAGAACTACCTGTTAATATTTTTGGTACTTTCTTTATCAGTGTTACTTCCTTAAAGAATTTATTTCCACACTTCTCACAAACAACGGTTTCTTGTTGTTTTAAATCAATTTTTGGTTTTAAAATATCGTCCATAATGAAATATAGTTATTTATAGTTTATTAGTCAAATAGTTCTCCATTTTCATATCCAATACAGTGGTAATCACTTCTTTGGGTACTCTAAACTCTTCATAGTCACCATTTTCTTTTAATAGAACCACAATACACCCAAGTAGTTTAATGTTTTCATATTTGGTACCTTCTAACATTTTAAGTAATAATTTACCATAAAGTGGTAGTTGGACAAAGTAGTGACCAAGAGCATTATCAGGTTGTTTTGTAAAAGGATATTTCATTGATTTAGTAAACCGATTACTCTCAAAATTTTTTGGCTTATTAGTCTTCCAATCAGTTATGATTAACCCAATATTACCATCTTTACCAATGATTAACCAAACCTTATCAGGTTGACCTGTATAACCTAATTCAGGATGTCCTAACACAATTTCAGTATCAAGTAAAACAGCACCTCGTTCAATCATAATTTGTAGGTAATTTTTACCCGCACTAACCATACTATCACTTTTCAAAATTTGAGTAAAATCACATTCAAATATTGGTTCACGAACACTTTTATAATCACCAAATAGTTTAATAGTTTCTTGCTCCAAAAAGAAGTGAGTTCTACTACCCATATTAGTTGAGTATGTACCAGCAAGAATCCACTCTTGTTTTAATTGTTCTGCTAATTCGGTATCCCCTTTAGCCTTTTTTAAAGCGGCCTCTTCAGTCGGAAATTCGGTGTAAAATTTCTTTAATACTTTAGATACCGATGGAAAGTCATTTCTTACTTTACCATTAATATCTCTCATAAAATAAATGTGGTCTTCTTCAATAAATGAGAGACCTAACTCTTTTCTTTTTTCGTCTAAAATATCTCTTATTTCAGTTGCAATATCTCTTAAATTTTCCATTTTAATATTTCATATTATAATAATAGTCGTCTATTTGACCTTTTAAGTCACAGACATCTTTATCAGCGGGTAATTTTAGTATTTTTAATCTACCATATAAATCACCCCCATTTAACTCGTCATATAGTTTTACCGTGTCTTTCCATGCATCGCCATCTAACGCAATCGTTACATTACCTTTAGACTTTAAGTATAAACTATCAAACAATAAAGAACTCATATGTTTACCCAACATAGGAATACTGTTAGGTAAAAAGAATCCGTCAAAAACACCTTCAACCAAAAATATATCTTCATCCCAATTAATCAAATGTTCGTTAAAGATGATTTTGTCTTTTTCTGCTTCAGGGTTTTTATATTTAGCCCTACTTTTTGGGTCCCAACTTCTTGCGATATAATAATTTAATTCACCTTTTAAATCGTAAGATGGAACCACAATTCTACCTTTGTGAGAACCTTTATCACAGAAACCTATACTATATTTTTCAATCATCTCATCAGTTATACCTCTACTGATAAGATAGTTATAGGCTTGTCGTCTAACAGGGTATATCAGTGTTGAATCCTTAAATAAAGTAAAACTTTCAGGTAATTTTAATTTTGGCTTCTTTTTTTCTGTAGGTTTATCTTCTTCAGGTTGTAAAACTTTATAAATCTTTTTTTGTTTTCTATTCCCAAACTTATCAAATAATTTACCCAAAGGCCCTTTTGTATTATTTACATCACCACAACTCCAACATTTATATACGTGATAATGATAATTAACCTCTAAGTTTCCTTTACCCCTATCTTCATCACACACAGGGCAATTGAACGCAATCTGACCTTTGGACTCATAATGTTTTTTTTCGTCCCCAAGAATTTCTCTTAAAAGTTCTAAAAGTATTTCTTTATCGTCAGTCATCATTAAAATATAGGTAAAATTATTACCTTAATCAACCTTCACAAGTTTTTCATAACTATTATATTTATTTAAGTAGAATAATAAACAATGCCGATTGATATAACCATAAATAATATTTCAGGAGCATCACCATATGATGTTTACCTTTGCGATAATCCTGTAACATTTTGTGTTTATATAGATACAATTTCATCTCTTCCTTATCTATTTGAAGTTCCGTCTGTAATGTCAAATGATAACAATTTTAATTTAAAAATTGTAGATAATAATGGGTGTATTTCATATCAATATTTAAACGTTTAATAAATGTCATGTCCTAATACCATAAGTTTACGTTGTTGTAGTGACCCATCTGTCGTTATAAAACCATGTACACCAATAATTGATGGTGTACCATACCAATCTTTTACACCAGGTAATGGTTATTTAGATGACGCAGGTATTTGTTGGGAAGCAGTTGAATCATTAACACCGACTAATTTTAGTACTTCAAGTACATACACAACCCAACCTAATTGTGCTACTTGTATTTTATCTCAAACAGGTGACTGTAGTTTACTTCCTGAATTAAGTGAGATTATTTGTTACTGTATTGATATTACCATAGAACAGATTGATATAGACAACTCTATTGGAAATGTGTTTGCATCTAACTCTACTGTGATTGTTGATATTATTGATTGTGCGACCCAATTACCCGTTAGTTTGACATACAACACGGCAGGTAATTACAAAGCTTGTGGAGTTTTATTAGACAATCCATACTATTTTAACGAGGATACTAAAACTTATGGTATATCAACCGCAACCGTTTCAGAATCAATATGTAGTACCGAAGACGATTGTATTGCAACTCCAACACCAACAGTTACGCCAACTGTAACCCAAACTCCAACAGTAACACCAACAGTTACACCAAGCCCTTGCTCTTGTGAATGTATGCAAATAGACTCGACATTATCGTTTTTTGCAACAGGTAACACAAGCAACCCAAATAATACCGCATATTATGAATATATAGATTGTAGTTTGTCAACAGTTACCATAGTTGATAATAATGTGGAGTTTTTTACCGTTTGTGCGGGTGATTGTGATTTGGTTAGAGCTTATTTTTGGAAAGATGATATATATTACGAATCAACAACTTTCCCTTGGAATCCATTTAGCACTGCCGAAATTTCAAACGCTTGTACAGGTAATCCTTGTTGTGTTCAAGGTGATTGTGGTGGGCCAGTCCCAACATTACCCGCCTCACCAACACCAACTCCAACACCTACTGTTACCCCAACACCAACAGTTACACCTACAATAACACCAACAGTAACACCAACAGTAACACCAACTAAAACTCCCACTTCAACACCAACAGTTACACCTACAATAACACCAACATCAACAGTTACGCCAACAAACACACCAACATTAACACCAACAAAAAGCCCAACAAATACCCCTACATTAACACCAACAACAACACCAACTCCGACAACAACACCAACAAACACCCCAACAACAACACCGACCCCAACGACAACACCTGTTGGTTGTTGGGAGTATTATTGTATTAATAACACAGGTGATTCAAGTATTGACGACACATATATTAGTGGTGGAACATATAATGGTCAATTATATTGGTCAGGCACTACCAATGGATTATTCATTTATTATGATACACCAAATAGTCAATGGTGTTTGTCACTATCTTTGGGTGGTACTTGTATTTTATCAGGTAAATCACCTTGTTTTTCAACATGTCCTGATTTATGTCAAGATTATTTTACTAATGGTATATGTCCCACACCAACACCAACGCCAACATCTCCATGTGATGTTAATTTTGAAGTTTTATTTGACTGTCAATTTACACCAACACCTTCTGTTAGCCAAACACCGACGGTTACACCCACAATTACCGTAACACCAACACCATCAAATTATTGTTCAATAATCGGTGTTGATGCATCAATAACATCGTACACCCCTACACCCTCACCTACACCCTCACTTACACCCTCACTTACACCCGCAGTTGTTAGACCTTGTAATTTTACAGGAAATGTTAGTTTTAATAATGTGAATGAATTAATTAAGTGCCCATTCAGTAAACAATTACAAGATTGTTATAATGGTGAGATGTATTTCACAACAAATGAGTTAACAAATCCTGGTGGTGGTAATATAGAACCATTTATGGTTTTTGAAGCCTTGGTTGATGGTGAGTCAAGATGTGTATCGTATGTTGGTGATAATCAAGACACAATTGGTATAAATCAAGTTGAGTTAAGATACGGTCCTTTCGGATTTTCTAATTTGGGCGATTGTATTTATTGTAACTTATTTGAAAGTCCAACTCCAACCCCTACATCAACAATCACACCAACACCAACATTAACACCAACTCCAAGCCCAACGCCAGTGGAAAACGCTTATTATGTATATGTGAGATGTGATGATGAAGAAAGGTATGTTGTTCAAACTTCTCCTGGGCCAACAACAATACCAAATTCATCATTTATTAGTTTAACCGATAATAAATGTTGGAAATTCTTATATGTGTCTTCAGGGGTACCATCAATAAACCCACTATACAGTATAATTAATTACACAGGTAATTACTTTACACAAACAACAAATCAATTATTTAAAATTTGTGAAATATGTAACGCCGCTTTAGCATCCATAACTACAACCACAACTACGACATTATCACAACAATCATATAATGTTAAATACACTGTTACAAAATCAGTTGACTGTTCTAAAGTTGTTGGTAGAATATTAGTAAATGGGGTTATATTATATAATATGCCATCAGATTTACCCGCAGGTAATTACTCAGGTAATTTTACCGTAAATGATAGGGATATATTAACGTTAGACTTTAGTACTGTTACACCATCACCATCGTGTTCACCTCTTGTCCCTGACATCACAATATTTGACAATAACGGAATTATTAGTGAATACGCTAAATACGACACACCAAATCAAACAATATATAGTTCATATACCGTGGACTCTAATTGGTTAGGTAATGTGTTGGTTATAAACACAGACATACAATAAAAAAAAAATATCGTCTAAAAAGACGATATTTTTATATTATCTATTAATTAGACGATATTACCAAAATTTTTCATGTTTCATATACCCTAAAACACAACAATAAGCATCTGTTTGGTCAAAGTTTTCTTTTTTAAGAGTATTGTTTCTAGTGTACGACCACTGTATTTGAGGTTCTCTTTTTGCAACCAATTCCCAAATAATCATTTTTTTATCACAATCTTTAGGGTACCCACCAAATAAAACGTGTTTTCCTTTATTGTTAGGTTGTACTAAATGTGGAAACGCATTTTTTCTTGAATTATATGTAGAAATAAATTCAGGTACTATTCCTAAAATTCTATAAATTTTTTCAGTTATTAATGTATTATATCTTAATAATGTTTGAATTGTGTAAATATTATTACTGTTTAGTAAAGGTTCTTCAATTACCACTTTTGTTATTCCCAAATTCTTATAATCGTTTAATTTTGTTTGGAACATTTCACTTTTTAGTAATAATTCTTTTATTTTATTTTCCTCTTTTGGTTTAGGAACAGGTGAAACATGTGTTAATTCTAATAGTTCTTTTGTCTTAATGTCGAATAAAGCCCACCCGATTGTTTTTGTTGAGATATCTAATCCCAAAACTTTAGGACTTTCTTTTGAAATGTTTTTCATAAATTTTTATTATTATGTAATAATTAAACTAATATATTTTAGCTTATTGTAAATATATGTTGTATCTATTTGGTTTAGAAATCAAACTTAATTAGGAATTGTTGTATACCCTGTCTTAAGACAGGTGATTGCATTTTTGATACTATCATTAAGTCTTTATTAGAATCATACAATCCAATTTCCGTAACATATGATTTAGTTCCTTGTGTCCAAGTTGGGTTTGAGGTTGATAAAAATTCAGCTTGTCCTAAATTAACTTTATACCTCATTTCATATATTGTAGCCTGAATATCGGTTTCAAGTGAACCATAAAAATAATATTCATCACCAAAATTTAATTGACTACCACTAAAACCAGCATTTGTAATATCAATATAATCACTTAAATCATAATTTTGTGCAGTGTCATACAATTCCTGAGTTATTACAAAAGTACTACCAGTTAAACCACTTTGAGTTATATATCCATTAACCGTTGTTGCAGTTAATTGACTTGTGAAATCAATAATTTTCCACTCTTCAGGGTCAGGTCTTGTATCACCAGAAACTTTTTGACAAATAATTTCAAATTTGTTTGCAAAAAATCCACTTTCTAAATTACAATATGTGGGACATATTGTTGTAGTTGTTGTGGTTCCATATGTTGTTGTAGTTGTTGTTGTGGTTCCAGATGTTGTTGTAGTTGTTGTGGTTGAAGGTGGAATATCTAAAGGTTGATTTAAACATCCAAACTCACCACCAAATCTAATTCCAACATTTTGAGATGTGATTGGTTGACATTCAATATTAGGCCCTTGTATTTTTTGGTAGTAATTACAATGTAAAGAATTTGTATAATCCAATGTGTTTGTAAACCTATAAGTTACGTATAGATATTCAGTATTACCAGTTAAAATACCGATGAAAGATTCTCCTTCTACATTACAAGTATTAGGTGTAACTAATGTTAGTTTTGGTGCGGGTAGAGTCCAGTTTCTATTTGATTTGTAGGACATTGCTGCAATAATTTCTTCATCATCAATAACAACTATTTGATGGTCAGGGAATACTTTACCAACTCTACTAGGGAATCCATCATCATTAGGATTATTATCCCATAAATGATAATACCTAATACCAGGCGTGTTCATATCAACATTCTTACTTGATTCAATGTATTCGACTTTAAATAAATTAAAATCTTCAAATCCTGGTGGGTCAACCCAAAATGTTTGACCATAACAACAATCAGG
>Ga0180433_10006588_pt1 | contig 15145 bp, 15 predicted proteins | sample SS_ome_8_FD_132980 | JGI IMG/M metagenome (GOLD analysis project Ga0180433, IMG submission 132980) | Hypersaline lake sediment archaeal communities from the Salton Sea, California, USA - SS_1_D_1 metaG | ecosystem: Environmental > Aquatic > Non-marine Saline and Alkaline > Hypersaline >... | reverse complement strand
GAATGCAACGACTGATAGAATTAACTGAAGGAGTGAAATTAGCTCATAATTTTTCTTTCGGAGAAAGTTTTGGGTAATGACAAGTGATAAATCAAGGGGCTTTCAGTACGTCAATTCGGTAAATTTAGATCACTATGCAAAATCTTTCCAGCAACCTCTTCGAGGTTGCAATGATCAAAACAATATTTTCCCAGAGCTGCGCTATCGCTTGCACTGGGCTACATTCTGATGCCCTCTGTCGAGGGCAGAAAAACCTAAAGTTCAGGTCTTTAGGTTAAATAGTAAGTTTGAGGGTATTTGCAACCTGCTTAAGGTAGCGGGCACGCTCCTTGGGCAAGTCCGGCACACTCGTCTCCCTGCCTACAATATTTAGAAGGTGCGCACGGCGGCAATCAAATAGCAATTGATTTAGATTTAGATCGCTCGGCGCCCCAATCCATCCAATATCAACACCTAGTTTTACCAAGCTCAATGCATTGAGCGCCTCGATTGTCTCGAGTTGATAAGAGTGCGTCAGCACGCCCAAAGCACGCGTTACCTTGTTTTTCATCTGCTCATTATCATTTTGCATGAGCGCTTTGCGCTGGCTAATCTCCGCGACAACAGCCCTTGTAGCCCACATGCGCATCGTTGCCAAAATATACTCCTCGGTAAGCCCCAAAGTACAGATGTTTTGGGCAACCACAATATCCCCAATCATCTCGGTGGAGCTACCTTGCAGCCCCACAGCCGTTACCTCCTCCTCTTTCTCCTTTTCCAAAAGCTCCGAGAGCTCTCCAGAATGAATCACAGCCGGAATGTGCAAATAAAGAGTGACCTGAAATGCCGTGCCACAAATATTGGGATCGGCCGTCAAAAAACCAAAGCGATTGTTAAAGGAAAAGTTGACCTTTTTACCAAGCGCCGCCTCAATTTTGATCAGGTGATTCCAAGATTTTTCAATATCCTGTTGCATATCAACATAATTGAGTTGCAGGTGATTATTGAGATTGATCACACTTAAAAACTGGCCGCTTGCATCCGCCACAAAACCCTCGCCCCCATGCGCTTTATAGAGGGCATCGGGCGCCAAAAAGTGCTCATGCAAAAACTCGCGCTCAATTGGATCGAGTTGCTCCGAATGCAAAAGTTTTGGCTCCTGCAAAAGCGGTTGCTCTTTAAGTCCCTCATAAATCAGATCGATCGTTTGGTGCAAACGATCGCTGTCGAGTTTTGCAGGAAAGGGAAACTGCGCCAAATTGCGCGTTAAGCTTAACGTAGAGGCCAGCCACACCTGATGCGTTTGCTCTGCCCAAGGACTCTTTAGATGATAGATATAATCAGATTGCGCACTATCCTTCATTAAAAGTCCCTCTCTTTTTAAAGGCTTCAATTTGATCGCGCAAAAGCGCTGCCTGCTCGTAATCCTCTCGAATGAGCATTTCATCCAAGGCCTCATTGAGCGCAATGAGACGAAGCGTTGGGCTAACCTCCGTAATCTCCCCCTTGGCACGTCCAATATGGAGAGGCTGCGTCTTTTTGTTAGAGGTTAAGTGGCGCGAAATGCGCCGCTGTTTGATTAGGTCGGCTACAATGACATCGGCAAATACCTCGTAGCACTGGGCACATCCCAAGAGGTGCCCCTTTCTAATTTGCTCCAATGAGGTGTTGCACTCGGCGCACGTTAAGCGCACATCCTCTGTAGAGGCACCCTGATCATCATCATTTTTCATCTTATAAATCTTTTTTTCAAGATGTGGGCAATCGGCACACATCACATTTCGGGTCATTTTATCGCCTACGATTTCTGTATAGCAGACAGCAACTGTTTTTTTACATTCTGTGCAGTCGAAAGGGCGTTGTGTCATAGGTCAGAGTGCTCAAGTATTAGTTATATTTTTATATATAACGTCCCTCTGGAATATTTGTATATAGGGAGTAAATTAACCTTTTCTTTAAAATGAATTGTGGATTATAATTAAGATATTAATAACAACCAACCGAGGTAAATAAGATGCCATCAGTAAGAGTAGGTGGAGGAGTATCAGATCAAGCGGCAAGCCGCAGTGCGCAGCTGGATAGAGTAGAAGATCATACAGGACAGATGCGAGGGCATGCAGGCAATTTCCATGAAGGAGCTACTCGATTACGCAGGCAGCATGAGAATGCCCCCCTGAATAGAGCAGGACGTGTAGTAAGCAAGTTGTTAGGTCTGGGTGGGAGGACCAGGAGTGATTCCACCTCATCAAGTGGGAGTTCGCAATCAGAATCAGCAGGAAGCCCTAGATTGGTGCCTGAAGATGGTGGTGAATTTTCTCAGACGAGGAGACGAAGAGTAGCACCTGATGCCCAAGCACTTCCTGAGCATAACGGCCAATTGGATGAATTTTTTTCAGCGTCGGTAGCTGTACATCCCAGAATCGCTTCTTCTGGAGGCATATCAGGGGCTAATGTTGCCTTAATTAGTCTGTTTGCCATTGGATTGATTGCAACTTGCATCGGTGCAGCAGGGTTCGATGAAGCAGGATGTACTGCGATGTTTGATGGCTGTGCAGAAGCAGGCTATGCAACATTTGGCATTGGCCTCGGCTTCATGGCAATCCCTTTAGGGATTGGGTTATGCGCAACTCTAACACAACCAGATGAGTGAGATGCAGAGCAACCGCGCCAGCTAGCAGCTCGGTAGAGTACTACGCGCCTTAACATAAAAAAGCGCAGGCAGGGCCTTGCGCACTCCAAAGAAAGTTGTAAGTCTATTTGGAGTGCGCAGGCCCTGCCTGCGCTTTTGTTATAGTCGTTTAAATTCAAACGACTATAGGGCTGAAATTTGCACAAGCGCCTCCCGGCCAATCTCCTTGCCAAGGTCTAGACCCGCCTCGCGATCCAGCGGATAGTGCACCCGCGCACAGATGCGCGAAAGTGCAGATGCGTGCGCAAGCTCAACAAACCTCTCGTGGCCGCTCGGAAAATAATAAGACAAAACCGTTTCGGCAACCGCCGCAATCACAGCGTGTCTCGAGGGATAACTGGGCGTCGTGGGCAGAGGAACAAGTGGCGTTAACTCAGGCGTTGTGACAGGCGGCCGCGCAATGCCAAAGTGGTATTTGGCAATCAGGGCATCAATGGCACCATCACTCAGTGCCATCATCAAATTGGAGCGCACTAGGACCCGCTTGGCAAAGGGCACCTTCTGCTCCTGCATATAGCGGTTGGCAATCTCTCTCCAATCCCCCGAGCCTCTTCCCTTTAGCCCCGCCCAAAAGCGGGCATCCTCTTCATCCTCTTTGGTAAACCCTTTACAACGCTCTTTAAGTATCTCAACTTGCCGCCTAATCCCTGCACTACTTTGCAGCTCTTTGGGCGCAGGGGGCAGAATCTCCCTTTTCAGCAGCCAAAAGAGCCACTTGGTTTGTGCCTTTTTGGCCTCCACTTGCTGCACGCGCTTTTGCTCTTTTTCAAAGCGCTGCTCATACTTTGCAAAAACAACCTCTGCCAATTGTACCGAAAAGCAATCCTTTTGCATTCCAGAGGGGGTTGGGAAGTCCGGGAAAAAAAGAGTGCTGATTTTTAGACTAATAGGATCAAGGCTTCCCTCAAAAGAGCCTGTAAGCTCATGCGCAAGAAAAATAAAGTCTCTTTGGGCCGTGTACAGGTAGGTAAAAAAGCTGCTTTTTAAGTAGTGGTTGGTAGCCTGCTTGTCAAAGTAGTCATCGAGGATTTGGTTCCAACGCTCAAGGCTTTGATTGTCGAGAGTAAAAGAAGAAGAATCCTTTTCGAGATCCTCTACCGAGTAGCTATAGTAGCTCTCTTGGGCAACCAAAGAGAGCGTTAATAAAATAGAGCAGCAAAACAGGTTAAGAATTTTCATCTACAATCCTTTTTGCAGCACTCTGCCAGCGCTCTTTTTCATCCGGAAAGTAGTAGGTTAGCACAGTTGTTGCCGTCGCCGCCATGGCAGTTCGCATCGTGTCATACCTGCGACTACTTAGACGATCCCGATTGCGTTTTTGTCTTCTTTGTTGCTTGTTTTGCTGCGTCGAAATAATCGTGTCATAGAGCGCAATGGCCATCACAGAGCGCACAAGCAAGACCTTATCAATGGCAACATCATGCGAAAAAAGGTATTGATTCATCTCATCAATCCATACCCCGCGCTCCCATTGGGTATTAGGAGTGGCACGAGGCTCTTCATGCCGATAGAGGACACGATCTAAATCCACAAGCTCTTGGATTGAAGGAAACTTTTTCTCAACAAGGTCCTCTAGTTTTGTGGAAGCATCAGGGTCTATTTGGTGCAGTAAGGGAGAAATCGCCCATGGTGTCCAGTGGTTGACATTTTCACCAAACTCCATGCGTTGCCCTGTCCAATAGTAATTGTCAGAAAGTAAAATGCGTCGGGAGATCCCTTTTGTCTCCTCTGCAAATCTTTTTTGGAAATAAGGAAAGACAATTTGCGTAAGCTCGGATGAGTACGTATCTTGTTTTAACTTGAAAGTGGGCCGGTAATAGGGATAAAAGAGATGCAAAATATTGAGAGAAATTAAATCAAGTGATCCAGCAAAGCGCCCTGTTGCCTCATAGCTTAAAAAACCAGCATCCCTTTGTGCCGTGTAAAGATAAGCATAGAGCCTGTGCAAATCACCCTCTCCCAAGGGCTCGGTTTGTGACAGATGGGCAATGACCTCATCCCACCTTTGCAGCTGGGCTGCATCCATTGAAAAGGGTGAGGGCGTGATTTTTCGCAGCCGCTCAACCTCAGCAAAGGGCTGGTCGTAGTAGGAGCCCGAGACCATGCCCGATTCCAAAAATGCATCCGCCTGCTTTTCTGCAAATGCAAAAACAGGATGAATAAGGAGCAAGCTAAGTAAAAGATGTAGGTACATAAAGCTTTTTTTATAAAAAACTTTTGATTTTAGCAACTCTCTTTTGCCAACTAAAGGGTTGATCCAAGCGGCTTATTTCTGTTTGGCTTCTTTTTCTGAGGAGGGGATCTTGTAGTTGATTGATTGCATCCGCCAAACTCTTGGGGTTGCCAGCTGCAAAAAACAAGAGGCCTGAATGGGGGCCAAAGTGTTCTCTGACGATGTTTAGATCGGGAGCCAAGATAGGACGCTGCCAGTGAGCATATTCAAAGAGTTTGGTATGGGCAACAAAAGACATCTTGCCCTCAGCTGTAAAGGGGGCCACAAAGCCATCAGCTTGGCGAATGATGGCGGGCAGGTGAGCCGGTTTTTGAAAGCCCAAAAAAGAGGTGCGTGTAGATAGACCTAGCCGCTTGGCCAACTCTTTTAACTCACTAATTTCTGACTCTTTGCCTCCTACAATGGAGAGATGGACACCCTCAGTTTTTGCCAAAGCGTGCAGTAATAGATCGACCCCTTGGCCAGCATAGAGGGCTCCAATATAAAAGAGCTGCAGCATAGAGTTTGGTGTGGGAGCAGCCAGAGGCTTTGTGCTAACGGCTAGAGGAATAACACGAATGGGGGTAGTGATTTTGTAGGGGGGGGCTTTTAAAATAGTGGCAAGGGCCTCGGTGGTCACACTCACGTAATCTGCCTGTTCCAGCATCTGCCTTTCAAGCGCCACCTCTTTTTCACGAAGGGGCATCCCTGGATAGTAGGCCAGTTCGTGCACCTCATAGAGATACTTTACTCCCGCAACCTTTCGCTTTAGATGGTAGCCTCCCGCCTTTTTAACGCTTAGCATCACCAAATCTGGCCGCTTTTTTTCGATCACTTTTTGCGAAAGATAAAAAAAGGGGAGATTCCAACTTACATTGAGCGGATTGTTTTTACGCACAATGGCAAGGGCTGTGACTTTTAGGTTGTGATTGGGGGCGCAGTTGTAGTGCGAGGCTAGCTCTTGGGGTGATAAAGAGCCTTTGCCACATAAGAGCTCAACCTCCGTATCACCTTGCGCAAGGTGTGCGCAAGTATGATAAATATAGGTGTCGTGCGCACACTTTTTTGGAAGGATTTCATTGTATGGATAAATTATACGCATAAAAAAAGGATAGCAACCTTATCGTCTTTTTGCTAGAGAAGAATTTAGAAGTAAATAAGTAGGAAATTTGTGAATAAAACAATTAAGCAATTATTTACCCTTTTTCAAGCGATAAAGTTTAAACAAAAAGTTGTTTTAGTAGCCGCCTTAACACTTTGTGTCGCGCTGCTGGGCTCACTTATTATTCCTCCTCTCTCCTTTGGTTGGACTCCTCTTTTTACAGATCAGAGTTTGGATCGAAATGAACGACAAGAGGTTAAAGATTTTTTAGAGGCCTCCTTTTTTTCCTATAAAGAAAAAGAGGAGGGTGTTTTTTACGTAGCTAAAAAGGAGCGCGATAAGATTCGTAATGAATTGAGTCTTGGAAAAATTTTGACGGAAGATCGGCAACAAGGATTTGAACTCTTTGACACCAATACTTGGATCAAAGGGGAAAAAGAGCTGCAAGTTCTAGAGATGAGAGCCCTGAAGGGGCAGTTAGAAAAAGACATTGCAGGCTTTGACAATATCAAAAGCGCAAGGGTGATTTTGGATCTTGCACCCCAAAAATTGTTTGGTGGGGTGCAACATAAAACCAAAGCCTCTGTTATTTTGAATTTGATGGGAAAAGTAGAGCTGCCACATTCGCAACTGCGTGCCATTACCTACCATTTGGCGGGAGCAGTTAGGGGCCTTGCACCCAATATGATTGCAATCTCCGATACAAGTGGCCGCCTCTATAAGGCAATTCATGCCGACAAAGAAGATCAGTTTTTAAAGGATGCCGCTCGAAACCTCGAGGAGAGCCTGCAGGCAAAAATCTCTCAGATGGTCACACGCATTGTTGGAGAAAATCATTATCACCTTACCCTCAACTGTGTGGGGGAGGATCAAATTACCTCCATCGCCATTGCCCTTATGTTGGATTCGGGAAGTGCGCAGATGCAACCTCTGGATGTAGACGTAGTCAAAGAGGATATTACTGCACAATTGGCAGCTTTGGTGGATGGGTTTGAGGCCAAAAAGAGCATTGCCATTAATTTTGTCGCCTTTGATGCGCATCCGCAGCAAGTGGTTGTTGAGAAAATGGGACTGCAGTGGTCAAGTTTATTGTGGATCTATTTGACGATCTCTTTGGGGGCCACGGCGCTCATTGTTTTTTTGTTCAACCGCACCAAAAAGAGGCGCACAAAAGATGAGCTGCTCTTTGATTCGATGAAGCGAGTAGATTTTGAAACGCTAAGTGATGAGATTCAAAATCAAGAACCAGAGACAATTGCTTTGATGATCTCCTACTTGGAGCCCCTGCGAGCAGAAGAGCTTCTTTTGCAACTGCCACTTCCTTTGCAAAAAAAAGTTTTACTTCTGCTGACGGAAAGTGAAAAAGAGGGTTTTTGAGATGAAGAGTGTGATTAAAAATTATCAACCCAGTGGGGCAACCTATCGTTTGAAGCCAGAGGGAGGCGTTGCCTCAATCTCCAAAGCAAAAGAGCCCGTAGAGCAGCTTTTAGAACAGGAGCGTGCCAAAGCCTTTCAAGAGGGATTGAAACAAGGAACGCAAGCAGGCTACGAAAGCGCCATGAAAGAGGTGCAAACACATATTCATTTTCTGCAGAAAATAAGTGTAAAACTTTTGGAGGAAAAAGAGGCCCTTTTTCAACGCCTGCGCCCAGAAATTGTGGAGCTTTGTATGGCCATTTGTGAAAAATTGTTGCGCAAACAACTTGCCAACTCGCAAACCTTTATCCAGGTCATTCGCTCGTTGATCTCATCTCTGCCCTTTTTTTCCAAGCAAGAAGCAATTCATGTGCTGCTATGTGAGGAGGATTTTAGGATGATCGAAAAGGAGCTCTCTTCTCTCCATCTCGATTGTGAGGGGCTAGAGTTTCATGCTGATTCTCTGTTGGAGCGAGGAGATGTACGCATCGAGACCAAACTTGGAATCATGAATTGCTCTCTCAATCGAGAGCTAGAAAATTTACAATCGCAGATCTTGCAAATATGAGTGGCTATTTGTGCAAAGAAATAGGCCGTGTGAAAAAGTGGCAGGGCCCTTTTGTCAGTGGCAGAGTGAAGGGAATCTCGGGGCTCTTAATTGAGTCCAAGGGCCCCGATGTTGCCGTTGGAGAGCTCTGTTTTGTCTATGATCAACGAGGCAAAAAAACAGCTTGTGAGGTGGTCGGTTTTCGTGATGACCGTGTGCTCTTAATGACAACCGGAGAGCTTGGCGATATTAAGGCAGGAGCCGAGGTCTACCCAACCCATCAAGTCCATCGGGTGGGAGTCTCAGAGGCCCTGTGTGGGCGCGTGCTCGATGCCTTTGGTCAGCCCATCGATCAAGGGCCACCTTTACGAACGCAGAGCTTTGTTCCTCTGCATGCACCGCCGCCACACCCTTTGCAAAGAGAGTCGATTACAACCCTTCTGCCTACGCGCATTAAGGCAATTGATATCTTTTCTCCCCTAGGGCGCGGGCAGCGTATAGGAGTCTTTTCAAAAGCAGGCGTTGGCAAGTCCACCCTGATGGGGATGTTGGCAAAAGGATCGGAAGCCGATATCAACGTGATTGCCTTGATTGGAGAAAGGGGGCGCGAGGTAAAGGATTTTATCGATGCAGAACTTGGCCCAGAGGGGCTTGCGCGCTCGATTGTGGTCGTTGTAACCTCAGATCAACCCGCACTTTTGCGTTGTAAGGGAGCCTTTGTGGCCACAGCCATTGCTGAATACTTCCGCGACTGTGGAAAACATGTACTCTTGATGATGGACTCGGTGACACGCTTTGCCATGGCGTTGCGAGAGGTTGCCATTGCCTCCTATGAACCCCTTGCGCAATCTGGATACCCATCCTCTGTTTTTGCCCAGCTGCCCCGCCTTTTTGAACGGGCCGGCACAAGCAAAAGCGGATCGATTACCGGTGTCTATACCGTTTTGACCGAAGAAAATAAAATGATGGATCCCGTAGCTGCCCAAGTGCGCTCCTTACTAGATGGCCACCTGGTTCTTTCACGCTCCCTTGCCGAGGCAAACCACTTTCCTCCCGTGGATGTCCTACAGAGCCTTTCGCGCTTGATGGGAAAGATTACCGATAAAGAACAACAAAAACTTGCCAGTAAAGTCAGAACCTTGCTGCATCACTACCAAAAAGCCGAGGAGCTCATCAATATTGGGGCCTATGTCTCTGGCTCCAATCGCCTCATTGATGAAGCAATCGAAAAAGAGGAGGCGATTAAAAAGTTTTTACAACAAGAGAGAGAAGAAGACATTTCGTTTAAAAAGAGTATGCGTCTTTTAAAGAGGCTTTTGAAGTCATGAGCTTAAAAGCATTGCTGCATGTGCGCCAAACAGCTTTTCATCAAGCAGCAACCAACTTTGCTGTTACCAAAAAAGAGTTTTTGGACCTTTGCCAAAGGCAACAACTTATCTTTCAGCGGCATCTAGAGCTCCTAGAAAAGATGGAACAAAACCCCAGCTATCACCGCTATTTAAACGATCTGGAGCAGGAAAAAGAGACGATAGAAAAAAACATCTCCGTGACATCAGATAAATTAAAGGCTTTACAAGTTAGCGTTGAAAAATCTCTAAAAGAGAGAAAAGTGGTCGAGAAAATTTTGGAAAGGAAGTATGATATAGTCGATTCAATTTAGAGTGACACACTCAAGTGTCAGATTTTGAAGCTAGGGGAAGCTAGGGGAAGCTAGGGGAAGCTAGGGGAAGCTAGGGGAAGCTTGGAGAGCGAAGTAAACCATAGTTGGTTTATAAGTTCGAAAGCAATGCCTAGCTTTAAAAGATGGTGCTTGAGTGTGTCACTCTAAATTGAATCGACTATAAGCTCAGGTTAATATGCTTACACAACCAATTTCCCCACTAAAACAATATACCCGATTCGAAGAGATTGCACCACCTACAGAAGGGCTCCTTGCACAAAATAAGATTGGAGTTTTAGCCCTAGCAGGGGGGATGGGCTCGCGCCTGCGCTTTGAGCAGCCCAAGGGCTGCTTTCCCATCTCCGTGATCAAAGAAAAGTCTCTTTTTCAACTTTTATGCGAAAAAGTACAAGCCGCAAGCCAACATGTAAAAGTTGCTTTACAATTGGCCATTTTAACTTCGGACTTTAACGATTATCAGACCCAAGCTTTTTTTATTGAGAATCACTTTTTCGGTCTGGATTCCTCTCAGGTCCATTTTTTTTGCCAGCCCAACCTGCCATTATTGGATCTTGAGGGAAACCACTTTTTACAGAGCCCTGGAAAGGTAGCCACGGGACCTGGGGGCAATGGCGCCGTGTTTAAATATTTTGTGGAATCAGGTATTTGGCAAAAGTGGAACACTCTTGGGATCGAAATCGTCAATCTATTGCCCATTGACAACCCACTTGTTGACCCCTTTGATGAGATTTTGGCAACGCACCACTTTCGCAACCAAAATGAGGTGACAATTAAGGCAGCAACCAGGGTGGATCCTTACGAAAATGTGGGGCTGATTTGCCAGCAAGATAAGAGCATCAAGGTTGTAGAGTACAGCGAACTTTCCTTAGAGCAAAGGAGCCAAGAGTTGCACTGTGCGCTTGCAAATCTTGGGCTATATACCTTTTCGATGGAGTTTATAGATTCTGTCTCAAAAAAAGATCTGCCAGTGCATCGAGCTCTAAAAGCTGTAAAAAAAATCAATCATAAGGGGGAGTTTGAGCTACCCACAACCCCCAATGCTTATAAGCTTGAGAGCTTTATTTTTGATCTTTTTGCCTTTTCTAGGAGGAGCGAGGTTGTTTGTTGTCCTCGCCAAGACTATTTTGCAGCCTTGAAAAATTTTCAGGGACCCGATAGTATTCAAACTGTTAAAGAGGCATTGTTGACAAAAGATCGCAAGCTCTTGTCTAAAATGGTTGGTGGCTCTGTACCCGATGATTTTCTGGTAGAGCTAGATCCCAGCTTGTACTACAAGTCAAAGGGACGCAAGGGTTTGCCAGCAAATGGATCATATGTAAATTGAGGGATAGGGTCATGCGAATAGGTTATCTTGGATTGGGAGCGTGGGGGTATTGTTTGGCCTCCCTTTTGGCTTCAAAAGGGTATGATGTGACTTCGTGGAGTATTGATCATGATGTGATTGATTCACTGCGCAAGAAAAAAGAGCATCCAAAGATGCCTGGCAACCCACCGCCTCCTACCCTAAAATTTACAACGCGGCTCGAGGAAGTTTTAAAAGATAAAGATTTAGTTGTCGAAGGGGTAACCTCGGCGGGAATTCGGCAAGTCTTTCAACAGGTAAAGGAGACGCACATTCCGGATTGTCCCATGGTGATTACCTCAAAGGGAATCGAGCAAAACACGGGTTTATTATTGAGTGATGTGGTCTTGGAGGTTTTGGGCGAAGAGCACAAGGCCAAAATTGGATGTCTGAGCGGCCCCTCGATTGCCAACGAGGTCTTGCAAGGGATTCCAACTTCGGTAGTTTGCAGTGGGTACTCGCAGGATGTTATGGCTCGGATTCACGAGGCTTTTTCTGCACCGACGATGCGTGTTTATCCAAATGCCGATATTAATGGCGTCGAATTAGGTGGAGCTCTTAAAAACATTATTGCGATTGCAGCAGGTGTTTCTGATGGTTTGGGATTTGGGGACAATGCAAAAGCGGCTTTGATGACAAGAGGGCTGCATGAGATGCGTAAATTGGCTGTCACCAAAGGATGCAAACCCGAAACACTTTATGGCCTGGCTGGAATGGGGGACCTATGTGTGACCTGTTTATCTAAGTTTAGTCGCAATTATCGGTTTGGCCACCTTTTAGCCGAGGGCTACACACCTGAAAAGGCAAAAAAGAAGATTGGGATGGTAGTTGAGGGCACCTACACCTGTGTATCTGCCATCCAATTGGCTAAAAAGGCATCGATAGAATTACCAATTACAGAAGCTGTATATAAGGTGGTCTACGAACATCTTGATCCTCGAGAAGCCGTAAAACTACTGCTGCAGCGCTCCACCAAAGAAGAATATTTATAGGCTGATTTCTTTTGCAAGATAAAGGTTGAATTGCTATAAACTTCGATTTCTAGATTAACGCGGATGCATTTGGAGTACGTGATGAAGAAGTTTTTGGCGACAATGATCGCAGCAATGAGTTTATCGGTTGCATATGCCTTGCCCATGGGCAACCCCACAGCTGCTAGTATTTATACAAATGGGATTTGGTGCGAAGGTTCAGATTACAACGACCCGTGCGACCCTTGTTTTAGCTGGTGCGGTGCTTGGAGTATACGTCTGGGTTATTATGGAGATTTTGTCTACAACCGCAACCTAGAAGTGGATGGGAGCTTTCAAGGCGGTGCCAACCAAAGTGCATTTTGCACAACGCTCACGACCAATGCTGCCTTAATTACCTTAAATATTTGCGACCGTTTAGATATTTTTACAACCCTTGGCGCCTCTACGTTAACAGTCAGAGAAGCTGTATTGCGAGATATCGGTGGAATATTTAGTTTCGAAGGTTTGCACGATGATGTTTATGCAACAGACTTTTCTTGGAGTATAGGGGGAAGGTTGACACTTTGGGAGTGTGGCTGTTTTGGTCTCGGCTTTGAAGGGCAATATTTCAATGCTAAAACGCAGCTGACAGCCTTTGAATACACACCTTTTCCAGTAGTCAATTTTGATCTACCCGCAACGCACTATCAAGAGTGGCAGCTTGGCTTAGGAGCATCCTATGCATTTACCATTCGTTGCCCGAGTATTGCCCTGATTCCCTATTTAGGGATTACCTATGCGCAAGCTAAGTTAGGCGGTGCAGGCGCAGTGCCGGTGCCACTTACAGTTTTAGAAGATTTTCAGGTGGTGCCCAACTGGAAAAGCGCAAAGCCATGGTCACTAGTTGTTGGAACAACATTTACTTTATGTGATGTTGTAGGAATTAGTGTAGAAGGACGCTTTGCAGGAGAGAGTGCATTGCACGTAAACGGTGAATTTCGTTTCTGATAAAAGCCAAACAAAAAAGATTGAATTAGCATAAATTCATATTTTTTTGATTAACAAATTTGAATTTGGAGTAAGTGATGAAGAAGTTTTTAACGGCAGTGATTGCAACATTGAGTCTATCAGGTGCATATGCTCTGCCCCTGGGTAATCCTACAGAAGCAAGTATCTATACCAAGGGTATCTGGTGTGAGGAGATGGACTACACGGATCCCTGTGACCCCTGTTTTAGCTGGTGTGATGCATGGAGCCTGCGAATTGGGTTTTATGGAGATTATGTCTATAATCGTAACATGAAAATGACACGAGAGGTACCCAATCGCACCCGTAAGGGAGATGCCCAGCGTGTTACGCTCTATACCAATGCAGCATTGCTTACGTTAAACATTTGCGACTGTTTAGATATTTTCTCAACTCTTGGGGCATCAACGCTTACAATACGAGAGGATCTTCTTTTCCGTGCAACTCTACTTGATTTTAGTTTGCATGATGACCATTTTTCCACAGCCTTTTCTTGGAGTGTTGGAAGCCGATATACTTTATGGGAGTGTGGCTGCTTTGGCATTGGAGCTGAGGCACAATACTTCCGTACCAATACAGAGTTAACAGCACTTTTGGCAACTGGGCTTAGTCCTATTTATCCAAAGCCTATTGGTGCGATCTATCATGAGTGGCAAGTAGGGTTAGGCGCCTCTTATGCATGTTCGATCAGTTGCCCAAGCATTTCGTTGATTCCATATTTAGGAGTAACCTATGCAAAAGCGAATTTAGATCCACAAGAGGACATTATAGATGCTATTCCCTTTTTAACAGAACTCCAGCCATACCATAATTTTCAAAATGATAAGGAGTGGTCCTTGGTTGTTGGAACAACATTTACCCTATGTGATGTTGTAGGTGTAAGTGTGGAGGGGCGATTTGCAGGAGAAAAGGCGCTGCATGTGAACGGACAATTTCGTTTCTAACCGCTACGGATTAATACAATACGAATGAGGAATTTGTGATGAAAAATTTTTTGGTTGTGATGCTGACAACACTGAGTCTAACAACTGCATATGCACTTCCGCTGGGAAATCCAGTGGCAGCAAGTCTCTATACGGATGGCCTATTTTGTGAAGGTACGGCTTGTTGTAACCCCTGTGACCCATCTTTTAGTTGGTGTGATGCTTGGAGTGTTCGTGTTGGGTTTTATGGGGATTATGTATTCGATAGAAATTTAGAGTATGATAGTGGGATGAATCGAGAGGTTCGTCGTGCTCAGCTCTATACAAATGCAGGGTATTTGGCTCTAAATATTTGCAATCGACTTGACCTTTTTACGACTCTTGGGGCAACGACCTTAACTGTTCGTCAAGATTTTGCCGAAGCATTAGCATTATTAGATTTGCCTTACGCTACAGATTTTTCTTGGAGTCTTGGAGGACGCGTGACTCTATGGGAATGTAATTGTTTTGGCATTGGCTTTGAAGGACAGTATTTTCGAACAAATACAACTCTCTCTCAGTTCTCTGCAACTTTATTTCCGAGCGTGCATTTTCCAGCAATAGATGTCTCCTACAGCGAATGGCAGTTGGGCTTAGGCGCCGCCTATGCATTTGCTCTTAGTTGCCCTGATATTTCGCTAGTTCCTTACTCAGGAGTTACCTATTCTAATGTTCATTTGGATGGTCTTATAACATCGGATCCACTTCCTGATGCGCATAACAGCAAGGATTGGGCGTGGGTGCTTGGCACCACACTGACCCTATGCAACTCTATTGGGGTCACGGTTGAAGGACGTTTTGCGGGAGAGAGCGCAGTACATGTGAATGGGCAATTCCGCTTCTAATTAAACTGAACCACCCCATAGATAAATCTAGGGGGTTCTGAAAGCGAGTTACAAATCTCTCCATGGCTCTCAGCTTGCGCTTACAGCATCCATGGTCTCGAAAGGCAACGATCCTTCTTTAGCATGCGACTGACTCTGTCTCTGACCAAGGCCAAAGCTGGAAAAAAGAGTCTTTCCACTCGTCAGTTGTTTTAATCTCGATACCGCACGCTCTAGCAGCGGTTCCGCAGCCGTCCAAGCCTCTTTGGCTTGGCTTGTATCGAGAGAGTTGTTTTTGACATGTAGAGCAAGATAGGCGCTATATAAATCACGCTGAGAGCTAACACCACAGCCACACTGATGCCATCTTTCAGATAGCTCCTTCTTTTTTCTTAGACCACAATGGCAAACT